>JAEEGL011087676.1_pt1 | contig 17231 bp, 13 predicted proteins | sample 9134231 | NCBI WGS metagenome assembly JAEEGL01 (sample SAMN16246548, study PRJNA631951) | gut metagenome | biome: gut microbiome; feature: rumen; material: fiber-attached | host: Bos | place: Iran: Karaj | collected 2018-10
ACGAGCAGGGCAGGTATGTCACCGATAGAATCGGTCATTATCATCCTTTTTGCTTCCTCGTTCGTGGAGTCCACTTCCTCGAAGCACTTGATCTTGATCTGCTTATACTCAATAGGCAGCGCGTCCCTGATGCGATCAGCTTTATCTTTCATTATTAAGAGAACCTCCCTTCAGGCTTATACTTATAGCTAGCTTAATTATACATAATATTCAGAACGGTTGCAAGGGTATAGGCGAATATAAGAGAAAGCGACGCGTAAGAGAGTTTTCGCTCCGCGATCCGGCGCCGAAAAAGAAAAACCGGGGCTGAAAAACGCAAACGATGTGACTGAAAACGGTGCAGGAATAATTATTTTGTGTTATAAACACAAAATATTATATAAAATATGTGAGAATAATATAATAATGTGCGTCGATAAACATGCCATAAATTGTCAGATAATTTATCAAAAATTAGAATAAAATTTTCTGAAAAAGTATTGACAAGCGCGGACGCCGCTATTATACTTCGAAAAGTAAACACGAAAGGGCATCCGCGGAGACGAGGCGGCCTTCAGTGACAAGAACAAGGAGCGGCATCGAGGCCGCACGAAACACACACAGTACGGAGGTAAGAAAAAATGCACTTCAATAACAGCTACCTGGAAGAGGTCTACGGAATCGCGGCACAGAGGGATTCGGACAAGCCGGAGTTCCTTCAGACGGTTAAAGAAATGTTCACATCGATCGAACCGCTGGTCGAAAAGGAACCCTTCATCCGCAGAGAGGCCATTCTCGAAAGGGTAGTTGAACCGGAAAGAGTTATTCAGTTCAGAGTGCCGTGGGAAGACAGAAACGGCGATATACACGTTAACCGCGGATACAGAGCGCAGTTCAATTCCGCTCTCGGCCCTTACAAGGGCGGCATCCGTTTCCATAAAACAGTTAATCCTTCAGTTATCTACTTCCTGGGATTCGAGCAGACGTTCAAAAACAGCCTTACCGGTCTTCCGCTCGGCGGCGGCAAAGGCGGCTCGGATTTCGACCCTCACGGTAAAAACGACAGAGAAGTAATGCGTTTCTGCCAGAGCTTCATGGCTGAGCTCCAGAAGCACATCGGCGCGAAGACGGACGTTCCCGCGGGCGATATCGGCGTAGGCAGCCGCGAAGTCGGATATATGTTCGGCCAGTTCGTAAAGATGAGAAATCTGGTCGAAGGCGCTATGACCGGAAAGAGCATCGACGTCGGCGGTTCGCTCCTCAGAACCGAAGCCACGGGCTACGGCATCTGCTACTTCACGGCGGTGCTTCTCGAAAAGATGCTCGACACTACGTTCTACGACAAGACTGTAGTAGTTTCCGGATCCGGAAACGTAGCTATTTATACTATTGAAAAGGCGCAGCAGATGGGCGCGCACGTTATCACGGCTTCCGACTCAAACGGATACGTTCTTGACGAAGAGGGCATCGACGTGGCTCTCCTGAAGCAGATCAAGGAAGTTGAGAGAGGACGCATATCCGAATACGCCGAAAGAAAGCCGGGCGCTCAGTATTTCGAAGGCCATACCGGCATCTGGGACGTTCCTTGCGACATCGCGATCCCTTGCGCTACGCAGAACGAGATCGACCTCGAGGCTGCTAAAAAGCTGATCGCCAACGGCGTTCAGGTAGTAGTCGAAGGTTCCAACATGTCGAGCACTGCCGAAGCTGTCGAGGCGTTCAGAAGCACCGACAACAACGTAATAATCGCTCCTTCCAAGGCGGCGAACGCCGGCGGAGTTGCGTGCAGCGGACTTGAGATGCAGCAGAACGCGGGCAGAACCTACTGGACGGCTGAGAAGGTCGACAGAAAGCTCAGAGCGATAATGGAAAACATCTTCAACGCGAGCTACGAGAACGCTCAGATCTACAACGGCAACGAAGATCTGGTAAGCGGTGCCAATATCGCGGGATTCGCCAAGGTGGCGCGCGCGATGGCGTGGAAGGGCATCGTATAATCACGACATTGACCTCCTTCTTCCGAAGTGTGTGTGGGACCTGCCGGGCCTTTCGCCCGGCAGGGACGAAAACCCCGGATTCTTCTGTCCGGCAAGGAAGAAAGGACGAAGATACAGCGTTTTCGCTGAATCAGCTGAATATATCATACGTGCAATGGGGTGCGGCATGAGACCGATCACGAATCGGTCCCGGTCGCACCCTTAGTGTTTTATAAGGAGGTAAAAGAAATGGGAGATATTGCGATCACGGCAGTCACCGAAAGCGTTTTCAGCGTCTGGTTCCTGATCGGAGCGGCGCTCGTGTTCTTCATGCAGTGCGGCTTCGCGATGGTGGAAACGGGGTTCACCAGAGCTAAAAACGCGGGGAACATTATAATGAAGAACCTCGTGGATTTCTGTGTGGGATCCGTGGTGTTCGTGGTCCTCGGATTCGGGCTGATGATGGGCGAGGAGTGCCTCGGCGGTTTCATCGGCCTGCCTTCGGCGGGGGCCTTCACCGACTTTGTCGCTTTCGACAAATCCAATTTCGTTTTCAACCTCGTCTTCTGCGCCACAGCCGCGACTATAGCGTCCGGCGCGATGGCTGAGAGGACAAAGTTTTCATCATATTGCATTTATTCGGCGCTTATCTCGGCCGTTATATACCCGATCGAAGCCGGCTGGATATGGAACGGCGGCGGCTGGCTCGCTCAGCTCGGATTCCACGATTTCGCCGGTTCCGCGGCGATACATACAGTCGGCGGCATCGCGGCTCTCATAGGTGCGGCGCTGCTCGGACCGCGCGTCGGCAAATACGTTACCGACAAGAAGACGGGGCAGACGATCGTTCAGGCGATCCCGGGCCACAATCTTACAATCGGCGCGCTCGGCGTGTTTATCCTCTGGTTCGGATGGTACGGATTCAACGGCGCGGCGGCCGCTGACGTTGAGATGCTCGCGTCGATATTCCTAACGACTACGCTGGCTCCTGCCGCGGCGACGGTGACGGCGCTGATATTCACATGGGTCAAGGACGGATATCCGGACGTTTCGATGTGTCTCAACGCTTCGCTTGCGGGACTCGTGGCGATAACGGCGCCTTGCGACTGCACGGATGCCGCGGGATCGATAATAATCGGCATCGTGGCCGGGATACTCGTTGTGGCGGCAGTTGAATTCATCGATAAAAGGCTCCATATAGACGACCCGGTCGGCGCATGCGCGGTACACCTGGTAAACGGCGTATGGGGAACGGTCGCGGTAGGTCTTTTCTCCACCGGCGCCGACGGCGTGGGCAGAGGGCTGTTCTACGGAGGCGGCTTCGCTCAGCTCGGCATACAGCTCGGAGGGCTCATCAGCATAGTTCTCTGGACCGTGGCAACAATGGTTATAGCGTTCTCGCTTATCAGAAAGTTCAACGGCCTGCGCGTATCGGAAGACGAGGAGATCAGGGGCCTCGACGTCGCCGAACACAACCTCCCGTCTGCGTACGCGGACTTCATGCCCGCTATGGCCGTGGCTACTTCGGCTTCTATGAAGGCTATACTGCCTGACGCGAAGGAGATCACCGCTCCGATAGAACCTCTCGAAAGGGCCGTTCCCGTCGAGACGTATACGGCGGATACAGGCGGTAAGCGCCTGACGAAGATCGTTATGATCTTCAACCCGGCGAGGTTCGAAGCGATAAAGGAAGCGATGAACGATATCGGAGTTACCGGAATGACAGTTACCAACGTAATGGGCTGCGGCGTTCAGAAGGGACACTACATCAGGAAATACCGCGGTGTTGAGATCAAGGAGATGAACCTGAACCCTAAGATGAAGCTCGAAATGGTCGTTTCGAAGGTGCCTGTAAACGAAGTAGTCGAAGCGGCGCGCAAGGTTCTCTACACCGGCAACATCGGTGACGGCAAGATATTCATCTACGACGTCGACGACGTTATAAAAGTACGCACCGGCGAGCGCGGATACGACGCTCTGCAGGGCGAAGACGATATATAGATTCGGAAAGGATGCTTTTAAGAAATGTTAAAGGAAGGTCAGGTCAGAATACCGTCCGGCTGCGCGATAGCGGCCATAATAGACCGGAAGGGCGGGATGATCAACGGTTCGGAGATCATAAAATCGATAGCGCTCATGCACGACCGGTCGAACGGTCTCGGAGGCGGATTCGCCGCGTACGGCATATACCCTCAGCACAAGGATGATTACGCGCTGCACGTGTTCTACGAGAACGCCTCGGCTCGCCAGCGCTGCGAGGAATTCCTGTTCAAGCACTTCAACATCGACGTGGCGGAACGCATACCGGTCAAAAAGATTCCTCAGATCGAGAAAGGACCGGATATCTGGCGGTATTTCGGACGCCCGAATATGGTGAGGATGAAGAATTCGCGCCTCGACGAGGGCGAATACGTCGTACAGTGCGTGACAAAAGTCAATTCGGTTTACGAGGGCGCGTATATCTTCTCGTCAGGAAAGAATATGGGCTGCTTCAAGGCAGTCGGATATCCCGAGGACGTCGGCGAATACTACATGCTGGACCGCTACGACGCGTGGCTCTGGACGGCTCACGGAAGGTTCCCGACGAACACGCCGGGATGGTGGGCCGGCTCGCATCCGTTCAATATCCTCGACTGGTCGATAGTCCATAACGGCGAGATATCGAGCTACGACGCCAACAGGCGCTATATCGAGCAGTTCGGATACAAGTGCACGATGCAGACGGATACCGAAGTCATCACGTACCTGTTCGACCATCTTCTGAGGCACCACAACCTTCCAATCGACGTAGTCGCGGACGTTCTGACGGCGCCCGAATGGGACGAGATCGACAGGATGGACAGGGAACGCAGGAATTACTTCACACAGCTCCGCGCCATTTACAGCAGCGCGCTCGTAAACGGACCGTTTTCGGTGATCTTAGGCTCGAACAAGGGCCTTCTCGCGATAAACGACAGGCTGAAGCTCCGTTCGCTCACGGCGGCCACAAAGGGCGACAGAGCGTATTTCGCGAGCGAGGAGAGCGCCGTAAGGATAGTGTGTCCGAAGCCGGACAGGATCTGGTCGGTAAGCGGAGCGGACCCCGTATTCGTACCTCTTGAAACGTACGGGGAGGAGGATGAGCAATGAAAATAAACTATATACCGAGAAAATTCACCGTCATACGCGACAGATCCCTGTGCGTCAACTGCGGGATATGCGTTGAGCAGTGTTCGAACAACTGCCATGCGGTGAGGCCCGGAGACGGAGAAATAATCACGTTTTCCAACGGATGCGTCGCGTGTCACAGATGCGTCGCGACTTGCCCGGCGGGCGCTTTAAGGATAGAGAATTACGTATGCGGTTACAGAGCCAACTCGAACTGGACGCCTCAGTACCAGCAGGAGATATGCCGTCAGGCGGAAACGGGCGGAGTTCTGCTGTCGGCTATGGGTAATCCGAAGCCGTATCCGATCTACTGGGACAAAATCCTTCTGAACGCCGCGCAGGTCACGAATCCCTCGATAGACCCGCTGCGCGAGCCGATGGAGATCAGGACAATTCTGGGAAGAAAGCCGGAGAAACTGACCGTCGCGCGCAAAGGCAAGGCGACTACCGAAATGCCGCCTCAGGTCATGCTCGAGACTCCCGTGATGTTTTCGGCTATGAGCTTCGGAGCGATAAGCCTGAACGCCCAGAAGACGCTCGCGATGGCGGCTAAGAACCTGGGAACAGTATTCAACATCGGTGAAGGCGGACTGCACCCGGCCCTGAGGAAATACTCGGACTGCGCTGTGGTCCAGGTGGCTTCCGGAAGGTTCGGAGTCCACAAGGAATACCTCGCTCAGTCGAAGTTCGTCGAGATAAAGATCGGGCAGGGCGCGAAGCCGGGAATCGGAGGCCATCTGCCGGGCGAAAAGGTGAGCGTGGAGGTCGCGAACGCGAGAATGATACCTGAAGGAAGCGACGCGATATCCCCGGCGCCTCATCACGACATCTATTCAATCGAAGACCTCAGGCAGCTGATCTGGTCGCTGAAGGAGGCAACGCACGATAAAAAGCCTGTCGCCGTAAAGATCGCGGCGGTGCACAACATCGCGGCGATAGCGTCGGGCTGTGTGAGAGCTGGCGCTGATATAGTTGTTATCGACGGCTTCAGAGGAGGCACCGGCGCCGCTCCGACTAGGATCAGGGACAACGTCGGAATACCGATCGAGCTGGCTCTCGCGTCGGCGGATCAGAGGCTGCGCGACGAAGGTATACGCTCTAAGGTTTCGCTCGTCGCGGCCGGATCGTTCAGGTGTTCGGCGGATATAATCAAGGCCGTCGCGCTCGGTGCCGACGCGTGCTACTGCGCTTCCGCGCCGCTGATCGCCATGGGATGCCACATGTGTCAGACGTGCAACACCGGAAAGTGCAACTGGGGCATCGCGACGCAGAGACCGGAGCTCACTGAACGCCTTGACCCGGAAGAGATGCACGTCCGCGTTGAGAACCTCGTAAACGCGTGGAACCGCGAGATGAAGGAGATCATGGGCGGCATGGGAATCAACTCTGTGGACTCTCTCAGGGGCAACAGGATGATGCTCAGAGGCATAGGTCTGAACGAAAAGGAACTCGAAATACTCGGGATAAAGCACGCGGGAGAGTAATTGTTTAATTGACGGCGCCGGTACCGACGGCGCGTGAACAGCGGAGGAATTATCGTGGAAATAATCGCGGGATACAGAAGATATATCGATGTGAATAAGGAAGTTGATGAAAAGCTCGCGGAAGCTGACGGCGTGGTACTTACGGACGTAAACGGCCAGAGGTATATCGGCTGCGCGCTGAACGCGGGCAAGAGCGTGGAGCTCCACGGCACGGCCGGAAACGATCTGGCGTGCTATCTGAACGGCGGCCGGGTCACGGTCTACGGAAACGGCCAGGACGCAGTAGGAAACACTATGGGAGGCGGGGAGATAGTGATCCACGGCCACTCGGGAGACGCGCTGGGCTACGGGATGCGCGACGGCAGCATTTACATACGCGACAACGTATCTTGCCGCGGAGGGATCCATATGAAGGAGTTCCGCGAAATGAAGCCGGCGCTCGTTATCGGCCAGAACGCAGGGGCATTTCTAGGCGAGTATATGGCGGGCGGGACGATCATCCTGCTCGGCCTGCATCTGAAAAGAGGAGAGAAGCTGTTCGGGACGCACTGCGCGTCGGGCATGCACGGCGGAAAGATATTCGTGCGAGGGCATATCCCGGCCGAAAACCTCGCGCAAAATATCGCGGTGGAGGAACTGACGGGAGAAGATCTCGAAGAACTGTCGTACTACGTTGAAAAATACTGCAGTTTTTTCGGCGAGGACTTCGACAGGGTGATGCGCGGAAGGTTCAGGAAGCTCGTTCCGTCGACTTCGAGGCCGTACGCGAATCTTTACACGCCGAATTAAAAGCGAAAGCCGGATAATAAAGCGCGAAAAACGGGCGGTCATCAGATGACCGCCCGTCGTTTGTTGTATTTAATTATTCGCGCCGCGGCGCCGTAAGCCGCTGCCGCTTAAGCCACAGCCGTTTCGAGCGCGATCTTCATCATGTTGGTGAAGTTCTTTTCGCGTTCTTCCTTGGTCGATTTGCCGCCCGTGATAAAGTGGTCGCTTATCGTGATAACGGCGAGGGCCTGCTTCTTGTTGTAAGCGGCGTTTATGTAGAGCGCCGCCGCTTCCATCTCGACGCCGATAACGCCCATCTTGGCCCATTTCTTCCACCAGTCGCCGAATTCGTAGAATACGTCGCAGGATACCATGTTCCCGACGGCGACGCGGATGCCTTCGGCCCTGGCGCAGTTGTATGCTTTATACAGCAGATCCCAGTCGGCGCAAGGGGCGAAAGTGCCGTTGACGTCGAACGCGTGCATGTAATTCGAATCGGTCGAAGCGGCCTCGACGAGAACTACGTCGCCGAGCTGGATGTCCTCGCGGAAGGTGCCCGCGGTGCCGACCCTTATAAGGCGCTGCACGTCGTAAGCAGTCATGAGCTCCCACGAATAGATGCCCATCGAAGGCATGCCCATGCCGGTGCCCTGGACGGATACCGGAACGCCCTTGTAGAGGCCGGTGTAGCCGAAGATGTTTCTGGTGGTATTGTACTGTTTAGGACTCTCGAGGAAATTCTCGGCGATGTATTTCGCGCGGAGAGGATCCCCCGGAAGAAGTATCGCTTCAGCGATCTGCGATCTGTCGGTCGCGTCGATATGCAGGCTCATAATTGACCTCCGGTTGTTTTTATCGGTGTTCTGCGTATTCATGAGTATATTCTGTATGTTTTCCATAGCGTGTACAGTATAGCATAAAACCGGCACGGCGAAAAGGGAGTAACCTCTGCCGCCGGAAAAACGCTGACGCTCCGCCGGGCGGGAAAGGGCGCCCGCGGAAAAAAGTCCAAAAACGAAAAAAAGAAGGGAGACACATCCTTCTTTTTTCCTGATACCTTTGCGCATTTAACTTATGCGCGTGTGGGGACGGGTGAGATTAGGCGTTAGCCTTGTTGAATCTTTTTGTCAGACGGGAAACTTTTCTCGAAGCGGCATTACTGTGGATAATACCCTTCGCAGCGGCCTGGTTGAGCTTCTTCTCCGCGAGATCAAGCTTTTCCTTGGCAGTTGCCATATCGCCTTCTGCGATTGCGGCGTCAAAGTTCTTGAGAACAGCCTTCAGATGATTCTTTACTCTTCTGTTGCGAGCTGTCTTCCTGTCGATGACACGGATTCTTTTCTTTGCCGATTTGATGTTTGCCATTTTTAAATTCACCCCACTTAAATATAAATACTTTTACGACACCGCCGTACAGAGCGGCGCCGAGCAAACAAATAGCATTGACATTATATCCAAACGGGCAGACGAATGCAAGCGGATATTTCAAAGAAAAACCGATATCCGCAAATGCAATAGAAAATTGAAATCGCGCGGCCTTTCGTGTAAAATTGAATCCGTAACGGAGGAAGCGCGCGGACAGGCCGTAAACTCATTTTTACGGATGCCTTCCGCGGCGTACTGAACATGTCGGATTATCGCGATTATATAAGAAATTTCAGCATAATAGCTCATATAGACCACGGCAAATCGACGCTGGCGGACAGGATCATCGAGAAGACGGGACTTGTCGCGAAGCGCGATATGAAGGAGCAGTTCCTGGACAACATGGATCTCGAGCGCGAGCGCGGGATAACGATAAAGCTCCAGACGGCGAGGCTGCAGTATCACGCGAAGGACGGCCATGACTATATTTTCAACCTGATCGACACGCCGGGCCACGTCGACTTCACATACGAGGTGTCGAGAAGTTTGGCGGCGTGCGAGGGCGCGATCCTGATCGTCGATTCGACGCAGGGAGTAGAGGCGCAGACGCTGGCGAACGTGTATCTGGCGCTCGACGAGAATCTCGAGATACTGCCTGTCCTGAACAAGATAGACCTGGCGAGCTCGAGGCCGGACGAGGTGAAGCAGGAGATCGAGGACATAATCGGGCTCGACGCTTCGGAAGCCCCGCTGATCTCGGCCAAGGAGGGCATCGGCATCGAGGACGTGCTCGAGGATATCGTAAAGAACGTGCCCGCGCCGAAGGGTGACGAAAACGCGAAGCTCAAGGCGCTGATATTCGACTCTTACTACGACAACTACAAGGGCGTAGTTATCTATACGCGCGTGTTCGACGGTACCGTTAAGCGCGGCGATATGATCCGCCTGATGAACACGAAGAAGAAATACGAGGTCACCGAGGTCGGCGTGTACGCGCCGGGGCCTGTGCCTTGCGACGAGCTCAGAGCGGGCGAGGTAGGGTACATCTGCGGAAGCATCAAGCAGGTAGCCGACGCGAGAGTCGGCGATACGATCACACACGATGCGGATCCGACGGACGAGCCGCTTCCGGGCTACAAGAAGGTCCAGTCGATGGTTTACTGCGGCATCTATCCGGCTGAAGGCGAGAAGTACGAGGGCGTAAAGGACGCGCTGGAGAAGCTTCAGGTCAGCGACGCGGCGTTCCAGTTCGAGCCGGAGACCTCCCAGGCGCTCGGATTCGGCTTCAGATGCGGTTTTCTCGGCCTTCTGCACATGGAGATCATCGTCGAGAGGCTCGAGCGCGAATTCGACCTCGGAGTCATAACGACTTCGCCGAGCGTTATATATAAAGTGGTGATGACCGACGGAACGGTGCGCATGATCCAGAACCCTAGCAATCTGCCGGGACCGACCGAGATCGACCATATCGAGGAGCCGATAGTGAAGGCGGACATAATGATCCCGAAGGAGTACGTCGGCAGCATCATGGAGATCTGCCAGCAGCGCCGCGGGAAGATGATCCACATGGAATACATCACCGAACAGAGAGTGCAGCTGCACTATGAGATGCCGCTGAACGAGGTCATATACGACTTTTTCGACGCGCTGAAGTCCAAGACGCGCGGCTACGGCTCGCTGGACTACGAATTCATAAAGTACGAGCCTTCGAAGCTCGTGAAGCTCGATATACTGCTTAACCGCGAGATGGTGGACGCGTTCTCGATGATCGTGCACGAGTCCGAGGCGTACGAGCGCGGCAGATTCGTGTGCGAGAAGCTGAAGGAGCTTCTGCCGATGCACCAGTTCGAGGTGCCGATCCAGGCGGCGATAGGGCAGAAGATAATCGCGCGCGAGACAGTAAAGGCATACCGCAAGGACGTTATCGCGAAGTGCTACGGCGGCGATATCTCGCGTAAGAAGAAGCTTCTGGAAAAGCAGAAGGAAGGCAAGAAGCGCATGCGCCAGTTCGGCACGGTCGAGGTGCCGCAGGAGGCGTTCACGGCCGTATTGAAGTACGACGAGGGGAAATAGCGCGCGGAATACCGGCCGCGGCAGGCAGCACGTCGGCCGGATGCGGCAAGCGCGGCGTGTTGTCCGGCGTCCGGATGAGTCAGGCGCGGCGGCGGAAGGCCCGAAATCGGGCATTTAAGATGAAAAAACTCGGAATCTATATCCACATACCTTTTTGCGTAAAAAAGTGCGCGTACTGCGCGTTTTTGTCGTTCCCGACGCTCGGAAAGGCCGGAATCGGGGATGATATCGAAGCTTACGCGGGGGCGCTGATCAATGAAATACGCTCGTACGGCGCTGTCTGCGGCAGCTGCGGCGGCGATCCGCGCGGCGCGGAAGGGTATGAGGTCGATACGGTTTTTATAGGCGGCGGCACGCCTTCGTGCATAGACGCGGATCTGATCGGGGACATACTGTCCGCGGTCAGGTCCTCTTTTAACGTTTCGGAGGACGCGGAGATAACGATCGAGGCGAATCCGGGAACGCTCGCGGGAAATATCGAAAATAAACTGAACAAGTACATTAAATTTGGAATTAACCGGCTCAGTATAGGCGTTCAGTCGCTCGATCCCGGAATACTCGCAAAGCTCGGCAGAATACACACTTCGGGGGATTTTTTCGACACGTTTAACGCGGCGCGTAAGGCGGGATTTAACAATATCAACTGCGACCTGATGTTCGCTGTGCCGGGGCACACGCCGGAGGTGTGGGAAGACACGCTCAGACGCGTGACAAATCTCGCTCCGGAGCATATTTCGTTCTACAGCCTGCAGCTCGAGGAGGGCACTCCGTTCTTCCGGATGTTCGAGCGCGGAGAGCTCGATATGGTTTCCGACGAGGAGGACCGCGCGATGTACCACAGAGCGATCACGCTGCTGAAGGAGTCAGGATATACGCATTACGAGATATCCAACGCCGCGAAGCCGGGATTCGAGTGCCGCCACAACATGAAATACTGGAATATGGACGAATTCATAGGTCTCGGCCTCGGAGCGAGCTCGTTTTTCGGCGGAGCGAGATACAAAAACACCGATTCGCTGACAAAATATAAGGAAGTATTCGGTTCGGGCGCCGCAGGAGAGGGCGTTCCGGCCTGCGAAACAGCCGGCGGAAGCGTTCCTGTCCGGGAAGCGCTCGCGGAGTACCATTTGAACACGCGCGAGGACGACGTCGAGGAGTTCATGTTCACCGGGCTCAGAAAAACGGCAGGCATTTCTCTCGCGGATTTCAGGGAGCGGTTTGGGGCGGAACTGACGGGTATATATAAAGAAGCGATGCCCGCGATCCGCGAATACGAAAGAGAAGGGCTGCTCGAATTCGCGGACGGATACATGCGCCTCACCGAAAAGGGAATCGACGTATCGAACGCGATAATGGCTGAGTTTGTCGGACTTCAGCCGAAAAGCGGCGCGAACTGCTGAATTTGAAAAAAATTTTTTTCACAACACTGTTGACAACCCTGCTCAACAGTGTTACTTTATAGCCAGAGGTTAGCACTCACCGATAAAGAGTGCTAACAAGGAGACGCAAAATGGATCTTAACGAAAGGAAATTGAGAATACTGCAGGCCGTTATAAGCGACTACATCCATTCGGCCGAGCCTGTCGGATCCAGAACGCTTTCTAAGAAGTACGAGATGGGTATCAGCCCGGCGACCATCAGAAATGAAATGTCCGACCTCGAAGAGATGGGCTTCCTTACTCATCCGCACACTTCCGCCGGAAGGGTGCCTTCGGACAAGGCGTACAGGCTGTACGTAAACGATCTGATGCAGAAGCGCGAGCTCTCGCCGGCCGAAAAGGAAACGATCAACGAAAGGCTCCACTACAGCGTTACCGAGCTCGAAAAGACGATGCAGTACGCCGCGGGGCTCCTCTCCGAGATCACAAGCCTTACGTCGTTCGCTATGACGCCTCGCCAGGACGAGGACGTGCTTAAGTTCATAAATCTGCTTCCGGTCGATGAGAACACGGTAGTGCTCATGATCGTTTCGGAGAGCGGAAAAGTGCAGAACACGGCGCTCAGGATCAGCGTTCCGTACACGGAAGAGAACCTGAACCTCCTCTCCAAGGCGATAACGTACAATTACAAGGGCAAGACGATAAGCCAGGCGCTCACGGGCGACATAATCCGCGATTTCGAGTCGGATATCGCGACTATGAGCAAGCTTTCCGAGAACATCATGCCGAAGTTCATGAAGACGCTGGAGAACATGCTGAACGTGAACCTCTACATGGACGGTCTTACGAATATATTCAACATTCCGGAATACAACGACCTCGACAAGGCCCGCACGTTCCTGGAGATGCTGAACAGAAAGGACGACTTCACCAACGTCCTTGTCAACAGAGACGACGGCGTAATAGTGACCATCGGCAACGAGAACAAGGAAGACGTGATGCAGGACTGCAGCCTGATAACCGCCACGTACCACATAGACGGCAGGCTGGTCGGCAAGATCGGCGTAATAGGGCCGACGAGAATGAAATACGACGAGGTCATCTCGGTCATCGAATACATGACCGACAACCTGAGCAATACATTTAAACTGACTGGAGGAGTAGACGGGGATGAGCAGGAAAAAGACCGCGGCTGACGAAGAAAAACTGAAAGACCGCGTTGAGGAATGCGCGGAGCCCGAGACCGCTGAGGAAACGGCTGAAGAAGCCGCGGAGAAGGCGGAGAGCGGCTGCGAAGGATGCGAAAAGGACGCCGAAGAGTGCGGCAGCTGCGAAAACGGCGCGAAGGCTGAGGACGCGAAGGAGGCGGACGAAGCCGCCCAGGAGGATTTCAATACGAAATACCTGAGGCTTATGGCCGACTTCCAGAACTACAAACGCCGCACGGAAAACGAAAAGAGCGACATATACGCCAGGGCCAACGAAAGGATCGTAACAGATCTGCTCGTTGTTATGGATAACTTTGAAAGGGCGCTTGAACAGGATACCGGTGAGACGGACGGATTCAAGGCCGGCATGGAACTTATTTTCAAGCAATTCAAGGAGGTATTGGAAAAAGAGGGACTTGAAGAGATCGAAGCTCTCGGAACCGATTTCGACCCGAACTTCCACAGCGCGGTCCTCATGGAGGACACAGAGGAGTTCGAAAGCGGCAAGGTGAGCTGCGTACTGCAAAAGGGATATAAGTTAAAGGGGAAAGTGATCAGACCGGCGGCCGTAAAGGTGGCCAACTGATCCGAAAGGTAATCACACCGTAATCAAAGATAATCGAATGGAGGCATAGATCATGGGAAAAGTAATAGGAATCGACTTAGGAACAACAAACTCGTGCGTAGCGGTTCTTGAAGGCGGCGAGCCTGTAGTTATCGCGAACGCTGAAGGAAACAGAACGACACCGTCCGTAGTAAGCTTCACAAAGAACGGCGAGAGACTCGTCGGCGAGACGGCAAAGAGACAGGCTATAACGAATCCTGAAAGAACGATCGCTTCGATCAAGAGATACATGGGTACCAACCACATCGTAACGATCGACGGCAAGAACTACACACCGCAGGACATCTCGGCGATGATCCTCGGAAAGCTTAAGGCGGACGCTGAAGCGTACCTCGGCGAAAAGGTAACGGAAGCGGTTATTACCGTTCCTGCGTACTTCACCGACAGCCAGAAGCAGGCTACCAAGGACGCGGGCAAGATCGCGGGCCTGGACGTAAAGAGAATAATCAACGAGCCGACGGCGGCTTCGCTGGCGTACGGCCTCGATAAGGACAACGCTCACCACAAGATCCTCGTATACGACCTGGGCGGCGGTACATTCGATGTATCCGTGCTCGAGCTGGGCGACGGCGTATTCGAAGTACTCGCTACGAGCGGCAACAACAAGCTCGGCGGCGACGACTTCGACGAAGTTCTGCTCAACTACATGGCCGACGAGTTCGCCAAGGAGAACGGCGTTGACCTGAGACAGGACAAGATGGCTCACCAGAGACTTAAGGAAGCGGCTGAAAAGGCCAAGAAGGAACTGTCGAGCGCGCAGACAACTAACGTAAATCTGCCGTTTATCACAGTTAACCAGAACGGCCCGCTGCACCTCAACATGGACATCACCCGCGCGAAGTTCGATCAGCTGACCGGATTCCTCGTAGACAAGACTATCGAGCCTATGAAGAAGGCGATGGCTGACGCGGGCGTTACAAACAACGACCTCGCAAAGGTAATCCTGGTAGGCGGATCCACGAGAATCCCGGCCGTTCAGGAAGCCGTTAAGAGAATCACAGGCAAGGATCCGTTCAAGGGCATCAACCCGGACGAATGCGTAGCGGTAGGCGCCGCTATCCAGGCCGGCGTACTGACAGGTGAAGTAAACGACGTACTGCTCCTCGACGTAACTCCGCTTTCGCTGTCGATCGAGACGCTGGGCGGCGTAGCTACCAAGCTGATCGAGAGAAACACTACGATACCTACGAAGAAGAGCCAGATCTTCTCGACCGCGGCCGACAACCAGACGGCGGTTGATATCCACGTAATGCAGGGTGAAAGAGAAATGGCTTCGGGCAACACCACGCTCGGAAGATTCCAGCTCTCCGGAATTCCGCCTGCACCTCGCGGAATCCCTCAGATCGAGGTTACGTTCGATATCGACGCGAACGGCATCGTAAACGTAAGCGCCAAGGACCTCGGCACAGGCAAGGAGCAGCGCATAACCATCACTTCCTCGACAAAGCTTACAGAAGACGAGATCAACGCGAAGGTCAAGGAAGCCGAGCAGTTCGCTGCTGAGGACAAGAAGCGCAAGGAAGACGCTGAAGTAAGGAACCAGGCTGAAACGCTCGTATACGAGACGGAAAAGAACCTGAAGGATATCGAAGGCAGCCTCTCCGAGGACGAAAAGAACAGGATCACATCCGCAAAGGATGAACTGAAGCACGCTCTGGAAGGTACCGATATCGAGGCCGTAAAGGCGGCTAACGAGAAGCTGACCAACGAGTATCACACCATCTCCGAGAAGCTGTACCAGCAGGCTCAGGCACAGCAGCAGGCCGGCGCTCAGGCGGGTCCTCAGGGATTCGCGGGCGGCGCGGGACAGCAGCCTCAGAACGACGCGGGCAGCGCTCCGGGAGGAGACAACGTGGTGGACGCGGATTACGAAGTAGTCGACGACAACAAATAATCCACATCAGAAGGGGAAACATAAAAGAAAAATCGCAGGGCACTCCTCCGGAAACGGGGGAGTGCTCATGCAGGTTTAGGAGACCTGAGAAATGGCAGAAGAAAAAAGAGATTATTATGAAGTCCTGGGACTCAAAAAAGGCGCTTCCGAGGACGAAATAAAGACTGCGTTCAGGAAACTGGCCATGAAATATCATCCGGACAGGAATCCGGACGACAAAAACGCGGAAGAAAAATTCAAAGAGATCAACGAAGCGTACAGCGTGCTTTCGGATCCTGAAAAGAAGAGCAAGTACGACCAGTTCGGCTTCGCGGGAGTAGATCCGAACGCCGGATTCGGCGGAGCGGGCGGCTTCAGCAGCGGTTTCGGCGGATTTGAAGATATATTCGATATGTTCGGCGGCGCGTTCGGCGGCGGCTTCAGCGGCTTCGGCGGACAGAGAAGGCGCAACGGACCTATGCGCGGCAGAGATATCCAGAAAGCCGTTACGATCAGCTTCGAGGAAGCGGCGTTCGGCATAAAGCGCGACATAAAGCTCAACAAGTTCGTCGAGTGCCCGACGTGCCACGGTTCGTGCTGCGCTCCGGGAACGTCCAAGTCGACGTGCCCTAAGTGCGGAGGCACAGGCGAGATACACACCGTTCAGAGGACCGCTTTCGGTCAGTTCCAGAGCGTACAGCCTTGCGACAGGTGCGGAGGCACAGGCGAGGTCGTGGATCAGCCTTGCACCGAGTGCGGCGGCGCCGGCAGGATACGCAAGGACGTCACCATCAAGGTCGATATCCCGGCGGGCGTGGACAGCGATTCCGTCGTAAAGATCGGCGGTCAGGGCGAGCCGGGCGTAAACGGCGGACCGGCGGGCGACCTCTACGTTGTGATCTCCGTAAAGCCGCATAAGCTTTTCAAGCGCAGGGGCAACGACCTCGAGCTCGAGATTCCTATTACGTTCGCGCAGGCGGCTCTGGGCGACACGATAACCGTGCCTACGCTTACCGAAAAGGTATCGTACAAGGTGCCGGCGGGAACGCAGAACGGAACGCGCTTCAGACTGAAGGGCAAGGGCATCAAGGGTGTCCGCAGCCTCAAGCCGGGCGACCTTTACGTAAAGGTGAACGTGGAAGTGCCTACGAAGCTGAACGGCAAGCAGAAGAAGGCTATCGAAGCGATGGGCAGGGAGCTCACCGACGAATGCTACCAGAAGAAGAACGGCTTTGCCGAAGCGATAAAGGAACTGTTCAAATAGCGGCGGAAGCCGCGTGACCGCGAAAGGGGCCGCGAAATGATATTCGACATCGGCATAGCGGACGGATTCATTATATCCGGACACGACAAC
>JAEEGL012399046.1_pt1 | contig 17231 bp, 9 predicted proteins | sample 9134231 | NCBI WGS metagenome assembly JAEEGL01 (sample SAMN16246548, study PRJNA631951) | gut metagenome | biome: gut microbiome; feature: rumen; material: fiber-attached | host: Bos | place: Iran: Karaj | collected 2018-10
AGAACGTCGGCGCGTCTTTGTCTACCACAAACGCGTAGCCGTACGGTATCTTCTTACTCGGATCGGCTTTTATCTCGCTTTCCGAATAGAACACGAATTTTCTTTTTCTGTAAAAATAAGGATGAAAGATCGCATTGCGCGAAAGATGTTTTTGCGAAAAACACATTTTTATTGTTCCTCCTCTTGCTTTTGGGCGTACGTTTCTTTCCACTTCGCAAAAGCCGCTTTCACGGTATCGAACGCGGGCTTTTTCTCGCCGTTTCCGTCCAAAAGGCCCCAGCCCGTTTCCACCGGACAATGTTCCTGCCCGCACACGTAACAACGCGCGCTGTCGTTAAAGCAATACATGATCGCGCCGCACACCATTTCGTTGGGAATAATTATGTTGTCGAAAAAGGCGGTAAAGTAGTCGGCCTGGCCTTCCGGCGTATGCGGATAGCCTTCTATATAGACGCCATCTTCCAATTCCATATACAAGTGCGCCGCGTAGCTGATGCTTGACCAACCGGAACCGCCGAACAGCGTATTTGCCAAAGCCTCTTCGTCGTCCGCGCACAGCAAGTACAATCTTTCTCTCAAAGCGGCGGGGAAATCCGCATCATTGATAAAATCTATAATATGCGCTTTGGCATAGGCTTCCGCATCGGCGACGGTATCGCCCACGGCGCCGTACTTATGTAGTAGAGCCAACTTGTTTTCGTCGCTCATTCTTTCGCCCGCGCTCAGATAGCCGAACTCGGTAAAGATAATGGGACGATGGGCTTGGCTCCAGGCCAGTTTGACCCAAGCAGTTCCCGTGGCAAAACCGAAACGACGCGTCATCGACTCAAAACAGCCCAAATAAAGGTCGATACCGATATAATCGCAATAATTGTTATACTCAGACATCTTCGACGCAAAATTAATGTCGGTCGCCGACATGTTATAGCCGATCAGAATGTTTCCGCGGTAGCGGTACATCGCCTGTAATTGCATACCGATGAATTCCACCGCCTGCCGATCACTAAGAGGCGCCTTGAATTGCGGCTCGGTCATCTCATTCGTTACCTGAAACGCCGACACGATCCCTCTCAGGTCTTCCACGTAGAAACGCGCCATCTTGGTGATCTCCAAGCGCCCTTCCGGGGTCAACGGATCGTACCCCCAAGCTATATAGTCTTTCGGATAAGGCGTCACGGCAAACACTTTTAAGCCTTGGTCGGCATACCGTCTCATTTCCTCTTTGATCCACTCGTAATAAATATTGGGATTGCCGTCCGTGTTATATGCCGGCCAGCCGATATCGATACGCACCCAACCGGCGCCGAGTTCCAACACTTCTTCTCTTTTGTAATCCGGGTGGCATACGCCGCAAATCAAGCCTCCGGCGCGAGAAACAAGCTCTTCGCAGTCGATCGGCTCCGGCGTAAATTCTTCTTCGTACCAGTATTTTTCATCGAATTCCACAGCGCGTTCTATCCAGCCTTCCGCTGTCGTTCCGATACCCAAACCGCATCCGTGATTGACACCGGGACACCTTTCGTAAACGAATTCCACTTCGTTTTCTTCCAGCACCCGAGCCATAAGGTCGCCGTTATCTTCGACCGGCAGAACGGCGTCTTTGTCGCCCTGCATAACGTAGGTACGCGGATACAAAGGCGTTACCCACAGATCAACGCACATATCCCCGATAGAATAATCTTTACCCAAAAAGCACGTCGCGCCGTTATGATTGATGGTCGCTCGATAAATGGCTTCGACGGCGTTACCGGTCAGACGATCGGTCGGACTGATCCACGGATAGCCCAAAATAAGCGAATTGGGTCTTTTTACGCCTTCATAATTACTGTAACCGTATTCTTCGGTACCGAACATACCGACCAAGTTGCCGCCGGCGGAAAAACCGCACAGCGTATACACGCCTGCCTGAACGCAAAAATGATCGGCATTAGCGTCTATAAACCGGATGGCTTCGGCAAGGTCGTCAAGAGGAGCATGGAAAGAGTCGCTCGCGCCGCCGATACGATATTCCAGAACAAACGCGCGATAGCCGAGACGGTTGAATTCCTGCGCGATCGGGTAGCCTTCCGTTTCCACCGAACAAACGACGTATCCGCCGCCGGGACAAATGACGACGTATTTATTCTTTATCGCCGTATCCCCGGGGAAATACGAAAGTCTGGCTCCGCTGTCGAAAGTAAAGACCTCTTCCGGCTTTCCGTCCCCGCCCGGGAAACGACAAGCGGTTTGATTGACCTTCAGCATTTGCAACATGGGTATAAAGGTAATGCCGCAGCAAACGATAAAGTATGTCAATACTACCGCTAAAAAGGACAAAAACACGATCAAACCAATGTATTTTTTTTGTTTTTTTGATTGAGCGGAACTCTTTTTCAACGCAAAACTCCTTCCCTGTGAGTAAAAATCATAAAAATTATAACATATGTTATCTTTGCCCGCAAGTACCATTTTTTCTCGGGATTGACTTTTGTCTTCCGGACAGTTATAATGAAATAAATTCGAGATGGAGGTTCCTTTCTTTATGTTGCAACACGAGATCACCAAGAATACGAAGTTGCTGGACGAACACGGAAACGTCGCCGAGCCCGGTTACGCAAAAAAAATGCTATACGAATATAACCGCGAAAACGTTTCCGCCTCGAAAGCGCTTTTGAAAGAGTGGGATTATTATTATATCGGAAACGAAAAAGCCGCTATCTGCCTGACGATCGCGGATATGGGATATATCGGAGCGCTCTCCGCGACCTATCTTGACTTTACGGTGCCTACGCAAGTCACCAAAAGTTCCGTCCTTCTTTTCCCGATGGGAAAAATGCGCCTGCCGCGCACGACGGAGATCGGTGACGCGCATTGGAAAAACGGCAACGTAGAAATGACCTTTACCAACGACGGAAAGGTACGCCGTATTTATGGACAATATCCCAAATTCGGCAAGGATAAAGAAGACTTGCTCTTTAATATCACACTGACCGAATTTCCCGATGAAGGCATGGTTATCGCCACGCCTTTTGAAAAGGAAGGTCGCTTCTATTTCAACGAAAAGATCAACTGCATGCGCGCGGAAGGCACTTTCAGCGTAGGCAACAAAGAATACGTCCTCGACAAAGAAACCTCGCTCGGCACTCTTGACTGGGGCAGAGGGGTATGGACCTACGACAACACTTGGTATTGGGGCAGTCTCCAAACTCGTCTGGACGACGGAAAGACCTTCGGTTGGAACATCGGCTACGGCTTTGGTAATAACCAAGCGGCCACGGAAAATATGCTGTTCTACGACGGAAAAAGCCACAAGCTGGACGAGATCACCTTCAACATCCCGCAAAAGGACGGCAAAGACGACTATATGAGTCCGTGGACGTTCACGTCCAACGACGGAAGATTTTATATGGACTTTACACCGCTGATCGATCGGTACGAACCCTTCGATCTGAAATTCTTCGCCATGATTCCCCATCAGGTCTTCGGTTACTTCACCGGAAAGGTATCTTTGGACGACGGTACCGTCATCGAGATCAAAAACAAACTCGGCTTCGCCGAAAAGGTCCACAATAAATGGTAAAATGAAAATGATAATGCAAAACCGCCGAACATCGGCGGTTTTGTTGTTTTATAAGGATTTTAACTGCCGCCAGGCAATTTAACTCACTCCATCACCCCGGGCTACGGCCGTTGACGGTGATCTTGCCCATGTCGCACCCGACGTTGCGGAAGTATTCGACATACGCCGCGTACCACAATTCGGGCACGGTAAAGCGAATGACGCGGTCAGTCGGAAAAGCGCCTTGCTTGGCCATTTCCGGCGGGTTTTCCGCATTCATCGTAACGTCCGTCAAAGAACAACCGGAAAATGCGGTCTTGCCGATGGCGGTCAGCGTTTCCGGAAGAACAAGGCTCGTTAATGCGACACATCCGTAAAAAGCGTTATCGCCGATCGTCGATACGTTATAAAACGCCGGCGTTTCCAACGCGCTGCATCCGTAAAAGGCTTCTTCCGGCACGACCGAACAACGGATTATAACAGAGGTAAGAGATTTACTGTTTTTGAAGCACCCTACGCCGATAGTCAGCGCGGCCGGGATCTCGAAAGAAACGACAGAACTGTTTTCGAAAGCGTACGCCCCGAGAGCGGTTACCGACGCGGGCAAAGTCAACGCACTGCCGGCATACCCGCGGAAAGCGCTCGCGCCGACAGAAGTCATAACGGAATCGCTGGCAAAAACGAGCGCGGAGGCGCAACCGGAAAAAGCGTTGGCGCCGATAGAAGTCACGTTCTTTGGGAAAACAAGCGTCGCCGCGGTGCAATCCGCAAACGAATTGGCCCCCAACTCAACGAGACCGCCGGGCAAAACGACCGTTCCCTTAAAACCGGTAAAGGCATATTCGCCCAAAGACGTAAACGCCGCGGACGAAAGATCGACCGCTGCCCGCACGTCGTAAAACGCTCTCTTTCCGATCGAAATAACGCCGGTCGGAAGTGTGATCGTCTCCAAAGAAGTCAACCCTCTGAAGGCTTCGTCGGCGACCGTCGTCGCCTGCGTAACCGTAAGCGAAGTCAACGAAAAATTGGCGTATCCACTCGCCCCTCTCGTCCCGAAATAATAGGCCGGAGAAGAAAACTCCTTGACCGTAAGAGACACGAGAGAACGACACCCGGAAAAAGCGTTTTGTCCGTAATCGGGCACGCTGACAAAAGACACCTCTTGTAGCGACGTACAATCGGCAAACGCATACTCGCCAACAGTATCGACGGCAGTCGAGAAGACGACTTTTTTCAGATTCGTCAATCCGGAAAACGCGTTATCCGGCACCGAAGAACCGGATCTTACGGTAACCGTATCGAGCGATGTGGGTATCTGATTCCTGAAAATCGGTTTCAAAGAAAAATAGGAAGGCAGAGATAATTCCGTCAAAGAAGACGCGCCGTATAAAGCGTCGTTGGCAATCGTGACCACGCTGTCCGGCAGAGTCAGTTTTTCTACGCGGACCGCCGAAGAAAACGCGTTCCTTTGAATTCCGCTCGTTCCGTCCGGCACGGATACGTTTCTGTCGCCGCCTTTATATTCGACCAAAGAAGTGGTCCCGACTGCATAGGCGTATTGCGCCGCGTTATAGATATAGAGGTCGACGTTATCGTACTCAACGTTTCCGCTCAAATAATACCCAGCCGCTTTGTCCGCTTTTAATTGGAGAACCACAGAGCTGCGGTGCTTCCCGACGGATATCAGATCGGTGCTTTCTTTCGCGGTGACGACGGCTGTCAACAGTTCGCGCTCGCCGCCGTTACATTTAATATAAGGTACGACCGTCTTGTTCGTATACGCCACAAACTGATCGGGAACGGTCACTCCGCTCAAATCGACCTCTTTTTGATAGACTTTTCCGATCAAGGTAAAAGGCGCGTCGTAATAATTGTTTACGTCTTCGTTATAGACGGCGGAGACAGAAAACCACGCCGTACGCTCCGATGCGTTATACCCGAGAAGGACAAGCTTTTCTTCGGCGTTTTCGTACCGCACGTAACCGTTCTCGTTGCCTGCCAATGCGATATCGCCGATCGTCAGATCTTCCGAATAAACGGGAATATCGCTTTGGACGTAAACGGCTTTCATCTCATCGGTCAGCTCTTTCGTTGCTTTTTCGATGGTCAAAGAAGCGTCTTTGCCGTAAAACTCTTTTCCGTCGTCGGAGATCATCAAAGGATAGGCTTTCCCTTGCATATCGGTTACGATGAATTTATCCGACAGCCAGTTTTTATATTTGAAAACGGCGATCACGTTGTACGTGCCGGCATCGGTATACGCTACGGAAGTAAGCCCCGTTTGTCTGCCGCAGGTATACGTGACGGAGACGTCCTCGGGCAACTCGCCTTCTATCGCGACCATATGGGCAGAGCCGTTATAGGTCGTCACGACCGACTCGAACGTCACGTTCACGGGGATCTTTTTCTTGTTGATAACAAAATGCAAAGTCATTGCCGCCGGCGCCGCATAATTATCTTTGTCGTCGCCGATCACGGTAAAACCGGCAATAATATCGTACTCGGCCGGCGCGCTGATGATATCGCTCGCGGACATCGTAAGACCGTTCTTTTTGCAGGTATAATTAACGCTTAGTATATTGTCGAAATCGGCCATCGCCGAGCTGTCGACTGTAAAATCATAAACGGTACCGTCGTATTCGACCTCGGCCGGATCGGCGGAAAAACTCAACGAAGAAACGTCGATCGTACCTTTTGTGATCGTCAGGGAGTAATACAAGTCGGCAAGAGGAGAATAGTTTTTTGCCGAGCCCTCCGGCATAACGAACGAGGCGGTAACGGTATAGGTGCCGCTGTTGAAATTCCCTTTTGAATTCTTGACCATGGGAGAAGAATAAGAAACCGTAGCACCCTGCGGAAACTCTCCGTTCGTCCCGTGAGAAGTACCGATCAGTCGCAAAGAATAACCGTCTCCTTCTCCGATATTGATCGCCTGTCCGTACGGCACGCTCAAAACGGCGTTCCCACTCGGATCGGTAAGACTCCAACGATAATCATTATAAAAACCGCTCTTTCTGACGGTCAACGCGGCGTACGGGTCGGTATCCGCGTCGGAAACGAACTTGCCGCCCTTGACGGAAAAGGTCACGAGGCCGTCGGCGTAGAAAGTGTAATTTCTGTACAACTCCGGATCCAACGTCAAAGACGCGTAAACGGAATATTCTCCGCTGTCTACAAAATAATAATCGTCCTCAAGCGGGACTTTGACGTTGCTACGAAAGGTATAATACTCGACCGACATTCCTTCCATCGTTTCCTCGAAAAGGACGGAATGCCCGGCGCCGTCGTAGCGATAAGTCGCCGAAGCGAACCCGAGCGCCTCGACGTTGACGAACTTCTGCCGAATAACAAGATCGGCCGACATGGGTTGCAACGGAACGTAGTTTTTTTCGTCCGGCACCGAAAAATAGGCCGTAGCGCGATAGGTACCGGCATCGGTCCCCACGTTATTTTCATAGCGGACGGTCACGCCTTCCGGCAACGTGCCGCCGGTAAGATAAATACTCTTTTCCGTCCCGTCGTAGGTATAAGTGCTCGAAGTAAAATAAATGCCGGTCAAATCGAACTGGATCGGATCGACGGTATATACGCAATCCTTTTTGACGTAGTCCACGTAATACGGCTCCGGCACGACGACTTCCGCCGTGAGTTCGTACCGGCCTGCCTCCACCGCTCCGTTAAAGAGTTCTCCGCCGCTGTAAAAGCGCACGTAACTCCCCTCCGGCAACTTTCCCACGACCGTCGGCAGATGCCACGAACCGTCGTATCGGATATGCCCGTCGAGAACGTTTACGGAGACCTTTTTCGTGTCGACGACTTCCACGTTTATACGAACGATAAAACCGTCGCTCTCGGCGATAACGGCTCCCTTACCTACGGCGATACCGCGAAGGGTCGTCCCGTCCAGTTGTAACACATCTGGATTCTCGATAGAGTAGTTTAGTTTCCCTTTTCCTTCTTTTATGAGATAATCTTCGATATTGACGGACCCGTCCAAAGCAAGATAAAAAGAAGACTTTTTTGCGTGCAACGCCGTCGTTTCTCTCGCACAGGAAACGAGCAGAAAACAAAGCAGCAACATAACGAGCGCAAACAGTTTCTTTTTCATAAAAATATCTTACCCTTCCGCTTTTAATCGTCGCTTAAAAACTATTTTTGAGATTCGACCACGACCCGCTCCAATTCTTTGTCGTCGACGGAAAAGTCCTTGGCGGCGGCAATACAGGTCTCGCCGATCATAGACAAAATGGATTCGAGAGCCTTTTCTCTCGGCAATCCGGCGCCGCGGGCAGCGGCGATCTGAATGACCCACTCCAAATATTTTCCCAGTCGTTCGGAATCGTGTATTCTCTGAAAATCCACTTTCTTTTCTCCGAGCGCGGCGACCAAACCGAGAATATCCTCTTTGAGACTGCGCGGTAAAACGATCACGCCGAACGCGCCGTAATAATCGGGCTTGTCGAAAAGAACGTTCTTTTGTCCCGCTTTCAACAGCGCGATATCGGCGATATAGCTCGTATCCGTGCAATAAACGGCGGGATAGGCGACGTTTCCTTCGGCATAGTTTCTCCAATATTTCATCAACTTCGCCGCGGCGTGCACAAGGTCTTTTTTGATATAGCATTCCAGACGTACAACGGAGAAATTCCAATCCAAAACGGATACTTTATAGTCTCCATCGAAAAAGACCTTTTTGACCGGTCTCGTAAAAATAGGCAACGCCCTCTTCGCGCCGAACAAAAATTCATGTTCTTTCGGCTCGGGCGTAGCGCCGGCAAAACCGGACGGGACCTTTTCCGCAAGATCCGCCATAGCCGCCACCGATCTGCCCTCCCCGGAAGGACGGTGTTTTTCGGTCGCCGCAACAAATTCGTCCGCGACGATCTGTTTTTGACGGTAAGAAAAATACCAGGTCTCTCCGTCCAGGTCGAACGGAAGGACGCGCTTGGTATACTGCGCGGGTTGTCCCGGCAAACCGCAAAAACCGATGTTTTCCAAACAATAAGGACATTGCGGATAGAATCCGCTTTCCTCTTCAGCTCTGTCTTCGGAGGGGATCAGAACGGTGAAGTCTCCGCTTTCTCCCACGACCGGCCAACCGATCGAACCCGGTTTGGCCTTCTTTACGTAGCGAGACGCTTTCGAAAGATAAGAAAAATATTTTTCGGCGGCGACCCTTCCCGCGTCGCGGTGCAACCGGGAATACGTATGCGCCGCGTCGTCCTGCGACGGCATGACGATATTCATAAGACGATCGGGGAATTTATCCGCGAGTTCTTCATCCACGATACCGTTTTCCACGGCGTATGCGGTCAAACGATCCAAAACCGTCTCGATATCCGTCTTCTCCTGACGCAATTCTTCGTACGACGGTTCCGTTTGCAACAATTCCAACAGACGATTCCTGGCAAAAGCCTTGCCGGCCGGGGACAGATCCAATTCCCTTTCCCCGTACAAAAGTAAAGATTCTATATCTTCATTTACGATTTCCATTTTTCCTCCGTTCTAAAAAACATGCATTCCCCTTGCGAATATAATATATTTGTGGTATACTCTTTAAAAGATAATATATTATAACATAAGGATGGGCTCTATGGCAAGGACTTTAGAAAAAGAAACATTATTATCCAGCTCTGCTTTCAAAAAGGCGGCCGGCATGTTATATACGACCGATTTTGATTCGGTATGCGAACGGTATTCCTCTCTGACCGAAGGAATGAACGGAAAAGTATATCTTTTCTCCTCCCCCGGTCGTACGGAGATCGTCGGAAACCATACCGACCATAACCACGGCAAAGCCATTGGCGGTAGCGTCGCCATCGACATCGCCTGCGCCGTTCAACCGTGGAACAAAGATGAAGTTCTTATCGAAAGTCAAGGCTTCGCGCCCTTTTCCGCTTCTTTGAGAATCGAAGAACCGACCGAAAAGGAATACGGAACCTCTGCCGCTCTCTTAAAAGGTATCATCCGCGGCATGAAAGATCGCGGCTACAAGGTAGGCGGCTTTTTCGCCCGCATGCAGAGCGATATTCTGAAAGGCGCCGGCATTAGTTCCAGCGCGGCGTTCGAGCTCCTGCTTTGCGAGATCTTCAATTCTCTCTTCAACGGCGATAAGATATCCTTTACCGAATGCGCTATCATCGGGCAATACGCCGAAAACGTCTACTTCGGAAAGCCCTCCGGATTGCTCGATCAGCTTACTATCGCGCGCGGCGGCATCAGTATGATGGACTTCAAAAAGCCCTTCCCCGATTCTTGCTCGGCGGAATGGCACTTCGACGACTTGTGGCTTGTCATCATCAACTGCGGCGGCGACCACTGCAATCTGACCGGAGAATACGCCGCCATCCGTCAGGAAATGAACGAAGTCGCCGGCTACTTCGGTCAAAAAGTTTTGATCGACGTCGACAAGAAAGCCTTTTTCGAAAACGTCGTCGCTCTTCGCAACAAATTCGGCGGCAGAGCGGTCCTCCGCGCCATCCATTTCTTCGAAGAAAACGAACGCGTGGAAAATGCGCGTAAATATCTGTCCGAAACGGACAAAGAAAACTTTTTGAAAGTTATCAACGCGAGCGGCGACAGCAGCTATAAACTTTTACAGAACTGCTATCCCGCCGGCGACACCGAACAAAGCGTGCCCTTTGCTTTGGCAATGGTAGAGCGCGATCCGGCCGTAGTGGCGCGTCGTATCCACGGCGGCGGCTTTGCCGGGACCATTCTTACCTTCGTCGGAGCAAAAGACAAAGACGCGTACGTTGAACGGATGAAACGTCTGTTCGGCGCGGAGAACGTTTTTCCCACCACCATCCGCAACGCGGGAGCTATCGAAATCAAATACTAAACGCATAATAACAAAAGAGGATACAAACAATGAGAAATCTGACTTTATTGACCGACCTTTATCAATTGACGATGATGAACGCCTATCTGGAAACGGGTAAAGACGAGACCATGGCCAATTTCGACGTGTTTTATCGTCCGAAAGAGCATCTTGAATACGCCGTCTGCGCCGGACTGGATCAGGTGATCGATTACATCAATAATCTGCATTTTACGGAAGAAGACATAGCTTATCTTCGTTCTCTGAATCTTTTCAGCGAAAAGTTTTTCAACAAACTGAAGGATTTCCGTTTTACCGGTTCTATTCACGCCATCAAAGAAGGCGAGATCGTCTTCCCATACGAACCGCTCCTGACGGTAACTGCCCCCCTCTTCCAGGCGCAACTGGTAGAAACGGCCATCCTTAACATCATCAATCATCAGACGCTGATCGCCACCAAAGCGATGAAAATGTGTAAAGAAGCCAAAGGCGTCGTTATGGAATTCGGTCTGCGCCGCGCGCAAGGACCGGACGCAGGCATTTACGGGGCGCGCGCCGCGATCATAGGCGGTTGCGGTTCCACGTCCAACGTCCTCTCCGCCCAAATGTTCGACGTCGCATGCTCCGGCACGCACGCACACAGCTGGGTCATGAGCTTCGAATCGGAACTGGAAGCCTTCCGCGCTTACGCTCGCATTTATCCGACCAACACGCTTCTGCTTGTCGACACCTACGACACCCTTCACAGCGGCGTACCGAACGCCATCAAAGTTTTCGACGAGATGAAGGCGAAAGGATTAAAGCCCATCGGCATTCGTCTGGACAGCGGCGACCTCGCCTATCTTACCAAAAAAGCGCGTAAGATGCTCGACGACGCCGGACACTCCGACTGCAAGATCTGCGTGTCGGGAGACCTGGACGAATATATCCTTTCTTCTCTCCATCAACAAAACGCCAAGATCGACTCTTACGGCATCGGCACCAAGCTGATCACTTCTTCCGACGTGCCGGCCCTCGGCGGCGTATATAAGATGTCCGCTCTGCAAGTGGACGGAGAATGGGAAGCCAAGATCAAACTTTCCGACACGGCGGAAAAGATCACCAACCCGGGCATCAAGACGACCTATCGAATCTACGACAACGAAAAGATGGCTGTGGCCGATCTCATTTGTTTAAGGAACGAGACTTTCGACACGACGAAGCCTCTGACCATCTTCCACCCGGTAGAGACCTGGAAGAAGATGACGTTGAAAAACTACACCATGCGCAACCTGATGGTGGAAGTCTTCCGCGACGGCAAGCAGGTCTATTTCTCGCCGACCGTCAAAGAGATCGCCGCTTATTCGCAACTGGTAAGAAGCGAATTCTGGGAAGAATTCGTCCGCCTTGTCAACCCGTCCGAATACAAGGTCGACCTCTCCGATCAACTTTATAACCTCAAAAAGTATCTTACTTTTTCTCACGCCAACGTCAAGAACTGATCGGGCGTCATTATCAACAAGTTGCGGCGCGGGTTTTTGATTTTCCCGCGCCGTTTTTATTGTCCTAAAAATGAAATTTTTTTCGCATTGTTCGCGCAGCCCTCTTTTATATTTAAAATACTTACTTTTTCGGCTTTTTCTCACCCTGTTTCGGACACCGGAAAACCAATTTCGATATTGACACTTTTTTACCGTCGTGCTAAAATGATGTATCGCTAAAAACAGTTATATTACTTTTATACGTTTATAAAGGAGTCCACAGTGAAAACAGTCGGTAGAAAAAATTATTTTTACATTGCCGTTCTTTTCGTCGTCCTTTGCGCCTTTGTGGGCGGGATCGGCCTGTCCGCGATCAGCGCGGATGCGGATGCGGCAACCGAAAAAAAGACCATTCGCATCGCGCACATTTCCGATATGCACGTGATGATCGAAGAATATTGCAACGTCTATTCGGGGAAATACATTGCCGAAACCAAGGTAACGAAATTGCTCGAAGAAACGCCCATGATCGCTGAAAAAGTATTTGAAGATATCTACAATATGGGTGAAAACGCCCCCATGTATATTTTCATCACCGGCGACATCACCAGCAACGGCGAATACGAAAACCACGTCTGGCTCAGTAAACTGTACAAAAGTTTTACGCAAAAAATGCGTTCCCGCGCCGGTTTCAGCGGATTCCAGATTTTTCTTTCTCCCGGCAACCACGACTTATATAACTGCAAAGCAAAGTCCTTTATGCCGACGCAAGAAGAACTGGACGCCTGCGCAAACGACGCAGAAAGACAGGCCTTGCTCGAAAATTACGAACCTCGTTCCGTCGCATCCATCACCAGCAAGCAATTTATGGACCTCTATTCCGACTTCGGATACTGCTCCTGCCCCGACCGTAAAAACGGCCATCACCTCGCTTCCTGCGGCATGGTGGACGGATGCAGTTTGGAATACTTTTTCGAGAGCGAATATTGGTACGACAACTCCACGAACAGAAACGGAGACGGATTGGAAGTAAGGACTCCTTCCGCCAAGACGCTCGACGCATTCGAAAACAGCGACAAAGATTATAACATCCTGAACGCGGACGCGCGTTTCGGTGCCTGCTCTTATATCGCCCGTATGAACGATTTTGACGTGATCACGTTCGATTCCAACACGCGCGGATACAAATATGAAAAATGGGCCTCGGAAGGCAACGCCGCCGTTCGCTCCTGTAGTGGTTGGCACGAATCTACCGGCGGCATGGTCAGCGAAGACCAACTCCGTTGGGCGATCACGTCCGTCGAAGACGACGTAGACGCCAACAAGGCCGTCTTTGCCCTCGGTCACACCAACTTTTTACCGCATTTCGACTCCGAAGACGAGGTCATCAGCCTCTTTACTTACGACAACTGGGAACAGGCTTCTTATACGCTCGCCGATAACGGTATCCGCTACCTCTTCAGCGGCCACCAGCATGCTTCCGATATCACTTCTTACGTTACGCAAAACGGCAACGTCGTTTACGACTTTGAGGCCGGTTCCCTCGCCTCTTACGGATGCTCCTGGAGAACGATGGATCTGAAACGCACGATCTCAAACGGCGTCGTGACGGAAGATTTCGAATCTCTTACTCATCATCTCAACTATTCGCCTTTTGAATACGGCGTCTATAGATTAACGAGCGACGTAACGATTTCTGCGGAACAAGACCCCTATAATCTCATTCCGCTCGCGCATCCGAACGGATACATGGCTTTGGAAAAGAAAGTCACCGCCGATAAAATAACCGGAGATGAGATTGGCATTGCCGATTATCTCGCGGCTCAAATGTACAACATGGCGTCCTCGCTCGAACACGGACTGCCGGGCGAATACGTCGGAGAAAAAATTTACGGCTTGCTTGACGGCCTGACCGAAAAACTCTCTTCCTTGTCTTTCACACAAGGACTTGTCGCCGGTCTGGTAAACGATCTACCTACGATCGACCTTTGCAAATTTTCTTTCCAAGGCAATCGTTATACCGTCAGCGAAGAACCGGTCGCCGGTTACGATCTCGCGGACTTTACGAATGATCTTGCCGAATACTTGGTCCAATACGATTTTTCCGGGGACGCCCAAAAAGGATTGACGCTGGCAAAAGCCTTCATGGTCATCTACGGCGGACACCTGTCCGGAGCGCATACCGACGTCATGGATGAAGAGATCGCTCCGCTCATCGAATTCTTAAAGAGCGGCAAATTCGTTCGCGGATTGGTCAATCTGCTTGAAGACACTCTCCTGCCGCAACTGGAGATACTGCTCGACGCGCCCATCCGTTTCGATGCCGCCACCCCCGTTCTGACCGGAGCCGGGTTCGATCTGACGGACGAAATGGAAGCGGAAACCTCAGGTATAATCGACGGCGCGGTAAGATATTTGTTTCTGGAAAAAGTCCTATTCAATAATATCGATAAAAGCGGATACAGTTCTCTCCGCCTTCTTCTTGCCGACGTTAGCGAAGTGCTGACCGACATTCTCGTTACACCCAACGATCAAATAAAGAATAATACCATTCGTTTTTTTGCGCAAACTCTGCGAGAAGCGATCGGGAGCCTTTCCATCGATAAATATATCGATATCGCACAAGATTATTTGGGCCGAATCGTCGGAGAAGAATCTCTCCGTTCCATGATAGACGAACTCGTCAACAAATACGTGACCGACGCTTTCTGCAAGAACCTCGGCATCTACGGAGCCAACATCTTGATCGACATGAACGTCGACGAGACCGACGACGGTTCTTCCTGGATCGAAGGCGGCGATCGTTATAATCGCTACCCCGTCAGAAATTATAAACACGTTATTACCGTCAAGAACGAAGACGGCACGGTTGCTTTCGACGGACACACGTACCAAAGCAACGTTAAACTGACCGTTACGCCCTCGGCGGAAAACGGACTTTTGCCGAATATTATCACGGTATCGTTCAATAAAGATATCTACACCGAAAAGAATTTGACTTGGTTCACGGCCGAGCAAGTCGACGTGCTGAATAAGGACGGCAAGGGCAACTGGAGCTACGCCCTGCCCGACAGCTACATCCGGTATTCCACGTCGTCCGACATGTCCGGCGCCGTTACCGTCAAAGCAACGGGAGAAAACGTCGACAGAGTGCTCCCCACCATCGATCTCGGCGTCATCTATATCAACATGAACCACGCCCATAAGATCTACAATCGTTATTCCGTCAAACTGACCGGTCTTACCAAAGGCACGACCTATTATTATCAATTGGGTAAAGACGGCGCTTGGACCGAGACCTTTAAGTTCGCCACCGCGGGAGACGGAGAATTTTCGTTCATGGCCATCACCGACATCCAAGGTTCGGTGGAAGATAACTATATTGCTTCCGACGTTTACATGAAGAAAGCGTTGGAATTCTTCGGCGAAAGCCCGGCCTTTATCGTCAGCGGCGGCGACAACGTGGACAACGGCCGCAATATTATGCAGTATACTTGGCTCTTTAACGATCAACAAGAAATTTGGGCCAACAATACCTTCGTTTCCGCCGTGGGCAACCACGAAAAGCACGACAACGCGCTCGACAGCGTCATCGCCCTGCCCGACAACGCGATCGTCACGGGCGACACCGGTTATTATTACAGTTACGACTATAACAGCGCTCACTTCGTCGTTCTTAACACCAACGACCTTGATGATGAAAACTATCTCTCGGTGGATCAAGAATCATGGCTTTGCGAAGATTTGGAAGCCAACCAAAAAAATGCAAATACAACCTGGACCATTGTCATTATGCATAAAGGTCCGTATACGGCAGGCAGTCATGCTTTCGATAACGACGTTACCATGTTACGACGTCAACTTCCGAGCATCTTTTCCGAATTCGGCGTCGATCTTGTTTTGCAAGGACACGATCATACTTATTCCGTCAGTAATTTTATCAATATCAACGAAAATGGCGAAACAACCGCGCCGTTCTCAAACAAGACTTTCTATAAGCAAAACGGCGTCCTGTACGTCAACCTCGGCACCATGGGCGATAAGTTCTACGACTACCTCTACAACGATCAGGTCAGTCTCGCAAGCCGTAGCGGCGTCAGCACGGAATTATCCCCTTACTTCACCTCGGATAAGAAATTGGAATTGACGGAAACGCCCGTCTTTGCCAAGATCACCGTAAATAACGATAATCTGACCGTCAAAACGTACACCTTCATCAATGGCGAGATCGTCCCCGTAGACGACTTTACTCTGTCCCATCTCGACGAGCCCAAAGGGCTTTCCGTCGGAGCTATCGTCGGCATCGTGATCGGTAGCGTGGCGGGCGCCGCGGGGATCGCCGTCGGCATCGTCTTCATTATCAAGAAAAAGAGAGGTAAAAAAGCATGATAGCCATTATTTTCACTAGTTACGTCAAAAAAGAAAACCAAGACGCCTTTTTGATCCCGGCCAAGCGCCATGCCGAGCTGTCGAAAAAGGACGCCGGTTGCGTAAGATTCGACGTTCTTTCCCCTTGCGGTGACGAAGTCAAGTTCATCGAAATATGGGAAAGTCAGGCTTGCCTAGACGCTCATGCCAAGCGTTCCGCTTCCGGCAAAGAAGCTCCGGAAATGAACGCTCTGCGCTACGATAAAAAAATGGAAAAATACGAAATATTATAATCCGGATCCCGAAACCGTGTTATAATATAAATAACAAAACAAGAAGGAGAACATATTATGGCAAAAAGTAAAAAACCGTCTGCAGATACCTTTGTTATGGCGATACTGTATATCGTCATCGGCATCTTGTTCATCGCATTCCGTTCCGCTCTGCTCAACTGGATGCTCACCGTCACCGGCATCCTCGCCATCGCGTACGGTATCTATTTGATCATCAAAAAACAGATCGTCCTCGGCATTATTTTCGTCGCGGTCGGCATCGCCCTTATATTGGGCGGTTGGCTGTTTTTAGAGATTGCGTTGATCGTCTTGGGTGTTGTTTTGATCATCTACGGCGCCAGAGATTTGGTTTCGCTGTTGCAGGCAAAAGGTAAGACTCCCGTTTTTCCCGTGCTGGTCGCCTGTCTGACAATTATCGCAGGTATCTTACTCGTCGTCAGTAAATGGGCCTTCCTCGATTGGTTCTTTATCGTCATCGGCGCCATTCTGATCGTCGACGGTATCTTTGCCCTGATCAAAAAATAATCATCGTTAAAACAAAAAAAACGACGCGCCGATATGGACGCGTCGTTTTTTCTTTAAAAATCTTTTTATTTTTCCTTACGCAGCAACAAGTAGAGCCACAGAGCGCCCGCCACGTCCAAGCAAAATATAAAATGGAAAATCGCCGCCGGCGCAAACGCGGGACGCGCGGAAAACATTTGTTTTTTCAACCCGCGGATAAGATAAGCTATCGAGTAAAGACTCGTCGA
>JAEEGL016022611.1_pt1 | contig 17231 bp, 11 predicted proteins | sample 9134231 | NCBI WGS metagenome assembly JAEEGL01 (sample SAMN16246548, study PRJNA631951) | gut metagenome | biome: gut microbiome; feature: rumen; material: fiber-attached | host: Bos | place: Iran: Karaj | collected 2018-10
GAACTGGATAGCCAGATTAATGCTGAAACAGCAAAGTATGATGCTGAGATCGGTAAGGTAAATGCCGAACAGAACTCCGCTATCGATAAGACAAAGAAAGATATCGAAACCGAACGCAACAAAGTCCAGAAGACCATCGACGCAGAACATAAAAAGGCTGAAAACGAGAAGAAGAACGCCGAAAAAGAGGCTCAGGAACAGGAACAGGATAACGGCAGTGGATTTGGCGCTAAACTCAGGCAGGGAGCCAAATGGCTTAAAAATAAAATTAAACAGGGCGCAGAATGGCTTAAGAGCAAACTAGCCACCATTATCACTGCAATTAAGGATAAGATCTGCGGTTGGTTGGATGGGTTTGCCAACTATGTCGCATCCAAGAATAAGTTCCTCGGAAATATCATCAAGAAAGGCACCGAAAAGCTTAAAGGCTGCCTCGAAAAGTATTCCAATAAGCTCATTGAACTCGCCAACCAGGCCATCGATAAAGTTAATGAAAAGATCGATCAGCTCGTTGATAAAGCCGTTGCCAAGATCGAAGAACTCGTCAACAAATTCAACGAGATCATTAATAACATCATCAATAAGCTCAAGGAATTCTACCACAATGCGCTTGATATCATTAAGAATGTGCTCTCGGCTTTGGGCGACATCTTCATGTTCGTCTTCAGGAAAGCATGCGAGATCGCGGGTGTCGATCCCGATCTGCTGATTGCAGCAGCCAAGAATATCGTAAAAGATCCGGGCAAATTCTTCAGCACACTGTGGAACGGCATCAAGCAGGGATTTGGACAGTTTAAAGATAACATCGGCCAAAATGCCCTCTCGATGATAAAAAACCTCATGTCATTGTGGCTAGGGCCTGCAGGCATCACCATTCCCGATAACCTGCCGAGTCTCGGTGGCTTTATTACGATGGGCATGAGCGTCATCGGGATCGACGTCAGCAGTATTGTCAGCGCCATTGAAAACCAAATGAAGGGCGAAGCACCCCAAGAAGAGGCCGAAGCCGGTGTCGCTGAAGAACAAGAAACCGAAGGCGGTTTCGGGCATAAGCGAGGGGGCGGAGGCGTTTCCTTAGAAGGGGAAGATGCCGTAGCAGGTTTCGCGGAAGAGCAGCAGCCCTCTGAACTCGAAAGAATCCTCGAAGCCATCAAAACCGGCGGTCTTTCCGTTCTCGCTGAATACCTCAAGCCGTATCTGAGCGGCTTTGGTGGCGAAATCATCTCAGCGACAATCCAAAGCCTGCTACCGACGCTCATTGCCAAAGGCATTGCCAAACTCGCGACGATGTGCAATCCCGTTGGCGGTATCGTTGCTGCCATCAAGGGTGCCTGGGATCTCATCCAATTCTTCCGCGCGAATTTCGCTGCCATCTCAGGCCTCGGAACTGCGTTGCTCAATGTATTGGTCGATGCGGCCAACGGTAACAGCAGTTCTGTTGCCAATGCCGTTGAAGCCGCTTTGTGCCAGGCTATTCCGCTCGCCATCGATCTCGTCCTGCGTCTGATCGGCATCAACATTGGCGAAAAGGTCAAGGGCATCATCGGCAAACTCAGTGAGAAGATCCGTGGTGTTGTCGATAAATTTATCAATAAGTTCAACAAGACGAATATCGGTAAGAAAGTCACGGCCAAAACTGGCAAGAAACTTCTGACCTCAACAGAACGCGAACAGCAAAAGAAGAAGAAAGAAGAAGATGCCAGAATCTATCGCCAGAAAGAAGCCAAGAAAGGCAACAAAGCTGCCGAGATGGGGAACTGGGGAGCGAAGATGAGTGGCAAGTACGCCGATAAGGTGACCTCATCTGGCTACGTAAAGAGCGACAAAGTCTTTGATGTCACCGGCCTGACAGGTGCCCTTAAAGGCGAAAAAGAAGGCAATCTCGGCATCAATCTCGATAATTCGGAAAAGCTGGCTAAGATTGCCGAACATAGAAAGAAAAAGAATGAACTTAAAAAAGCATTCAATGATTACGATCTCCAACAGAAACTCAAGGAAGCGCAAGAAAGTTCCCAGGCTGCCGATAATTCCAAAGCTTCAGCAAGCGCACAAAAGTCCCAGGATGATGCTGCAAACAATGCAAACAATTCGGGACAGTCACAGTCCGCAAAAGAAGATGCATGGAAACGCTATCAGGCCAAAAAAGCTGCCGAAGGCAAACCAGTCATGGATTACGAGAAGTGGTCTACCAATTACGACAATCTCGTCAAAGCACGCGAAGCAAAACGCGAAAAGATCCTGGCCAATATTGCTGCAAGCAAGGCTGCAAGAGAAAGCTCAAACTTTGGTGAATATGCCGCCCTTGAGAAGGAAATTATAGAAAATGCGAGCCGTAAGGATTCACAAAGCGTCCAGGCTAGCGAAGCACCTGAAGCAATCAAGGAAATTATAGCTGCTGAACCAGGTTTCCAGAAATTTGCCGATTCAGATAATAGTGCGAATGAACGTGGCCTGAAGACCGATATGACAACGTCAGGAACCTTTAGTCAGCAGGATACCTCGAAATATGCGAAATCTACTATGGATTCAATCTCGACGGTTGATGGTTCTGTGAAAATGGATGAGATCACAGATGGTGGAAAATATCCGATGCCATTTGATAAACACTTAGGCGAAAAACAAGTACATGCTCTGTTTAAGGCTGCAAATCCGGATGCAAAAATTGATGACGCAGCACACAACAGAAATTGTGTGACCTATACGGGTGACTCATATACAGACATCAATCGGGAGTTGCTCGGAATCGATCCAAAAACAGAAAAAAATCAAAGGACAATTCGTGGTATTAAAAAAGAGATCTCGCGTTGCCAATGCCCAATGGATATGACGGTTACCAGAGGTCTTAATTCTGATTACGGCGCGTATGTTGCCTCCCTTGAACCTGGCAATGTGTTCAGAGCTGAGAATTGTAGTTCGACGACCATTAAGAAGCAGGTTGCTGAAGGCTTTGATGGTGAATGTGTCATTTACATGCATGTCAAGGCAGGAACGCCATGCCTCGAAGTATCCGGAATCTCTCAATACAAAACGGAATGCGAGATTCTGTTTGCGCCGGGCCTTACCCAGAAGGTTTTGAAGAAATACAAACAGAACTATAGAGATGAGGATGGTAAGGTTAGAACGAGAACAATTCTCGTGACGGAGGTCGTATGAAACTGAAACGCATTAATGTGGATGCGGCGTTTGAACTTTGCAAAGACTATATGCTAAGCGACGCCGACACTTCTCTGCCGATTCTTATCAAAGAAGATGCGCCAGAGTTATGTCGGCTCGCGGCCTGTTGCCAGGCAATTATGTGTGCCAAAAATATTTATCGCTTGGCATATCCTATGGGGGATTATGCTTTTTTAGATAGTGAAGGTAATTATATCGGCAATAAAAAAGGCTGTCCCGCAGAAATCAAAGCGCAGGGCGCAATGCTTGAATATGTTCGCAGAGGCTGGATCCCCAAACGCTTTGATGAATGGGGATCATTTGCGCAATCGCTGATGCAGAACGATGTAGATAATAAGTTCAGTGAGCGTACTAACATAGACTTATAAACCCATTCTTTGCTAAAAATGTATCAACCAGATTTGATATATTTTAGCCTCTCGTAAGTAGAATACAATCCATATTGCAAGTTCCAAGGGCCTTCTGGCCCTTGGCGCGTTATGGGCGTATGAAAAACCACGGACAGACTAACGCTTTATCCAAAATCTGATAAGAACAACACTGTCGCCGTACAAAGAAAAAAATACGTAACAATTCAGTCCTAAACCAAGAACGCCTTAGGCGTTCAATATCAATAGCCCCCGGTTGGAGCGTAGCGACTACCGGGGGATCAAAGCATTCTCCTCTTCTTTTCCCAATTCCTTATTCCCCGGCGTTGCCGGGGGCTATTGATATGCAAGCCATAACGGGCTTATGTACGGCAGAATAGTTACCAAAATACGATAAGCCCTGATTATTCAATATTGTTCGCAATTATATACAATTATATAATCGTATGGTTCATAAAAACCAGCTTCGCGAAATCAGCATGGATTTCTATACAACTTGCGGAAGCATTATGAATCGCCAGATGATACATATGTTTGGGCGGGATATCGAGCAAAGCAAGTATCGCGTGACGAATGGGGCTGGCATGCGTGACGAATATCGCGTGATTGTATTTATCGATAGCGCGCAACACGCGTTCACGGACGCTTTCGGATGATTCGCCATAAGGCCCGTAGCCAGTCACAAAGGGATCGGCGAGGTGCGCAAGCCAGGTTGGATCCTTATTGAGTTCAACCATATTTTGGCCGGTATATTCGCCGGTATCGACCTCGGTAATATCTTCGTCAATAACGATATCGAGTCCCAGGGCATTGGCGATGGGTTCGGCGGTTTGCCGGGCGCGCATCATGGGGCTGCAAACGATGATTTGGGCTTTGGGCTTGCAACTGAACAAAAACTGGCTCAAGGCCTGTGCCTGGGAAATGCCGACAGCATTGAGCGGTATATCGGTGCGCCCCTGTATTTTTCGTTCGTCATTCCACTGGGTACGACCATGACGGCACAGATAGATTTCTTTCATAGATTGTCGTGATGCTGCAGAATTGGGGCGTTGCGGGGCGAAGCCCCGCAGAGGGGGACGGCGCGTATCGCCAGCGATAGCGCCGCTTGGGGGAGACTTCCCCCATGTACAAAAATAAAATAATATATTAATTCACCGGCTTATTCGGGCATGCCTTTATATCATTTTCAGCCGAGCCGTTGTTCTCTTCGTGGCATTCGTTAAATGCGACGTAATCCGCATCCCCGTGGGCATCGTCAACTGCGAATGTGATTTTAACTTTCTCGGGATCAACAGTTACTTCGATTTTGTCATCACCGACAGTGATAAAGCCCTTTTGTTTCCATTTGAGCGTAGCGGATCGAGTGGCTCCGGCGGCGATAGGCGGAAGCGCATACTCAGTACCAAGATACACCCGATAGGTATTGCCATCGGTATGCGTATAGCCTTCGGCATAGAATGAAAGCGCGACAGGTGCGGAAACACTCAGTGAACCATCATTTTTAACCGTTCCTGTCAATTCGATGTATGAGTTGGCCGGGTCGTTGGCATTGCATTTATCCAGCGAGTATGCAAAGCTGGCAGCAATGAAATCAGGGGCGAGGTTGACGGAGGGCTGAACGTTCATGCGGTAGTTATTGAGGTGTGGATTGAGCCAGTTGGCTTCCTCACGTCTTGGAACTGTACCGTCTTCGTTAATATTTGTGACGTGGTAGGCGTGCTGGTTCCAGATTCGGCGCGTGCGCACCCAGTTGTCGGATGAATCGGAATAAACATCGATACCGGTGGGCAGATTTGTCCATTCCGGCCCTAGATAAGAAGCATTCCCAACTGTGCCATATTTCGTTTGAGGCTCACTTACCATCACGACTTCAGTACGCCCATCATTATCGACATCGACGATGAGCGGATATTCGATAACGGTTCCCGAGGTGTTTGGCCACCACCACAAGACTTTGGCATCCATGTAACCGTCTTTGTCTTCGTCAACCACGGTACCATTTTCATTATAACCTGCACCCTGTCCGGAATAAATACGAAGACGTGTTTCGTCGCGGTAAACGACTTCAGCGATGCCATCACCTTCAAAATCGAATACCGAAGAACCAGTGCTTTCACTCGATGCATCGATCGTTTTGCCAGCCCAAACCATATTACCTGATTGTCCATTAAATACGGAGTAATGCGTTTTGCCGGCGACCCCAATATCACGCTGACCGTTACCGTCGAAATCGGCAACGACTGGATTGCCGCCACCGGCACTTGAAGTCTGAGGCTTATCCCAAACGAGGCGCTGTATCCATCGGCCTTCGTGTTTATACACTTTCCAAACGGAAACGTTACCTTTTCGTACACGGATGATTTCGGGCTTGAGTTCACCGGGATGCGCCGGATCATTCTCATCTTCGATAAGATCGGCCACAGCAGTGTAGAGAGAGTCAATTTTCTTGGCGTCTCCAGACATTGTCATAGATTGTGTACCATCCGCATGATTCATAAGGACAGCGCATGCGCCGCCGCCTGTTGTTGTGGCATCATAAATATCGTTATCGATGATCTCCATCTTTCCATCCTGATCGAGATCGGCAACAGCAAAGAAATTATGATACCATGTAGCCCAGCGCGAGAGGTTGAGCGTACACTGGAAACTGCTCCAGTCATTGCCTTTGAGGACACCACGCGTTGTAATAATATCAGGTATGTCATCTGCATTTGCATCGACATTCGCGATAGTGGGGTGAACATCAGCCCAGCCATCTTGCAAGTTTGGTAATGCTGGGGACTTATATTTTTCTACCCATGCATACGTCGTTTTGCCATCCACAGAGCTTGCCTTAAGAACCATGCCGTAAAGATGATTGCTTGATTGCTGTGAGGAAGGCACTACGACTTCGATTTCACCGTCATTATCGATATCGGCCGCAGCAATATCATTATGCTGATTATAGATTTTATTGGAAGATGCCGCGATAAGTGTCCCGGTCTTTCCATCCACTGCTTTGAGATATTTACTAGTATTTACAAAGATAACGTCAGGAATATCGTTTTGATCAACGACATCGTCATCATTATCATTCGTCAGGTTAATGACAACCGGTGTTGCAACGACACTATCCGGATAATGCCACTTCAATTTTGGACTAAACTCACCAGTAGGCGGATTATAGGTGCATGCGCTTTCGTCGGCATCGGTGGAAACACAGCGATGAGATGCAACATCGCAGGTGCTCCAGAAGTCGCAGTCATTTTCAGTTTCGCAGGTGTTTGTGCTCGTCGGTTTAACGCATTTATTGAATACGCAGACTTCGGTTGCGCTGTCGCAGCACAATTCACTGGCTGCACCGCATCGCGTTTGGGTGTCTGAGCACTTGGCTACACATGCATTTTCAAGACAGATTTGTGTCGCATTATCGCAGCACAATTTATTATCTGCGCCACATCGTGTCTGTGTATCGGAGCACTTTGGGACGCATGCATTATCAAAGCAGGTTTCGTCTTCACCGCAGCAAACTTCGCCGCAAGTCTCAAAATCGCAGCTCGGCACACAGAGTCTGTTATTGGGATCGCACAGCATACCCTCATCGCAGCAATACTTAAAGACGCCGTCATTTGTGATGCATCGGTGCTGTGATGCCTCACATTTTTTAATACAACCATACGGCGGCAGGCATTCCTGATTCTGGTCGCAGCACATGCCAGCGCATTGCGGTTGCTCATCAGAGCAAAGACTTGCGCATACATCATTAATCGAATCGCAGACTTGATCTGCTTCGCAGCACTCGTCTCCGCAATGCACGTCGCAATCAAAAACACATTTGTTTTCAACGCATTTGCTATCACCTTTGCATTCCGGTTCACAGATTTCGCTCAGACCCACGCACTTATTTTTGATGCATCTCTGTTCAGAAGTGCAGGCGTTATTGCAGTTATTATCGGGCTCAGGCGTCTTGGGTTCGCAGTGGCCATTGACACAGGTTTGATCCGATGTGCATTTGTTATCGCAAGGATCTGTTTGCTGCGGCGTAATACAGTTGCCTTTGGCATCACAGGTCTGTCCGCTCGGACAATGACACGTCTGGGGAGTGTTGCTGCCGCCGCCGCCACCACCAGCCGACGAATCATCCTCACATCCCATAAATCCCAGACAACCCAAAAAACTCAGCGCAAATACAAGCTTTGTGTTATTCTTCATCTTATTCTCCAATCATGTAATGCTGCTCTCAAAAAAAACACAGCCTCCATTAAAATAGCATAGTTACTTCCAACATAATAATCAAAAAACACGTCGAATTATCTCGCCAAAAGGTGTAGATACTTTGCGGCTTTTTGCGCCGCATTTGCGGCGATTGATTGTGGTTCGATTCGGTTGCCACTACGCAGCCGGCTTTTTTTAAGGAGTAATAACAGCCATGGTTAAATCCATTTTGATCCTTGCTTGTGAATCGTGTGCCGACAAACTGACCGGTGCAGTTGCCAAAGCCCTCGAATCCGAAGGCAAACGCGTTGCGCTGATCGCCCCGATCGCCGACAAGGATGAAGATAAATGCGGAAATTCTGTATCCAATCGCGACGCAGTCAAGATGATCGCCGCTGGCAAACAGAATGATTTGGTTTCACTGCTGGTCGATCGCGTAATCGAAGCCGGAAAGGACAAAGATATCGTTGTAATGAAACCGATCGTCGATGGCGGCGCACTCCGCAATGCCTATGATCTCAATCTGGCCCTTGCACATGCCGCAAAATCCGAACTGATTCCGACCGTTTGTGGTTCACGTAATCCCACCGTCGAATCGTTTATCGAAGCCACGGCTGATACGCTCAAACTCTTTGCTGACAAAGGCTTCAAGCTCAATGTGATTGCTTCGGGTGCCGCAGATGATTCAGCCAAAGCCGTCGAAGAAAAATTTGGCATTAAGGTCATCAACCCAAACAAGGCAGACCGTCTCAAAGCCGAAGAAATCAAGGCATCATCCGTCGTCACGACGCCGGTTTGCTTTATGCGCAGCCTCTATGATATGGCTCGCGCCAACAAACGCACCATCGTTCTGCCCGAAGGCAATGTCGATCGCATCATCAAGGCTGCAGCCGAACTGCGCGCACAGGATGTCGTCAATATCGTGCTGTTGGGCGACGAAGCCGAAATCCGCGCAAAGGCTGCCGAAATCGGTGTTTCCCTCGATGCATCGATCAAAATCGTCAATCCGAAGACCGACGCAAACCTCGCCGATTACGCCAATACGCTGTTCGAACTGCGCAAAGCAAAGGGTATGACCGAAGACAAAGCGCTCGAACTGATGAAAGACAAAACCTTCTTCGGTACGATGATGGTTTATAAAGGTGTAGCCGATGGTATGGTTTCGGGCGCTACGACGTCAACCGCCGAAACGATTCGTCCGGCACTTCAGTTCGTCAAAACAAAACCTGGCATTAAAACGGTTTCCGGCGTGTTCCTGATGGCTTTGGCCGATCGCGTCTATGTCTATGGCGACTGCGCCGTCATCCCCAATCCCACCACCGATCAGCTCGTCGATGTCGCCGTAGCTTCGGCTGCAACTGCAAAAGCCTTTGGCATTGACCCCAAAATCGCCATGCTGTCGTATTCCACCGGCAATTCCGGAAGCGGCCCCGATGTCGATGCCGTCCGCGAAGCAACTGCAAAAGCCAAAGAAGCTGCGCCGGATCTCCTCATCGAAGGCCCGATTCAGTACGACGCCGCTGTCTCGCCCGAAGTCGCCAAAACCAAGCTCCCCGACAGCCCGGTCGCAGGTAAGGCCAATGTTTTCGTTTTCCCCAATCTCAACGCCGGAAACATCGGTTACAAAGCCGTTCAGCGCGCATCCGGTGCCATCGCCATCGGCCCGCTGCTTCAGGGACTCAAAAAACCTGTTAACGATCTCAGCCGCGGTGCCACCGTCGCCGATATCGTCAATACCGTCATCGTTACCGCCATTCAGGCTCAGAATTAGTACTCGCCTCCCCCCTAAATCTCCCTCTCCATTGAGAGAGGGGGACATTCGAATCTTTTAAACATACCAAACATGCAGGCTTTAAGCGGAATGGGGAAAGTGCCCCATTTCGTCTTTTTGCGGCTATCGCAGCCTGTTAGATTCCACCAACGCATTATAAATGGATTCCAAAGGGCAATGCCCTTTGGCAGGGTCTGGGGCAGAGCCCCGGATGACCAATTATCATTGATTTTTTGTAAAGACGTTCCATGGATCGTCTCTTTTGTAAAGGAAACACATGAAACTACTCGTTATCAACTGCGGTTCATCCACTGTTAAATATCAGCTTCTCGAAATGCCCGCCGGCGACGTACTCGCAAAAGGCAACGTCGAGCGCATCGGTGAAGAAGTCGGCATCCTCAAGCACAAAACTGCCGACGGCAAAAAAGTCGAAATCACCGACGAAGTTTTCCCCACGCACGAAGCCGGCCTCAAGCGCGTCTTTGACCTGCTGCTCGACGGCACCATCAAATCCCTCGATGAAATCAAGGCCGTAGGCCATCGCGTCGTTCACGGCGGCGAAAAACTCACCAAAACCTGCCTGGTCGATCAGAGCATCATCGACGAAATCGAACGCGTCTATCCGCTCGATCCACTCCACGTCCCCGCACACGTCATCGGCCTCAAAGTCGCACAGAAACTGCTTCCCGGCGTTCCCAACGTCACCGTCTTCGACACATCGTTCCACCAGACCATCCCCGAATACGCCTATCTCTACGCGATTCCCTACAGCCTCTACACCGACGAACACATCCGCCGCTATGGCGCCCACGGCACGTCCCACCAGTTCGTCGCCAATCGCCTGGCCAAAATCCTCGGCAAAGACGTCAAAGATCTCAACATCATTTCGTGCCATCTCGGCAGCGGTTCGTCGATTACCGCCATTCAGGGCGGCAAATCCATCGATACCTCCATGGGCCTGACGCCGCTCGAAGGCCTCTGCATGGGCACTCGCTGCGGTGACATCGATCCCGCCGTCCTCACGTACCTCGGCCGCACCAAGGGCATGAACGCCGACGAACTCGACAATCTCATCAACAAAAAGTCCGGTCTGCTCGGCCTGTCGGGCATTTCCAACGACTGCCGCGTGCTCGAAGACGGCGTCGCCGAAGGCAAACCCGAAGCCATCCGCGCCATGAACGTCTTCAATTATCGCATCGTCAAATACATCGGAGCCTACGCCATGGTGCTCGGCCACGTCGATGCCATCATCTTCACCGCCGGAATTGGCGAGAATTCGCCATACGTCCGCGCCGAAGTGTGCAAAAAACTCGGTCTGCTCGGCGTCGATATCGACCTCGAAGCCAACGACTGCCACGGCAAAGAGCGCAAAATCTCCACCGACAAATCCAAGGTCCAGGTTTGGATTATCCCCACAAACGAAGAGCTCGCCATTGCCCAGCAGACTTACGATTTGGTAAACAAATAAGCCATTTTGGTTTGTATATGTCGGCGTCTCGGGCATTCGCCCCACGCCGCCGCAAGCCGCTATCGCCCATTCGGCCGATACGCGGCTTTTCTTTTATATGTCGGCGTCTCGGGCATTCGCCCCACGCCGCCGCTCACAATTCCGCAAGATACGCTGCGCTCAACCACGGATGACTACGGAAATCACGCCCCTCAAACATTCCTAAAATGGGAGCGCTGTACCAAAATCAACACGACGGCCGCTGGATTCCTGGGGTTCAGAAGCTGGCGCTGCGGCTTTTTGAGGCGCTTTTTTACTGGTGTCTTTGCTTCGTTTGGCTTGTTTCGTATCTGTTGCCGGAGCACTGGTGGCTTTATCCTGAATCACAGGTTCCTTAAACAGGGCGAGTGGATCGAATTCATCAGAAGAAGGCGCAGGCTGGGGTTTCGGCGAATTCTCCAAAAGAGGCGCATCAACAGAGAATGCAGACTGTTGCGGCACACTCACGACCTGTGGTTCAGGCGAAGCCTTTGTGAGGGATAACAGCTCAGAGCCTGCGGCGGCGGTTTTGCCCGATTCAACAGCCGGAGACACAGCCTCAGATGGACTCGGCTGTGATTTCGGTACAGACGCGGATAAATGCGGGATTGGATTGCTATTGGACTGTTGTCGCGCCATCGCAATCAACTGTGCCTTCTGTTCTCCGGTCGTATCCAGATAAATGATGACGGGCAATGATTTCCCCGATTTATCCGGGGCATTCGCGTTGCCGACACAAAGAAAACCTGTTCCCAGTTCTTCCAGTGATGGGTTGGCCATGGGAGCCGTCACTCGCCCTGATGTTGCTTTTGCCGATTTCTGTGATGTCGTCGCACACCCCGATAAGATGCCGAAAATCAGCAAAAACAGAATCAGATTCGAAATCGTTGATGATGAGCGCTGCATATAAATACCCCCAAAATTGCCTTTAGTAATCGAAGTCTTGCCATGCATCACATCACTCAATCGGCGTTTTTTCACTTGCCAGACCGATAGCCACTTGCCAGTCACTTTGCCTGATTATCCCATGATGCACATGGCTGTTGTTGTAAATGCTGTATCGATGCATGCAGATGACGATATCGTTTGAAACGACCGTGTGCCCCGCAGGCGCACACGGACAGACCAATTAGTACCAGGAAGCTGCTAAAATCGACACAGCCGCTGTACAACGCAAATGGAAATAATGGTGTATTGATACACCAATACCTGGACGCACTCCTACCATATTTACATTTCTTCGACAACCTCTGTGTATCATTTGTACCAGGGATACAGCAACGATTCAGCCCTGGGGTTGACATAATTCGTGTTATGTGTATCTGCGCAGAACCTAAGCATTACGGCCGCAGGGCCGTCGTGATGAGCTAAAACATTCCCCCGACAACACGACGTTGGCGGGGGGCCCGGAATGAGCGCCATCCGGTGAATGGCGCGAATGGAGAGGCCAGTGAGCAAATCAAATGCCACCATAATTTCCCCCTCGCCATTGATGGAGAGGGGGAACGTCACGAAGTGACAAGGGGATGAGGTCGCGAGAAACGATGCGCATTTGATATTGCGAACTGTGGACGGTAGGGGGCGTGCGCGGTGGCACGTCCCCTACCCGCCTGCGGCGCGTAGCCGCACAAATTAATGTGCTTACGGCGCAAGCCGTCAAAAAGGACATAAGGGCTGAATATTTACGGGATACAGCAATTAAACTTAAAGCCGCAAAGGCAAAACCGCACGAACTGAATTTCTGGCATATAACTTGAATAATCTGGTCTTGGCGCTCGCACAGAGCTGACTGCCATGATGATGTGTAAATCACTTTTGAATAAAGGATATGGCCATGAAAAATCCGCTGAGTTTGTTTACGGTTGCAGTTGTGGGCTCACTTGTCATGTCCGGAACTGCGATGGCTCAAAATGTAGACGATGGTGCGATTGCAGCTGAAGCTCCAGCCATTCAGGTATCTGCAGACGATGGTGCGGCTGCGGCAGCTGCTGCAACAGTTGTTGTTGATGCTGCAGCAAATGAAGCTGAGCCAGCCTCGGATGCGCCAATCGTTGTGGAAACGGCTCCACAGCCTGTTTCAGATTCTGGAAATTCGACCTACGATGTCTATGTCGTTCCAGCAGACAGCGCAAATGTGCCACCGAGCAATCTGCCGCCAGAAGAGGTTGCGCCAGCCAGAACTCGCGACAATTTGCTGGGAACCGGCGGCATGATCGCTGTAAACATTGGCCCAAACTATTCTTTTAAAGACAGGCTTTATACAAGCGGTGACAGAAGTTTCGAAGTGCCGACTGCTGGCCTGGAAGCCTCAGTTGACCTCGGTTTTAAATACAAATATGTCGGCGTCTTTCTTGAAGTCATGTTCCGAGGTGGTGCAGCTATGGACGATGATGTTCATTATCACTGCCCAACGAACTCATTCAGTATGAGCGATACCTGTTTTAAATACTATGCCATTGAAAAAGGTGACTGGGATACCTATTTCATGGGCGTCGGAGCCATGCTTAATGGATATATCCCAATAACTTCATGGGTATTTGGAACCATCGGCGTCGGATTTATCGGTTACATTGGCCGAACAACCGATGGTGACGAATCTGCATACAATTATGCATTTAAAGTGACTGCTGGTGTCAATTTCGCTGTAACGCCCGATATTGCACTCGGATTTGCCATCAATTACGAAGGACTCGAGGATCGCCGTCAAAGCATTCAGCCCGCCTTCAGCCTGGTCTACAACTATTAATATCCGCATAAGGAATACGACAATGAAAAAGACAAATACATTTTTACTAAGTATACTTTCTCTGGTTCTGGTCGGCTTTCTTATGATGGCTTGTACGGAACATCAATGCTATCGCGAGCATCTGAAAGTATTTACCGAAGATTATGTCGCCGTCTGTAATGATGGCTATTGGGAAGATTTCGATGCAGCAACTTATCCGTATATGGGATTTGAAATCTCAGCCCATGAAAGGGTTTCGGAAAAATGCCCGGTCGTTCAGTGCATCAAGAAAGATTGCAAATGTACAGATGGATATACCCGCGAGCAGATAGGTGCCATGCAGCTGGCAGATCTACTGGATGAAATCTTCAACCCTGCACCATAGCCTAGATTTTTAAGATTTCTTCAATCTGAGGGGGTAGCGGCGTATTTCGCATCGCGAAATAGCCGCTCAGGGGGAGACTTCCCCCTCAAAAAAAATATGTTGAGAAAACAGCACCACAAATGCTGTTTTTTTTGTCCCAATTGTTACGATTCTGCCTTGTCTGATTTAAAGCATCATGTCGTGCCATGCGTTTATCAGGTTGGAATCTTTTTAGATATGAGGCAGAAATTGAAAGAAGTATCCCCCAAGTCAAAGACATATAAAAAAGAGGGCTTAATATTTCTCTCACCCGATGTCTTAAAAGTAATTTTTTCTGACCGGTGAATTCGGCAACGCTGCGAAGCGACCGGAGCTCCGAGTCAGTGTCGTTGATAGGCCTGCTTTTTGTGTTGCCTTTTCTTTGCTTCCATCAATGACCATAAGCGTTAAACTGCGGTTGCCAAGGCAAAGCCATAGAAATGCAGGCTTTGCATGTCTTATGGTCAATGGGTAATTTCTTGCGGTTTTCGGCGTTCTGGGAATGGGCTGAATAGTAACCCTACGCGACATTTTGATGACATTTAACTTGCATGACATTCTTTTTTGTAGTAGAAAAAGATAGGTATTGTTAACCAACTAAAAGGAGAAAAAAAATGGCTACATCAACTTTACAGGAACATCGGTCATCGACAGAAGCTGTTGTCAACACAGGCGCAGCAGGTTTGGCATCAACAAATGCATCAGATGCATCATCCCGCAATGAACAGATGACGCAAGGCAGCTCAGAATTCGGCACAGCCGAGGTTTATACGATTGAAAAAGGCGATTCACTCTGGGCAATCGCGCACCGATTTAATGTTCCCGGCGGTTACAAATTCCTGGCCGAATACAACAACATCTCACCATCATCCGTGATTCATGCCGGTCAAACACTCAATATTCCTGCAAAGGGCGCAAACGTTGCACCGTCAAATCCAGAACCGGCACACGAACAACCTGCCCCCGAAGCGACAAAGCCTGCCGAAGACTCCAAGCCAAAACAGGGCGTACAGAATGACGAAAAATCCGGTTCAGCCGCTGGTGAAGTCACCGGCTTGCCTACGCAAAGTCCACTTGAACAGCTGCTCGCCGAACATCCGGAAATTAAAACCAATCAGCAACTGATTAATTATTTCTACAATCAGGCCGGTAAGGATTATGGCAAAGCATGCGATCTTGCGAGTCAGTCCTATTCTGTCAACATGAATGATCTGAGCAGCAATCGCAAAGGTACCGTTGATACGACAAATGCCAAAGCGCTTTTTGCCAGCAAAAATGCAATATTCTCCTATCTCGTTTCAAACCTCGGATTCTCCAATGCTGCTGCATGCGGCGTGCTCGGCAATATTCACAGTGAATCAGGCTTTAATACAGCTTGTGTCGGAGATAACGGAACGAGTTATGGACTTTGTCAGTGGCATAATGAGAGAAAAACAAATCTCATCAATTTCTGTTCAAAGAATGGCTATGAACTCAACTCTGTTGAAGGACAATTGGCATACCTAGCCACCGAACTACAGGCATCATACGCCACGCTTCTCAATCAGCTCAAGACTACACCAAATACTGCTGACGGTGCTTATACCGCTGCCTACAGCTGGTGCTGCGATTTCGAAAAACCAAAGCAAATGGAAAGCAAGGGAAAAGAACGTGGCAAAGTCGCCAAATCCTATTTCGAAACTTATGGCAATGTCACGATCGGCGCGCCTGCAAAAGAAGAAAAGAAAGAAACTCCGGCTGAAGATGTGAAAACAGACGAATCCACCACGGATACGCCAGCGGTTCAGCCCCCCCCTCTTGCTGCTGACGAGAAAAAAAAGGATAAAGCCGAAGAAAAGATTGAAGATAAAGTCGAAGAAAAAGCTGAAGAGAAAAAAGACGAAGCCGCCTCTGATGATGCCGCTTCCAATGATGGTTATGTCGAGACCACTGATGATAATGTCAATAAAATCCAGAAGGCCCATCCCAATGGAATTACGGTTTCGCTCTGCTCAACAACGGATACTGTCTCATTCAAATCAGCAACAGCACTTAAAGATGAATATGATGTAAAAGGTTACACGACAAAGACGAAAAAAGACAAAAATGGTAATACTGTTAGAGACGAAGATGACTATAAAAATAATGCAGAGTTTGAGAAATGTGCAACAGCAGGTGCTAAAGAAACAGATTCAGTGAACAGTTCTTTGGCAATGGGCCTTCCTATTAGGGCAAATGCCCAGAGTTCAGCAGAAAAGGTCGTCAATAAGATATATAAAGATTTGAGCGATAAATACAAAGCAGCTAAACCGGCTTCTGCAAAAGACGCACCTGAACATCTTAAAATAAAAAATCTCAGTCTCTATTATCATGGCGGTCAAAATTCGCTTAGATTCCCGGCAGGGAGTTTATCTAAAACTGGGGTCAGCAGCTTTGTCAGTACGATAAAAGATTCCTTAAAAAGCGATGTACACGTTCAGCTGTATGCCTGTAATACTGCAGGAAAAGATACCGGATTTGCCCACGAATTAGCAACAGAGCTTGGTGGCGATGCCCGTGTTTATGGCCATAATAATGCTGCACCTACAACTGAAAATTCCAGTGCAAAATATTTTAATGGCGATGGTACTTCTGTAAACATGTTTGATGCACTCATGCCCGAAACCTGGATCAAACAGGAAGCTACTCGAATTTGGGGCGCAGATTACAAAGACAATGCATATAATAAATTGATCGAAAAATTGAAGTTGTATTATAATTCTGTATGTGGGTGTACAGGTGGTTCTCTAAACAAATATCGCAAAGACTTCCAAAATTGTACGCCTGATTATCCAAGATGGTATGCTGATACCAATAAATGGAGTGCCATGGGACGCCACATGTTCTACGATACCGAAGATGCCGCAAGCAAACTGCAGGCTGGCTGGCGGCACTGGGCTTTGAACGATGCCACAGAAAAAACCGCACTTGCCCAATTGGGTACACTTGCAAATACATTCTATAACATTGATGCTACCGAATCCGAGGAACCTGCTCCGGCGCAAACTGAGGCACCGGCTGGTAACTAACATCATGGCGTAATTTCTGCGCATATACATATTAGAATCATCGATAGAACATTTTCATATCTC
>JAEEGL011531052.1_pt1 | contig 17230 bp, 13 predicted proteins | sample 9134231 | NCBI WGS metagenome assembly JAEEGL01 (sample SAMN16246548, study PRJNA631951) | gut metagenome | biome: gut microbiome; feature: rumen; material: fiber-attached | host: Bos | place: Iran: Karaj | collected 2018-10
ACGCAAACGAATCGGTTTATTCGTGTCATATCCCGAAATAACATATGTTCGCAGAGTCATAGAAGGCATAATGGAACAGTGTGCCAGATATGACTATGATCTGTGCGTGTTTTCATCCGGTGTCCATGTTTCATTCTCCAATAAAGACTATATGCACGGAGATACAAACATCTTTAACCTTGCCAATCCCTACAGGCTGGACGGAGTTATAGTAGATGGTTCGACCTTAACGGGCGATGAAGATAACCTGACATCAAAAAAGCTTACCGAAAGACTCTTAACGAATAAAGACCTTCCCAAATGTGTCCTCGAACTTCCTGCCGATGGTTTTAAACTAATCTCAAATAACAACGAAGAAGCGCTCCGCGACTCGGTCCGCCATATCATTGAGGTACACGGAAAACAAAAGATCTGTATCCTTACCGGACACAAAGATAATGAAGTTGCCGAAGAAAGACTCAGGATATACCTGGACGAGATAAGAAAACACGGTCTTGATGTCCTCCCCGAACATATCATTTACGGAGATTTTTATTATTTCAGCGGTGATGCTCTGGCTCAAAGGATCGCGAATTGCGAGATCAGCAGACCTGAAGCCGTCATATGTGCAAGCGATACCATGGCCATGGGGCTTATAGACAGACTGGAAAAACTGGGTATCCACGTTCCGGAAGAAATCATAGTGACGGGCTTCGATGCATCCGATGAAGGAGCGATAAACACAAAAACAATAACATCTTATGAACCATCAGACAGGCAGATGGGAGCAAACGCCGTTGATTATCTGAGAAGCCTTATGGAGCCGGGTGCAGCGATCGATCCCTACACCATGGAAGCAGGATCACATTTTCATGCCGGCGCAAGCTGCGGGTGTTCCGTGGATCCCACATATGCAATGAAGCGGTTCAGACACCTGTTATATGTGAGTTCCTATAACCTGGCCGATGAGGAACAAAAGGACAAAGTGGCTCTCGGTACATTTATAGAGACCTATGTACTCGAAGGATTCACCGCATCCAAGACCCACGAGGAATGTTTACAAAATATCTATAACTATGTCAATCTTCTGAGACCATATCAGAATTTTTACCTCTGCCTCAAGGAGGATTGGCTTAGCATGGAAAACCCTGTGTTTGAAGGCTATCCGGAAAAGATGCGCCTGTGTCTGTCAAATTCGATGGTCGGAGAAGATGCTTTCTTTGATGAAGAAAGTGCTGTTTCTTTCCCTACCGAGATCATGCTGCCGAAACTTGACGAGGACCGTGAACGTGCATCCGTGTTTTACTTTTCAGCCGTGCATTTCAACGGAGAACTCCTGGGTTATGCCGTACTTCAGAGAGAGCTTAAGACTCATCCCGTGATAAACCTGATCCATAGAAACTGGCTGAGATATATCAATAATGCCCTTGAAATGATAAGGTCAAAAGAAAGGCTCGTGGACTTTTCAGTCAGAGATATGATGACCGGGGCGTATAACCGCCGAGGAATGTACGAAGAGTACAGGGAAATGCTCTCGTCTGCCAAAGATGGTGACTCTCTGCTGGTATGTGTTGCCGACATGGATGGTTTAAAATATATCAATGACACCTTCGGCCATGCAGAAGGGGATTATGGTATAAAAGCCATCTCCAATGCCCTTCAATCCATAACACGCGGGAACGAGATCTGCGTCAGAAGCGGCGGCGACGAGTTTTTCCTCATAGGGATCGGGCAATATCATAAGGAAGATGAAAGAGACAAAGCCATTGCATTTACGGATGCCATTGCAAAGCTATCCGCAAACGCAGGCAAACCGTACAACATTTCTGCCAGCATCGGATGCGCAGTCTTTAAGGATTGTAAAGCGATCACTCTTGACAGTGCGCTGAGCGAAGCAGACGAAAGGATGTACCGGTATAAGATAAAAAACCGAAAGCAACGTAAGGTATGACAGCATCTCTTATCCTGTCATACCTTACCCACCATTTTCCGCTCTATGTATCCCATTTATGATACTCGAGTCTGTCGCTGATGGTATTGACTGCCGCAGCGAAACCCACTGCAAGATCTTTCATTCTGCGCCTTATGGGAGAGTTGTTCTTTGCAGCCTCGTTCAGCTTTTCATCAAGCTCTGCCAGACTTACGGTCTTTGACTCCAATTCTCCCATTTCCGCTGCCTGTGTCGCCTGTTCTTCCTCGACCGTCTCTATCGCTCTGCGATCGTCCGTTAAAACTTTTCTGCGAAGCCCGGTGATTTCCCGGAAAATATCTGCATTCTCCCTTATGCACTGCTCATAAAGTCCGTAACCCATCCCCACCGCAGCCTCATCCTGATGATCTATCACGGACAGAAGTTTCTCCATCAACCCGCCCAGCTGGGTGACAAAGCTTTCACAGTACATATGATCATAACAAAAGAATACTTCCGTGCCCGAATCATCCAGAAAGATTGTTTCATCACCCAGTATGATATGGTCCTCGCAGAGATAAAATCTCAACAGATTCTCATGAAGCCTCCACAGAGAGCTCATCAGCTTATCCATAAATCCCGAATCCGCTTTTCTGTTGCTCATATATTCTCTCAGGCTAATCTTTCCGGTGATATTAAACCAGAATGTCATATCCCCGTCATAAGGCAGCGTCCTGACAGGGATCAGGTCATCCACCGCAAATCCGGAAAACACCTTCTCCGCTATCCTCGCATCCCGGTTTTCAACTTCACCATGTTCAATCACCACCATATAACTGTGTTTCATATTTTTCTTGTATTCTATCTGCAAACCTCTCAATCTCCGATCTCATTTTTTATCTTATCTGCAAAGCGCAATGCGTATATTGTTTTCTCCGGCGAGAGTTCAATGTACTCCTGCCTCACCACGGAAGCCTCCCTCACCAGCTTGTGAAATTCAACTGCCCGGTCAACACTGTGTGCCATTGCAAGTATGATCATAGGCAGCAGCAGACTTGCCTCTATGGTAAAAGATGCCTTTCTTTTCATAGCAACACTCCACTGCTTAACGATATCATCTCCATAATACCGAAGGCCGCCAGCAAAAACGGAACAAACGGAACTTTGGTCTTCCTGCTCTTTCTTAATACAAGCACCAGAAAAAGACCACACATACCGCATAATATCAATGCGGAAAAAAACAGTTCCATGTTCTTTTCAAACCCTGACATTGCTCCTGTACACAGCAATATCACGCCGTCTCCCATACCTATGCTCTCTTTTGTCATCACTGACAGCACCATGACCACTGCGCCTATTGCCGCACCCTCGAAAACATCGGCAGCGTCAATCCTTCCGCAGAACGACCTGACCAAAAGGTCGAATCCTGCTATACACAGCGGTATCACAATGTTTATTTCACCGCTTCTTATATCCTGAGCACCGGTCCATACCAGCATGACCAGTATCAGAATGATATCTATGTATTTAATCAACTTTCCATCCTCCTTGATTTTATTTTCCGCATTTCGGGCACGCATGTCTGTCACCGGTCTCCGACGGTTTTACCATTAATATTGTCCTCTTCAGTCCCGGACATGTGAGCGTAGAATGATACCTGTCCCCGTAATCTGTCACATATACTAACTGCATTATAGTCGCTTCCTGCCCACATGTTTCACATGCCTTGTATTTGGCTCCCGACTTATTTCTCAAAGTGAGCATATCCGTCCACGAGACCGCACGAATGGTAAGATCCAGATAGGGGCAATCTGTTCTCGTATGATACGCCTTGCCTGTGGGAGTGATATAAACCCATTTTCCCTCATCCGTAACAGAGACCGTTCTGTCTCCTATCCACTTCGCGGACACGGCATTTTGTGTTATGGTATAGGCTTTCAAACCAAATACGGAGACAGGGAGCTTTACTCTGTATACTGCAGAAAGCTTTATATCTCTCCCGTCAAGCTCAGACTCAGCCAGAGATATGCCAAGATTTCCAAACTCAATAAACCTGTCCGGACAGCCGTACTCTGAAAGCCTGGCATGGAACAGGAGCGTTGCTTCAGTCATGTTCACAAAATTACCGTTGTCTGATGTGTCCGGCTCATTATAAGCCGAAAATGCCATCAATCTGGCAGTATATGATAACGCCTGCCCCACGTCCGACTGTATTTCCATCACCCTGAAATGAAAGAGAAGAAATACCGCAAAACAGACAAACAGAGGCAGTACCACCATCGTCTCTATCAGAAACGATGCCTTCCTGCGATATGCATGACAGGATGCCCTTTTATTTCCGGCAGACAGCAGATGGCATGCTTTACGATTATTTGGAGAGGAGAACGTAAAGCAGCTGCCCAAGAAAAAAAGCAAGTGAAGGGTTTTATTTTGTTGTTTGAATGGATTTTTGAAAAATAGCATATTCTTATCATCACGGGCATCCTGCCATGCACACCGCAAGAAGTGCATGACGATCGTTAACATTACATTTATTCCGGCATATAGGTCTGAACCGTGCTCTCATCCACCATAAATCTTCCTTTTCGGATATTTCCCACCGATACAAAACTCAAAAAAACACGGTCAAAGGAAAAAGCATAATCTGCCTTTATGGCCACAACGGCGTTATCCATACAGAAATCATCATCTCCGCAGGATTTCCTGTAGTTTTGTTCTATAAGATCCATGGCTCGGAAGGATAATGTCCTGCGGCTCTTAAGATATATGAGTTTCTGAATATACTCCTCATAATCCGCGCCGTTTTCACAGTTCAGTGCGCACCCATCGCCGGACAGAACCGTGGAAATGCTGTCTACATCCGTAGTCCAGTGGGCAGAATCCTTTATCCATGAAATCTTTCGGCCTGCCATGAGAGCCCTTATATCCAGGATACTCTCGACAAAGGCCCAGGAGGCCAGTATCCCCTGCTCAAGCGCTGCTACTGCTGCCTCACCCACTCCTGTGGGCGCCAGTATCGCGGCTGCGAGAGCAAGAGCTTCCTCCTGCTTGATCGAATCACTTTCCAGATAGAGCATATTTGCCGCCTCCCGTATCAATAAGAGTTCGGCAACCGCTCTTTTTAAGTTTTCAACATCACTCGTCTTACCTCCCAAAATATACTCCAGCTCATAATCCAGCGCATGCTCCATACCCGGTTTTTTATTCTTTCCGTAGCAACAGAAATGTTCACTGATATAGCTGTTAAATATGGCAATATCAAGCCAGTCCTGTTCAAACGTGGCTCTCATATTCCCGTGGTTTTTAAACCTTTCCGACACTCTCGCAAAATACGGTATCCGCTTTGATGACAGTACGGTCCCGCGTGGAACCACAAGGCTTATTACACTGCTTCGTTTCATTCTGTCATAGGTATCCACCGGATTCGGAGGAGGCGTTGAACCTTCATACGGATTATCCATGGCTTCATAATCCGACCCGTTTTCCCTTGCCTCTCGGGCTGCTTTCTTTTCCTCTCTGACCGTATCTTTAGACCGGGATATGACATCATCTACCGATGGCATATTCTCGATCTCATCCTCAGACTGAGATAGCCTGTCATATATATCCTGTGCCTCGGTGAGTAACATCATTGAACTCCAGGAGCTCACAGCCAGCTTTCTGAAAGCCTCACCGCTGTTGTCTGTCGCCAGCATATACTCCGTAACCTGCGCATTTTCCACACGCATCCGGTAAAAATTCTTCCCGTTTGAAAAGAAACTGTCGTCATACGGGTCAAGATTCAGAGTACTGTAACGAAGCAGTTTTTCGTCCATCTTTGATATGCTGAGTTCTCCCTCTCCAAAACCTCCGTTCAGAAGGAAAACGTCATAGTTTTTGAAAATCCAGTCCGAATAACTGCTCAATACAGACTCTGCCGCCGAAATCGAGACCTGTGTGGCAAGACCTTTCATACCGTGTACTCTCGCAGACTCTAATAAAGCAAAGATCAGTGAGGCTATCAGCATCATAGAAAGCGCCGTGAATACCGTCATACTGCCTTTCGCATTACGAGCTGACCGTACTGACATTTTCAGATATACTCTCAAAGATACTGTTCACTATCTCGGTAATCTGGTCCTTGAATATAATGACCAGCCCGACCAACACAACGATGATCAGTACAACCTCCACAGTGCCCATTCCTCTGTCATCATGCGCCATTCCGGACAGAGTGCTCTTAGCCTTAAACAAAATCTCATTTAATAAACTCGTTATCATCCTGACTCCTTTCAATTTCATACATCCATTGTGAATATCGCCGGCACGATAATCACCACTATCACCACCAGTAGCGACAGCATCATCGGAACCAGCATTTTCGTGGATGCTTCAGCCCCTTTTGTCTTAGCCTGATTGCGCAGCATAATATATGCATTCTCAACCTCACTCTCCAGCATGAGATCCAGATCCCTGCCGCCCTTTCGCAGATTCTGCAGGATCATGGATATGAGCTTTCGATATATCCCGAGATCTGTATGCTCCGCAAAAAATGTCAGACTTTCCTTTTCACTCTTACCGTCCTTTATCTGCCGTGAAGTCAACAGCATTTCCTCATATACTGCGTCCCGTTTTCTACCGTCTTCCACACGCTTTAAGTATGCGTTCACTATGCGTTCCCATGCCGCAGTGACCGTCATCCCCGAACCGATCAAAAGACTGAGTGCCGACACCATCATGGGGTATCCTCTCTCCAGCTCGATCCTCTTCTCTTTCGCTTTTTTCTTTTTATCTTCTCTTTTTGCAACAAAAAGACCGACAGCCGCAAATACACCCAACAACAGGATGTTGTATGTGCCGCTTTTCTCCGGCATAGACCAGTTTATATCCACTCCGTCGATCTCTGACGGCAGACTGAGATACCCGCCCTCACCGGCATTTCGTGCAATGATCTCCTCACCCAGATCCTCGATGATATCATCAGTACTCTTTTCAGTATCCGGGAAGGCCATAAAATAGAAAACATGCTCCACCTGCCTTCCATCGCATTTGAGTTCTGCGGTGACCTGGATAGGGCTGCCCTCAGCGGCGATCCTGTCATCTCTCAAAGTGCCATCAGATGCCACGACACCTGATGGCTGAAAAGAGTATGTTGCAGAAACATCTGCTTTTACTTTATTTTGCGAATCATCTTCGCTATCAACCTCAATCACAAAATTCTTTTTCGGATACACTTCCCCCTTTACACAATCCGGATGACCTTTATCGCCATAAAAGGATTTTTCCAGAATCTCAATGGCAGAAATGAACGCCCCATTAACCTCTGATGCGCTCAAATGCTCAGCCTCTATTCGGACACTGTAATCCTGTTGTACTCCCTCCATCCAGAGCACAAGCTTTTGCGTGTAGGCGCCATGCCCGTGTTCCTTTCTTTCCAGCAACACGCCGCCCTTTTCATCCGTCTCAAGTTTTTCATCTCCTCCTGCAAGCAAAGATGCCAATCCCAGAAAACCTATGGCTGTCCCCAGCACAAAGTAAATTTTTATCCCTTCTCTGAGCTTAAGCTTCTTCCACAGCAGAAGCGCCAATATACACAACAATGACAAAAAAGCATATATGACCATATTTACACCACGATATTCATTATCTTTTCACCCAGCATATACGCGGCACAATAAACTGCCAGCGCTGCCGTCATAACCAGGATCCCCGTAGGATTGTGATAGAGCACATCAAAATAGTCCGGTGTGGAAAACCTCACGTATCCTATGATAAACAGTGGCATGATATTCATGACCCGGCTTTCATATTTCTTGGACGAGAGTTCGGTTTCTATGTCATTTTTCAACTGAAGCTTCTCTCCCATCCTGTCGGCAGTTTTCTTGATGATATGTCCAAAATCACCTCCGCCCCTTTTGGCGAATATAAACACCTGACAGAATGTGCTGATATCTTCACAATCACTCCTGCCGGAAAAATCATCCAAAAGATCCTCAATGGCGGCATTTATGGACATTTTCCCTACCATGTGCTTTAATTCAAGATACATATCGCTGTGCCTGCCATATAAACGTTCTATCTCGCCTAAAGATTCCCGAAATGCGTTCTCAATGGAGTATCCCGCATTCAGTGAAGAAGCCACTGCGAGAATCGCCTCTCTGAACTCAACGCACAACCGGTATTTGCGCTTTTCCCGCATGACCGGTTCCCTGACTTTCAGGAGAAAAAAATACAGCGGGATCGATAAGATCACCATATACAGACTGTCGTAGAACAGATAGCCCAACACAAGCGCCAATAACACGCTCACAGCCATTGTTTTAAGCTTGTCAGAAAGCTTAAATCTGTACCTGCGATAATCCGGCCTGCCGGAGTTTTTCCGTATGTTTAAGTTCTCCGACTTTTTCCCAGTTTCCGTATATCTTTCCGTCAAGTTCTCCCGCCTCCCTGAAATGGAATAAATTATTCAGTCTGACTTCACCGTCTTCTATCCCGTCAATCTCAGCAATATCCAGCACTTTTCGGCTCTTATCCCTCAATCTTCCCAAGTGCACCAGTAGGTCAACTCCTGATGCTATCTGAGAACGTATCGCCGCAACCGGCAGGTTTTTACTGCCCATCAAAACCATAGTCTCAAGCCTTGATATCATATCCCTGCACGAGTTCGCATGTCCTGTAGACAGGGATCCGTCATGTCCGGTGTTCATCGCCTGTAACATGTCCAGCGCTTCACCGCCTCTGCACTCGCCGACTATAATCCTGTTGGGGCGCATACGAAGGGCACTGCGGATGAGATCTCTTATAGAGATCGATTCCGCTCCTTCTCCTATCACCGTTCTCGTTTCCAAACGCACGAGGTTTGGAATGTTTTTAAGCTGCAGTTCCGCCGAATCCTCTATCGTGATTATCCTCTCTGTTTCAGGAATGTACTCAGAAAGAGCATTTAAGAAGGTAGTCTTACCCGATCCGGTTCCGCCTGACAGATATATGTTGTAGCCTGACACAACCATCAGTTTTAAAAATCCGGCCACTTGTGCCGAAACAGAACCGTAACTGATAAGGTCATCCATTGAGATAGGATGTTTGGGAAATTTCCTGATCGTGATGGCAGACCCATCTATAGAAATGGGGGACAGCACGATATTAACTCTGGAACCATCGCTTAATCTGGTATCGACTATGGGATTAGCCTCATTTACAAGCTTATTGTTTGCTGCAACAATCGACTGTATGGTATCCTCCAGCTTGTCCTTGTCGGAAAAGCCTTTGTCCCACCTGTAAAGACGGCCGCATCTCTCATAGAATATGTCCCTGAATCCGTTCACCATTATCTCGGTGATGTCATCATCATCTATGAGCTCCTGAAGAACATCCAGTTTTCGTAAAGAATAAAACACCTCTGCCCTGGCTGCCCTCCTCTTGGAAAGCGAATACTTTTTGGTACCGGTACATATCTTCTCATCTATCAGCCCCAGTACCTCCGCATCACTCATATCTCTTGTCAGATCGATCTCCTCAAGGACCTTTTCTCTTATATCCTCTGCATAAGCATTCAATTTTCGTTTCCTCCCTGCATCTGTAAATCTTTTTTCTCATTTCAGTACCTCCCTCATAAACCCTGTAAAGTCATGTCTCCCGGAATCACCTGACAGTAGTCTTTCCGGTATCCTGATCTCTCCGAAGCGTTCCGAAGAATCATCAGACATGCTTTCCCTGAACTCCTTCACATAACCGTCACCGGCTGCTGTTTCGTCAGATACACAATAAAACTTGGTGCACATTGATAACAGAGCCCTTATACAACCGGCATTTTCGGGGGCCTGCACAACGATACAATCATAGTCGGTCTCTGACAGGATCCTCGAAAACAGAAGTTCAAAATCCTCAGCAGTAATATCAGACAAATCCTCGGGCTGACTGAATCCTGCTATCACAGCAGGTCCCGCCCTTTCCTTTGATATTGCACCTGTGATCTGTCCAAGGCTTAGATCCGTGGACCTCATATAATAAAAGAGATCTCCGGCGTCATAAGCTTCATCCTTGAATCTGAATTCAAAAAGCGAAAAGTTTATATAGAGTGTTTTGCACTCTTCCCCGCGCACCGATGCGAAAGCAAAAGTAAGATCAGACAATTTGTTCATGCCTCCGGGTGCGTAAAATCCGACAAGTTCCTTTTCCGTAAAAGAACTGCCGAAGCCCCTCAGGTATATGTTACATTTCAGCAGGGTATCGTACACCGTGCTCAAAAGGTCATCTGCCGGCAAAAAACGACAAAGTATCTCTACACCGGAAAGATCTCCCCCGCTCTCGCCGAGAGAAAAGATCTTTCCGTCGCATTTTCTGTATAAGTCTTCCGTCAGGAATTCTCCCGATATAATGAATATGTCTGAGAAAAGCGTGCCGTCCGGCAGATTACCATGATCCGTATAGAGTACCACAGGAATGTTTTCACATTTTTCTGAGATGTAGCTTACCAATCCGGGGCCGATAAGATCATCAATTATCGTAATACCAGGGTGAATAATCATCACCTCCCCCGTAAAAAAGTTTCTCTGATGGATAAAAACAGATCCAGGTGAAATATAAAATTTTGATTTGTCTGATTTACTTGATGAGGGCATTATAACACAAAGTTTAAAATAAAAAAATAGCGTATTCTGCAAATTTTAAAAAAATTTTAATTTGCAGAATACGCTAAATTTGGTACAAAAATGCCTTTGATCGCGTACATTTTCGCGACCAAAGGCATTCCATTTTATGCCCAGAAGCCTCTTGAAGGGTCTTCCTGAGACGCCTCATTCAGGTACCCTCTGCCGTAGGTCAGTCCCGCCGTGACTGCCTCGGGATGCTCCATAATGGGTTCAGATTTATCTTCCGCTGCCGCAGCCTTAAAAGCTTCATACAGCGTCGTCATATGTTTTTCCGCCTCGGACAGTTCAGCCTTTGAACGCTTTACCACTGCCATGGCGATCAGTCTTTTGCAATAATCATATATGGGAAAAAGGCTCTTCGAGATCTCATATTTGAAATCCAGTGTGTCCTGAAGCTCCGTCAGCACATCGCCCGCCCTTTTGGCATTTTCCTTAAATCCGGCAGAATCTCCGGCAGAAAGGCATTCCTCTGCTCCCCTTATATATGTAAAGAAAATGTCATATACTATCACTATCATCTGTCCGCGGTTGCAGTTGGACAGACGTCTCGTAAAATCTCTTTTCTGTTCGTCGGTCACCTTATCTCCTCCGTATTGCTCTAACAATCTGATCACTGTTTACAGTCATTCTATCTTTTGCTCGCAGGTCATTTTGGATATCACTCCACCTTACCCGTCACAAAAGCTTACATATTCATCCCCGTAGTATTTATCAGTTCAGCAGCTGCAAAACCTGCTGCGGCATGTCATTTGCCTGTGACAGCACGGAAATTGCCGCCTGATTCAGAATGTTCAAATTTGAATATGCCGTCATCTCTTCAGCCATATCAGTATCCTGGATACGGGAGATTGCCGACTCCATGTTCTCATTTGTAGCTTCCAGACTCTTAACGGTGTAATCTATACGGTTCTCATATGCACCGATACGCGATCTCACAGAGCTGACCTGAGCTATGGCTTCATCGATCTTTGCGATAGCCTTGTCCGCTCCGCCCTCAATGCAGACATTGACATCCGCTACCATGAGAGACTCACTGTCCACCGCAGGTATGGCCACTGATATTTCCTGACTCTCATGAGCGCCCACCTGTATATTCATAGTACCTATGGAAGTCACGTCCATAACGTAATCCCTGCGAGTCGGATCTGCTGCTCCGGCAAGCAGATCAAAGCTCTCATCACCAACATTAAAGGACAGCTCAAATCCATCCGCATCTGTAATGATAACTCTGTTGCCATCCGAATATGTGGTGGCAGTAGCCGAAAAACCGGCACCTAAAGTCACTTCCGCATCAATACCGGCATAATCGGCATTATCCGGATTCGACTTCACCACCCCATCCACTATTATCTCAATGGGATCCTGTTCACCAAAAGCCTTTGTAGTAAGGTTGTACTCACCGGCGGCAGCACCTGCATCAACGGATATACCTGCCATCTGTGCGCCTTCTCTAAGCTCTGACAGAACTTTATTGTAATCTCCGCTAACCGAAAAAGTATACCCATTCAGACTGACTGAGTGACTGTTGCCGTCCGTCAGGGCTGCATCGATAGCGAAATCACCTCTGGCGCGTCTTCCCGGTAAAACAGTGACCGAATAATCGCCATCGTCCACATGCTCGCTGGTGCGGAAATTAGAAACATTCTGATTTGAAAATACCCTGCGATCCTGTGATCCGTCCAACAGAGACTTGCTGTTGAACTCGGTGTCGGATGCGATCCTGTCAAGCTCCTGCTGAAGCTCGAATATCTCATCCTGACATGCCGCCTTATCCGCATCTGTCATTGAATCCGTCGCAGCCTGAACGGAAAGCTCTCTCATACGCTGCAATATCTCCATGGTCTCATTCAAAGCACCGTCAGCAGTCTGCAGCACGGATGTACCGTCATTGGCATTCCTGTCTGCCTGATCCAATGCATTGATCTGCGCCCGCATCTTATTGGAAATAGCCATTCCCGAAGGATTGTCACTGGCTTTATTGATCTTAAAACCTGATGAAAGTCTCTGAATGGAAGCTGTCAGATTGTCCTCCGTCCTGTGAAGCTGTGCATTGGTGATCGCTGCCGAAATATTCTGATTAATTCTCATATATAGATCTCCCCGTATTATATGTATCTGAATGATTACAAATCATGACTTAGTCATGATCGTTCCTCCCTACAAAATGTTTATCGACATTTTAAGCGAAAAACTTAATCAGCTTTGACGCTTCATCAAACAAAGTCTCAAGCTCTGCCCTGCCAATGCTGCCGTTACCGTTCAAGCCGTAAGCCATGTCATTAACATCTCTCGAATACAGAATATCAATGCTCTTGTTTTCCAGCTCATCCGACTTTGCCCTCAGCATATCCGCTCCTGCCCTGGAATCGCAGGCGATATAGCCCTTCACGGATCCATCCTTCAACATGAGTTTTGCAGAGATCCGCCCATACCTTGTATCATCCGTAAAAACAGTGGCTGTTCCCTTATCATCCTCCGAAGAGACTATGCGCAGAGAAACATTTGAAACACCGTCCTCAGTCTCCACAGGTATGTTATAGTGTTTTGACCTCGCCATATGTGACGTTATGTTCAGCTGCATGCATGCGAGCTGCATCTGTCTGATGTCTATGGCCGTCATTCCGTCACGCTCAAAGGTCTGCATGCAATGCTCTGCCACATCAGCCAGGGTTTCCAATGCCTGTGCCAGCTCGTCGGGAGTCTTCACATCATCCGCAAAGGCCTTGAAAATCTCATCCTTTGCAGCCTTGAAGCGCTCCATCACATCATCCTTCACATCTTCTCCAAAGTCATCCTCACTCAGCCTGAAAAACCTCTTAAGTCCCGTATCCGGCGACTGCATAAGGTTTTCCATCACTATTATATTATCCGCGCTTGGTATGATCTCGTACTGACGGACAGCTTCATACACTTCCTGCCTTGCTGCTGCAGCGTGCTCAAAATCCTTAAGTGCATCATCATAATATTTTTTGTCGCCCGCCATATCAGGCGCAGTTATCATCCTGAAGGCTTCATTTACCTGATCCGTGATGGACTTTCCGCGGATCGTACCCTTAACCCCCTCAAAATCATCATCAACCTTATAGTCCATAGCGCCTTTTTTACGGCTCCTCACAGCTGAGATAAGGCTTTCCATGGTAAGCTCCCTGCCGCTTTCCACCACAGCGCCCACAGCGGCACCGTCAGATGCGTTCACTCTGTTGATCAGCCTGTAGATACCTATATAAGACTCTCTCTCCTCAGGTGCGATCTCATCATTCTGCTCCAATCTGTAAAGATACTTTGCAAAGCTTTCAGCATCATTCTGTGAAGCCAGACTCTTTCTGATCTCTTCGGCTTTCTGTGTGAGGGTCTGAAGATCCATAGAAAGAGGATTTATACCCTTCTGTATAAGCTCCCGCACCACTGCGGGCTTTAAGGAATCAAATGCCCTCTGCACAAGCTCGTCCGCCGCCTTCATCTTCTCCACATTATCCGGAACTATCTCAGCACGATTGTAGCCTAAGATTCGGACAGCACGGCGGTTCTCCTCCGTCGCCTCGTAGCCAAGGTCATCCAGGATATCATCCACATTCGAGAAGGCCTTTTTCATGGAATCTCCAAGATCGGCACGAACCTCAGTCGCCATTGTCTCATAGCGCTCTCCCGCCGCGTCAAATCTCGCTCTGTGTGCTGTTCCTTCTCTGTGAAGGTTTTCAACATTGAACTCCTCATCCCTCAAAGCCAACGTCAATGCAGATGCGGGCATTGTGATGAGTTCGTCTCTCTTCGTCTCAAATTCCGAAAAGATCTCTATGTTTTCCGTAGTGGCAGCTTCGGTGCCCAAAAGATTTCTGTAATAATCCTGCTCCAGCTTCTTAAGGCCCTCCACAAGACCTGAAAGCTCCGTCGTGTCTATCTTAATGCCCTGTTTCATGAGCTTAAAGCCGGCCTCGACAGTCATCATAAGCCTCGTCTCCTCAAGCTGTCTTTTTGCGGTCAGAAGCTTTGCTTCACGTTCATCGGAAACTGTTCTGCCATTCGAAGGCTCACTGTCCCCCTGCTTGCCGAAACTCCTGCTGCCTCTGTCGGATCTACCTTCATATCCCTGTCGATCTCCGGCAGACTGATTGATCTCATGGGCCTGAGCCAGATTGTCCACAGTTATATCCAGGCCCTCATCGATCAAAAACTCCAGATCTTCGTCAGTAGCTTCATCTATGATACGAACTGCCTCTTCTGCCTTCTCGTAAATACTGCCCGTAAAGAGCGCATCCTGCGGTCTTTTCCCCTCATTCACCGCGTCAGTCATCATCCCTATCGCTTTATCAACAGGCACAGGCAGTTCTATTGAATCCAATTCTTTCTTATACCGGATATTCTCCGAAGTGATACCGATTCCCTTATCCATGAGCCACATGGCAGCATCCGTGTTTTCAGGTGTATCCATGATATGTGCCCTTGCGAAAAGGTCCTTTACCGCCTGCTCGGGCACAGTATCTCCCCAGTTTTCCTGCGTTTGGTCAATATATTCCCGCCCTCTCATGTTAACTGCCCGGAAAACATTATCTACCGTCGGCGCAAGATCGTTTTCAATAAGATATGCTTTGGCGGTATCCGGTATCTCTCCTATACTGCATAACTTTGCCAGACTTTCACCAATCTCTGTAACATTTGCCTCTGTGGCAGGAAGATCCGCATTTGTAAGCGCAGCTTCGATAGCTGCAGCATTTGCGGCAAGTCCACCTGAAAGCTCCGCTATCTCAGCCTCGGACATCGGTCCCATATTACTGATATCCTTGCCTGCTTTTGCAAGCACTGCCTTAATCTTGTCCGTTTCCGTAACAACCGTGTGTATGTCTGTGGATCTGAGGGAAAAACCGTCATCCTCAATGGCCTTCGCATCATCTGCGCTCACAGAATTGGCGGATACCACCATCTCGTTTTTCATGGTGACAGCGTTTAAGGTGCCGGCTTCCTCCATCACATCTTCAAGGCTTGTCGCGTCCTTTTCCGATCCGGGTTTTCCGTAAGTGAAAGAATCCTTATCCTTTGTACCCTTCAGAGAAAAAACTGCGCCATTCTCATCGGTCTTTTTCTGTCCTTCCGTGTCTGCCACGGTATCCATCAGCCCCGAAACAGCCGGCATCCCGGGCACCACATTCTTATTATCAAAAAGCTTTGTCGCATCTATATGCATAAAAAACCTCCCGATGTATCGCATATCGCATTCATAACGATTCCTGACCAAACCCGAATCTTTCCGCATCATAACTGTTATGAACCCTTCAGATTCTGACAGTTAATCCACATCACTTATATCGGACATTTCATAAAAAAATTAAACACAAAACCCCGGCAGAAACCTGCCGGGGAAAAAGTGTTATTTCACTATTTATTTTACATTGCCTTTGAAGCCTGCCTTCTTAAGTGCCTTGGTGTAAGCAGCCTTCTTTGCCTTCGGAACCTTCACTGTGGCTTTAACGCCTGCAAATGACTTCTTTCCAAAGGTCTTGATCTTCTTAGACTTGATCTTAACAGTCTTAAGACCTGCGTCACCCTTGAATGCCTTAGCATCGATCTTGGTAACGTTCTTCGGTATAACTACCTTCTTAAGCTTCTTGCAGCCTGCGAAAGCAGCCTTGCCGATAGATGTCACTGTTGCCGGAATCTTGACTGTCTCGAGCTTCTTGCAGCCCTTGAATGCCTTATCGCCGATCGCTGTGACAGTGTAATCCTTGCCGTCAATTGTAATCTTTGAAGGTATGGCGATCTTCTTGGCATTCTTATCTTCGGCTTTAACGTATGTCACTGTGCCACTCTTACCGTCTGCTGCCAATCCTGTGATCTTGAATGCAGCCTTTACTCCGTCAACCTTGACGCTGTCACCAACCTTTACTGTCGTATTGGCTGAAACTGCATTTCCGCTTGTGGTATTACCGCTTACGGTATTGCTTGAAACTGTATTTGTGGATACTGAATTGCCTGATACCTCTTTCTTCTCTTCGCCGGAAGCGCCTCCGCCGCCTCCGCCACCGCCGGCACCACCGCCGGAAGTGTCACTGCCTGTATCTGCTTTCTTTATTTCCCACTCAAGCTTCGTGATGCTCTCCGGAATTGTAGCAGGCAATACATAATAATAGTTTGTCTTATATGTATCATCCCCTGCTTCCTCAAGTGTCAACTCAGCCGTTGCGGTATATTTACCTATATCGGTCTTCTCGTTATCTGTATATTTTACTGATATGCCTTCGGGAACATTTGTAAGTTTAACGGTCTTAGCCTTCTTATCATAGGTGAATGCTGATGTATAATCCCATGCCACCTTAGAAAGATCATATACATATTCTGTCCTGCCGTCTTCCTTTACAGTACCCTCAACCTTTTCAGACTGCACGATAGCGAATGTAGAACACCTGTCAGTAGCGAATCTCATCATTCGTTTTCCGTTAACATTCTCTACTTCGAAAACATTGAGTGATTCTTTACCCTTGATGCTGTCCTTACCGCCTGCGTACTTGAAAATATCTGTTGAGAATTGTCCCTTGGAATCCTTATGGCTTCTTACAAGACTGATATCTTTGTCTGCAACACCATCAAATGCTGCCGGAACCGGTACGCACATGATGATATATCCTGTGGTCTCTGTGATCGGTGTTTTCTTGTTTATACCCTCAACTACCGCATTGATAACGATGTCAATGAATGAGATAAGGCTTGTAGAGAATTTAAC
>JAEEGL011587738.1_pt1 | contig 17230 bp, 16 predicted proteins | sample 9134231 | NCBI WGS metagenome assembly JAEEGL01 (sample SAMN16246548, study PRJNA631951) | gut metagenome | biome: gut microbiome; feature: rumen; material: fiber-attached | host: Bos | place: Iran: Karaj | collected 2018-10
GACTTAAGGAATGACTCCATAACTTCCTTACCCTGTGCTCTTGTGAAGTCACCTGTCTGTGATGCTACGATCTCGATATCAGGATAGTTTGCTGCGATCTCCTGATCAAAACCTGTCTTTCTGTCTGTTGCAGCTGAAGCACCTACTGTGCCCTCAAGCTCAACGATCTTACCCTTTCCACCGATAAGCTCTGCCATGTTCTGTGCTGCAAGCTTACCCTCTTCGATGAAGTCTGAACCGATGAATGTAGCGTAAAGGCTCTCATCTACATCTGCAGTTCTGTCAAGAAGAATGATAGGAATTCCTGCATCCTGCGCCTCTGCAAATACCTGATCCCATCCTGTCTCAACTACAGGTGCAAGACCAATAACGTCTACGTCCTGCTCGATGAAGCTCTTGATAGCCTTGATCTGGTTCTCCTGCTTCTGCTGAGCATCTGCGAATTTGAGCTCAACAGTATCTGCGTGCTCTTCGGCGTATGTCTGGATTGACATTGTCTCTGCATCTCTCCAGCCTGACTCCTGACCGATCTGAGCAAAACCAACAACCAGCTTTCCATCATCAGCTGCAGGTGCCTCAGGTGTAGGCTCAGCTTCGATTGTGGTCTTCTCTGCAGGGGCAGCCTCTGTAGTAGCTGCAGGTGCCTCAGGTGCAGCGCTTCCGCATCCAACTAATGATGCAGCAACCATTGATACACTAAGTAAAACTCCGACTAACTTTTTCTTCATGTCGTCCTCCTTATTGACCTTAAGGCTCGTGGCCTTTTGTTTATTTACAAGTTAGATTGTAATCACCGGTCAATAAAAAGTATTTAGAATGGTTTGTCGGAGTTTTATAATATTTTAACTATTTAATTGTTTTTGATAGACTGTCGATAATCTATGGGGCTTACACCCAGCTTTTTCTTGAACACCAGACTGAAGTACTGCTGGGAGGAATATCCAACCTTCTCTGCGACCTCATAGATCTTCACGGAATCGTCATGAAGAAGGAGCGTCGCCTTCCTCATCCTTAGATTAGTAAGATAGTCCACAAAGGTACATCCTGCTTCCTTTCTGAACATGCGGCTTAAATATGGCACAGAAAGGCCAATCATATCTGCCGCTTCCTGAAGAGAAAATTCCTCTCTGCCATAATTATTTTCAATCAGCTCTATTGCCTGGGCCATAAACCCTGACATACCAAGGCCCTCACCCGCCTTGGTAAAGGCTTCTCTATAAGCCTCCGGTATGCTGCCGGTTCCCTCATCTGAAGCAGTTGCCACAACACATTTTACCGGCATTATCTTGGAGATATACTCCGTATAATCCTTGATCTTCTGATCCAATAATACAGGATCCTGAAGGGCTGTTATAAGAACAAAGCTTCCTGACTCATCCCTGCATCTTGTCTCTGTTGCCAGAGAAGAAAACATCTCCAGAGCTATATTTTCCGAAACAAAGTATATGAGGTCCTCATTCCAGTCAGTACTGGCTTCGGCAGCCTTGACGTCTGCCCGGACTAAAATAAGGGTATATTTCTCCGGAAGCTCTATCCCTAAATAACTGGACTCCTGGGCTATCTCATCAACGGAAAGCCTCTCCTCCAGGATTTTTTTTACAAGACCTGATACAAGGATCCCGCGGCTTCCCTTCATTTTCTCTTTTGCCCACTCAAGATACTCTTTTTCAAGTTCTTCATTACTTCTCTCTTTAAGGGCAACTCTTATTCTGCCAATGAGCTCGTCAAATACATCCTCCTGCAAAGGCTTAAGCACATAGTCAAATACTCCAAGGCCCACCGCCTTTCTTGCATAACTGAAAAGGTCATAACCTGTTATGATCACAACCAGTGCTTCAGGATATAATTTTTTTAGTTCCTTGATAAAATCAAGCCCATTGAGGAATGGCATGTTGATGTCCACAAAAAAGACATCTATCGCAGTAGACCTGGCCTTTTCCAGAGCTATCTCTCCATCCTCCGCCTCAGCAACAACCTCAAAGTCCTCATAGCTTTTTAAAAAGCTTATGATTCCCCTTCTGATCATCGGCTCGTCATCTGCTACCAGCGCCCTGTATTTCATACTCTACTCCCCTTTAACTGCTCTAAATCCTTCTGTAACATTACTTCCTATCAGTTCCACTTCCCCATTAAGATCATGAGTTGCTGAAGGAAATGGGTAATACCCTACCTGGTCCCCCTCTGCCGGGTAGTATATAGTCTCTTTTCCAAGCTCAAAGGTTTTGGTCTCATAGGAGCCATAATCCTGCTGCGCAAAAAGATACGTCGGATTAAACCTTGCACTGTCCTCTATAACAAGGTTAACACCTTTATATGCGATCCATAACAGGAATACAGCTACTATTGCCTTGATAATGACATCCTTTTTATCCTTACTTATGCGATTGCAGACCACAATGAAGATCCTGCCCAGAATAACTGCAGGCGTCAGCCACACATAGACCACTCCATATCTGATAAGCGGCGCGCTTAAAAACCAGAAAATAAGGCACCCTATGAGTGTAGCTCCTATCGTAAGGAAATCTGCTGTGTCCATCATGCTCCTGAGGCTAAGTTCAAAGACCTTTGTCTTTCCGATCTTTATTATGCTCTCTTTATTATCCGTCGTCGCAGCAATGATGAAGTAAATAAGATAAATCAGATAAACAATAACAGAGACCATGGCCAAAATAAGCATTATCTTGTTGATCCCCGTTATACTTTCAAACCAGTGGGGCACCCATTGATCAAAGGGCGTATTCATAAAACTTGCCACATCATTATATCCTCTGCCAAAGGTCTTGATCTCAAGGGCGTCGTAAGCAGCTATGCCCTTTGGTATTTCCCATTCAAATCCAAAGAAATCAAGAAAAGTAACAGGGTATAGGATCCAACCGGAAATCACCACGTTTCTTATCAAAAACGGGAACGCAATAACAAATGCCAGGCCTATGGATATCCAAAGGGCGTTCATCTTCTCTTTTGTCCTGTCTCTTAGAAGCTTGATGATGGGTATAATGCTAAGAAGCACCATGGGTGCTGCAGACAGCTTGATGGTTATGGCATATATCCCAAGAAGCGCCAGCATGATATAGGGAACATAGGATTTCTCATGCTTAACGTACATGTCCAGAAGAAGGATTATTATATAGAAAACCATTGTTGACAGGAAATAATCGGAAGCAGGGGAAACCATCTCATCAAAGATAGTAAACAGATAATAGATGGCCGCAAGCCTTGCAAAATCAGATATAACCAGATGCCCCCGTCTTGTAACATTTTTAATGTCGATGCACTGCCACGCCAGGAGCAGGGCAAAAAAGCCCGACATAACATGATAGGACTGACCTTTAAGAAAGCTCATGCTAAAAAGAGCTGAGATAGCAAAGGCAGAGCTGTTATAAGCAAGGCGAACATGCAGATTGCCCAGCCCTTTTACTATTCCATATTCTTCTATCCATCTGATTGCCTGTGCATGATAAAGATCGGAATCATAATGCATGATCCCGTGAGACGTTCCATAGGCCATCAAAAGAAATATTAGTATATAAATATATATATTTCCTTTGGCCCTTAGAACATGCAGCATACTCAGGGCATCAAATAAAAGCTCTTCCCTGTAGTAAACCGCAATAAGAAGGCAGACGGCCAGGATGCCAATATTGGCACCAAGGCCCACCCCTGAAAACAAACTGATTATCTGGGCATAGACAGTAAGCAGGACTATTCCTGCCACAAGAAAGGACTCCTTATACTTAAAATCGTACCTTCTTTTGCCCTTTCCCGCCTTACCTCTTTTAAACCAGGTCATGCCGGGCCAGTTGACCAGTGACATCAAAAAACCATAACCCAGTAAGTAGGTTGTAATTATTACATATAGCCAGATTAGAACCACTGTAAGCATAGTCTATTTAAGCCCCTGACACAAATATGTTAAATGTTGCAGACCACAATTCCAACAATGATACCAAGAAGGGCTCCAAAAAATACCTGGCTCGGAGAATGTCCCACAAACTCTTTTAATTTTTCTTCCGGAGGTACATCGCTGGAAAACTCTGTGAGCCAGTCCATCATATTATTGATGACCTTGGCCTGCTTGCCGGTTTCCCTTCTGACGCCCATGGCATCATGCATTACAATAAGTGCCAGAATAGCAGTTACAGCAAACTGGAAGGTATCTGATCCAAAGTTATATGCTGTAGCTGTTACCAGTGCCATAACTGTTGCAGAATGGGAACTTGGCATCCCCCCGTCTCCAAGGAGCCTTTCGGGATTAAAATTCTTATTTACGATAACATAAAGAATTGTCTTTACTACCTGCGCAATGAGCCACGCCCAAAATGCTGCCAGCAGAATACGGTTGTTAAGAACGCCGGTTATAAAATCCATCAGATAAGCTCCTTTAAATACTCCTCGATGGCGTAATGCCAATCAGCAAACATAAAGTCAGAAGTAAGCTTAAACATGTAGTTTTCTAAGATACTGTAAGCAGGTCTTGGCGCAGCCTGAGGGTTCATAGCCTGATACTGTGCTGTAGTTACATGATTTACCTTGGTATTCTTTCCTGCAATCCTGAAAATTTCCTCAGTAAAATCTGCCCAGTTGGTATCTCCCTCGCAGGTTCCGTGGAACACTCCATAGTTCTCTGTTCCAAGAAGGAAGTGAATAGCTTTTGCAAGCTCTTTTGTGCTGGTTGGAGTTCCAAGCTGGTCTCCAACTACATTAAGTTCATCATGTGTCTCAGAAAGTCCAAGCATGGTCTTTACAAAATTCTTGCCATCTCCATATAACCAAGCTGTTCTTATGATAAAAAAGTCCTTTGCAAACTGCTTTACCATTTCCTCTCCTGCAAGCTTAGTCTTGCCGTAAACACTTACAGGGCCGGTTTTATCAAACTCTATGTATGGTCTTGTTCCATTTCCTTCAAATACATAATCAGTAGAAACATGAACAAGCTTTGCGCCAACTTCGGTTGCTGCTATTGCAAGGTTTCTTGGTCCAATGGCATTGATCTTGTAAGAAAGATCAACATCGCTCTCCTGCTTGTCAACTGCTGTATATGCTGCGCAGTTGATGATAGCTGTGGCCTTGCTCTTTCTGGCAAGATCTACCACTGCATCTACATTGGTAATGTCAAGAGGAGTAATCCCCTCACCCTGAAAAACATCTGTATTGATAAGCTCATAGTTTGTACCTGCAAGCTCTTTATTTATCGCTCTTCCCAGCTGTCCGTTACATCCTGTTACAATTATCTTTTCCATTTTTTCTCTCTCCTGTTTACAATTTGTTTTAACGAAACACTTAGCGGACGACAATTACTGCCGTCCGCTTTGGTATCAAGTTCATTATCAAAGGCTAAGCTCAATCCGCGTACTCAGTGCCGTTAACCTTAAATGTTGAGAATGACTTGCCTTTGAGCTGTACAACAAAGATCATTGTTCTGCCTGTATTAAATACTACTTCATTACCATTCGCATCATAGTATTTTGTAGGGCCATAGTCATCAGTCTTTTCCCATGTAATAGGTATCATCTTGCCCTTTGTGATGAAATAACCATCATTGGTAGTATCATGCATCTGATATGCAAGATATCCATTGTCATCTCTTGTCTCATGGTATGCTCTCTGAATAACGATATTGGCAAAAGAAATCTGCTCTCCCGTAAGTGCATCCTTCTGAGCCTCTCCGTAAAGAGTCTTTAAGTACTCACCCTTTTCCTCGTCATACTTAAGAGCTGACTTGGTAACCGGGTAGCATCCCGCCATATCGATCTCAGTTGCTTCAACAGCATCTGTGTAGTCTTCAAGGGTGTTAGGGTTAGAGTAACCGGTAAATGTGAAGTGAGATTCACCTTCAAACTTATCCCTGTGCTGAAGAGAGAAGCCTGCCTTCTCTATAGCGGAAGAAACGTGTGCTCCATCTGTGAAGGCTGTGTGCTCTGAAGTGCTTCCCTCCGGAACTCTGAAGAATGCACCATAGTCAGGTCCCATGGCCTTTCCGCCTACACCGTTTAAGTTATCAACATCTTCTCTTGTAAGGATTTTGCTTACATAAAGCTCAGGTCCGCCATAGTGAATAATGATGGGATCATATTCAAGAGCTGCATATACAAAATAGTCACGGATACTACGGATATTACCTATTCTCTCAAGGCCTGCCCAGTCCTCAACAATACCCATCTGACGGCTCATGCTGCCCTCTTCCATGATCTCATAGAAAACTGCTACATTGCTGAGTCCGTACTGTGGCTGAGCTTCCTTATTTATTGGATACATAACTGCAAGAGGTCTTGTGTTGTTGACTTCTTCATCAACCCACTTGTTTGTGAAATAGCTTCTTACCATTCCCTCAGCCGGAGGAGCATCTTCATCAACCACCTCTTCCTCCACAGAAACCTCTTCTGTAGCCGATGTCACTTCAGGAAGATCCTCAAGCTTCTCGACGCTGATACCTACAACAGCCTCATCGCTTGCTTTTCCGCAACCAAAAAGCATCGTTGCAACTAAAGTTGCAACCAATGCAGCTTTAAACTTTTTCATTTTTACTTCCTCTCTTGTTTTTTAACTCATGTGATTTTAACACAAGATTTTCTACTCGCCAAGTCCGGATTCAATGGCTGAAACTATAGCAGAAAGCGCCTCTTCCTCGTCCGGTCCGTCGCATTTAAATTCCAGCTCATCACCACATTTAATGCAAGCCCCAAGAACGCTAAGAACGCTCTTGGCATTGGCTGTGTTTTCCCCATAACCAAATGTGATGTGAGATTTATAATTCATGGCCACCTTGCAAAGGTTACCTGCAGGGCGAAGATGAAGGCCCGTAGGATTTGTGATTACTACTTTCTTTGTTACCATGATCTATGCATAACCTCCGTATTAACCTGCTTTACTCTTCTTCTACTGTCACATAGACACTGACTGTTCCCTTGAGCCTTACCCCCTCCGGAAGGTCAAAAGTAACATCAGCACTGTATGTTCCTGCAGATAATTCCTGAAGCTCATTGCCTGAAATAATATCCTGAACCTTAACTGTTCCAACCAGATTGTTTTCAGAAATACCTCTCATGGCGCTGTCCAGACCCTGCAATGTCACAGAAACTGTCCTATATTCGCTGTCATCCACAAACACCTTGAAGCCTTCTGCCTCTCCTTCAACTGAAATGTTGTTCACATCCACGTCAAAGGTCTCTGTGCTCACCGGCTCTATATGGGCAATCACTGTAACAGTTCCATTGAAATCCTTATCCCCAAAGATGATTCCCGTTGGAAGGAAGTTTCTAAGGTCAAAGGTGTAGTTGAGATTGCTGGTCATTCCTGTAATATCAAGATTCTCGTCATCTACCACTATCTCTGTAATGGATGAAATAGCGCTGCTCCTGCCTGCTATCTGAACAGTTTCAGGTGTTGACTCTATCTGACCGGTAAACATGTATCCGTTTCCAGCTTCGCCTGTTACCACAGGAGAGATCGGAACATATTTTGTCTCGAAAATAACTACATTAACTCTCACGGTCTTGATGTTCATTGTAACCTGAGAGGAATCCACCAGATTTCCATCGGCGTCAAGCAGGACTATATCCGCATCCGTTCCGATATTGGAAGTAAACCCGGTTACATCTACATCCACTGCTGCTGACGTGATCCTGGAAACAACAGACTCAGGTCCGCTTATCCTGACCATGTTCTGCTCCGTTGTCACATCTCCTATCACATACCCATCAGCCAAAGAGCCTGAAGTTGTTGCGTTAAGTGCAAGGGACTTTGACGCCTTTCTCTCAACATTCAGCTTGACCACATCTGAGCTTGTAACTATCTTTTCAATCTTGTCATAGTACTTGTTGGTAACAACATCAATGCTTACGGTGTTAAGGCTGGACAATTCCTGAATATCAGCTGTGGCCACCAGGTTGTTCTGGCTCAGAGAATCAATGATGGATCTAGGCGCATAGATAGTAACCGAGCTTATGGTGTCACTGTTATCCAGTATTGTAAACACCTGTCCCTGATCGGTGATCAGGTTTGGATTTTTAAGTGTTACCGGTACATTGGTGTATCTTACCGATGTAATGGGATCATTGATATTGGTTATAAGGAACCACACAATGATCGCAAATATAAGGGAGGCAAGTTTAAGTCCCCAGTTGGCCGTCAGTCTCTTCATTTCTTCACCTTGGCCTTTCTGGCGAAGTACCTTATAGGCGCTTCCTCCTCGTGCTTATCCTGCAGAACCCGCAGCCTCTCCCTGAGTCTGTCGCTGTCCAGAGCTCTCTCAAGCTCTCCCTCGTATGCCACGCTTATTTTACCTGTTTCCTCGGACACTATGATGACAAAAGCATCGGTTGCCTCAGATGCTCCGATTCCCGCACGGTGCCTTGTTCCCAGCTCTTTACCTATTCCCATATTGTCGGAAAGAGGAAGATAGCAGGTAGCAGATGTAACTCTGTCCCCGCGGACGATTACAGCTCCGTCATGAAGCGGTGTGTTGTGCTCAAAAATATTGATAAGAAGCTGACTGGTAACTATAGCATCCACGTCAATTCCTGTTCTCTCGTACTCTGTAAGTGGGTGATTCTGCTCAATGACGATAAGAGCTCCGGTCCTGACCTTGGACATCTCAACACAGGCTCTTACTATCTCATTTAAAGTCTTGTCGGAAAATCTGCCCTCAGCCTTGCTGTCTCCAAGAGCAAGGAAATTGGAAAAGAAGTTTTTTCGTCCCAGCTCCTCCAAAGCCTTTCTCAGCTCCGGCTGCAATATAACAACGATACCGATGATGGCAATACCAAACACCCTTTCCACGATCCACAGGATGGTAGACATGTTGAAAAGAGCGCACACCAAAATAAATACAAGGATAACGATTACACCCTTAAGAAGTGACCATAACCTTGTATTCCTAGCCCATACCAGAATATGGTAGACCAGAAATGCGATGATAAAGATCTCCAGTATATCTGAAAATCTTATCGTCGGCATATGCAGGCTTGTTCTGTTGAAGTCAAAAATAAAATCTATCTGATCCATTTCCTTCCTTTAGTTTCAGCGCTGTTCCCTGGTGCGGTTGATCTTCTTGACCCTCCTGTCGGGAGTTGACACTGTAACCTTTGGCACTGCCTTTACATAATAGTAATATTCATCATCTTCAAACTGGACCTTCTCTGTTCTTGAGTAATCCAGATTAAATGCAAAGAATTCCACAACCAGCATAAGAAGAGCTGAAACAATAGCTCCCAGGATAACTCCGCCAATGGAAAGCTGAGTATCGTTAACCATATCTCCTACAAGGATACAGATAATAAGGCTGACTGCTCCTGCAGCGATTGCTATCTTCCATGAGTGATCTACCGGGGTTCTTCTTATGATATAAACAAGAACAAGAGAAACAGAAAATGCCACGATCATGACAACCATGGCCTTATTGCCAAGCATTCCGCTGATGATATTTGAAAATTCATTAGCCGCCTCTGTAGCATCCTCAATGCCAAATGCTGCTGCATTAGTTGAGAAATAAGAGAGCATGTAGGAAATCACAAGGCCAAAGGACACCGAAACAATTGAAGTCGGGGTTCCTAAAAGTCCCATAGCAAGTGGCATCACATACGGTACGTGAAGGAAAAAGAACACCGGAGTCAAAAGAACTGCCAGGGTATCCTTAGGTGAAAATCTAAAATACAAAAGGAACATCAAAAGAAAAACAATCGCTGCAATAAGCACGCACTCAATTGCCAGAGAATAAAGATGTCCCAAAATGAAAACCGCTGAGATAAGTACTATAAAATTAGGCGGAAGAATCGCACAAAGAAGAGATGCCATCATCACAATCGCGATGTTGGTAAGGGCATCCATATACCCCAGCTTGCTGTTTATCAGCGAGATAGAAATAAGTGCAAGAACGAATTTCCACACGTAAGTGATGTATGTCTCATATTTGATGAAGAAACGCTTTACATACTGTTTAAATTCCAATAATGAAGTCATATCATTGTTCCTTTTCGTAGATTCTAGCCAGCTTTTTCAAATTCCCATAATATGCCTTCATACTCTTACGCATCTTGGAGTACCTTAAGGAATAAACGACATATGATACAAGAGAATACACGCCAACAAGCAGGAGGTAAAATACCAGATACCTCCTGCCAATAGCCAGTAAATTATTTGTGTTGTACAGATCAGATAAAACCTTTTCAAAATTACAAAGAACATAGGTCGCAATAAGGATTGCAAATACTATGGTGGCGCTGATCACAGATTTAATAACATTGAATCCCACATAATCGCTTTTAAAATATGTGTTGATAGCGTCGTTCTTTTTTCCTTCACGATCTATGAACGCAGCCATTTTGGTCATCAAAATGACTTTTTCTTCATTAACCATCGCTGCTCCTTAAGTATCCAGGAAGCGCATACCTGCCTTTGGCTCTTTCTTGACCGGCTGCTGAAGCGCAGGCTTTGGCTTGGCAATAGAGTTGTTAAGTGTATTGGCCATAGTGCCTTTACATTTAGCACAAAATCTTCCTGTTGTAATAAGCTCACCGCAATTCTCGCACACGAGCTGAATCGGTGAATCCTTGGAGAACATCAGTCTTTCTTCACGGATCCACTGCTGAATCTGCTTGGTGGTTACCTGATTATCCTCAGATATCTCCTTCAGACTGGCACGTGGATTTTCCTCGATATACTGCTTTACCCTTTGAAAGTCGTCCTCAATTGCCTTTTTGCAAAGCTCGCAGATTGCAGGACCTGACACGTAGTTAAACATCTTTCCGCATCTTGCACAGTTCCGTAAGTTCATAAGCTGACCTCCATTTATTTAAGTAGTTTGCCCGATAGCAAGGGTAAGAAAGTATATTTTCTCGGCTCCTGCCATCTGAAACTCATGGGCGATCTCATCAATAGTACTTCCAGTTGTATAGATGTCATCGATAATTAGTACGCACTTAAATTTTACATCATTTTTCGCTATAATAAAAGCTTTTTTCAAATTATTACGACGTCCCGAAGCGTCCAGTTCCTTCATGGGAAGGGTGTTTCTGACTCTTTTTACCAGATTCCTGTAAAGCGGTATTCCAAGAAGCTTAGAAACTTCTTCCCCATACACTTCAGCCTGGTTATAGCCTCGTTTCCTCTGCTTTTTTGAATACATTGGAACCGGAACAATCGCTTCTATCCCAAGACCTTTAAGTGTTTTCCCAAGACGCTTTCTTGTAGCGAGGCCATAAAACCTTGCATACTCCTGCCTGCCCATATATTTGAACCTGTAAATGGAGCCCGATATGCTCCTGTACACAAACACGGAATACCCCCGCAAAAAGAGATGTTTCCTGCCCATACAGTCCGGGCAGTACTCCTCATCTGAATCCTCTCCGATAGGCTTTCCGCATTTAAGGCATGTACTGCCCGTTACGAATTCAATTTTCTTAAGGCACCCACTGTGGATGATTCCTCCTTTTTTGAACTTTCCTTTATCAAAATAAAAAGCGGGAATCACATCATCGCATATAGGGCAATGCCTTGGATAGATAATATCCAGTGCCCTGTCAATCTTCCTGTTCTTCAAAAATCTCTTTTATCCTATCCATTAATCCCGTATATCTTTTGAGCTGCTGCTCATTGGACACCATTGTCATCACCGTCTGGCTGCTGCCTAAAATACAGACCGTGCTCTTTGCCCTGGTAACAGCTGTGTACAAAAGGTTCCTGTTAAGGAGCATCCTTGGACCTCCAAGAAGCGGCATGATAACTGCAGGATACTCACTCCCCTGGGACTTGTGTATAGTGATGGCATAGGACAGCTCTAATTCGTCCAGATCAGCAAAGGGATATCTAACCCTTCTCATTTCATCAAATTCAACGATCATATCCTGGGAATATTCGTTGATCTCTTTAATGACTCCCATGTCGCCGTTGAAAACCCCCATCCCGGAATCGACAGCTATATTGTACTTGCCTACGATCTCCCAGGTAGCCTGATAATTGTTCCTTATCTGCATGACCTTGTCTCCCTCCCGGAAAACATGGTCGCCGCAGGCATGCTCTTTTTTCCCTTCCTCCGGTGGATTTAAGTACTCCTGCAGGATAAGATTCAGCTGCTGCGCTCCAAGCGCGCCCTTTTTCATAGGAGTGAGAACCTGTATGTCATAGGGATTAGCATCAACGTAAGACGGCAGCTTGTCCCTTATCAGCTGTACCATGTGCTTATAGATGACATTAGGATCGTTTCTTTCAAGGAAAAAGAAATCCTTGCTCTTGTTGTCAAGAACCGGAGCCTGTCCGTCGTGGATCCTGTGGGCATTCATTACTATGTCGCTCTCTTCGGCCTGGCGGAATATCTTTTTAAGGAAGATGGTTGAAAACTCTCCGCTGCTTATCAGATCTCCAAGGACCTGACCGGGACCAACGCTTGGAAGCTGGGAGCTGTCACCCACCAGTATAAGATGTACTCCCGGCACCAGAGCCTTTAGCAGTGCATAAAAAAGATGTATATCCACCATAGACATCTCATCAATTATAATTGCATCAGTCTCAAGGGGATTGTCCCTGTTCCTTTCAAAATGGACTCCGGAAGATCTGCCCTTCTCATCATCATCCACCTGTCCTGACACCTCAAGGAGCCTGTGGATTGTCCTGGCCTCATAGCCTGTGGCCTCCGTCATTCTCTTGGCAGCTCTGCCTGTTGGCGCCGCCAGCATGATATCCAGCCCCATTCTCGCGTAGTAAGCAATTATTGTATTGATGGTGGTTGTCTTCCCTGTTCCGGGGCCTCCTGTTATTATCACGATTCCATTGGTGATACTCTGGATGACCGCATCAAGCTGGAGGTCATCAAGCTCTATATTTCTTTTTTCCTCCATTTCCAGTATCTGCCGTCTGTAGTCTTCTTTTTCCGCCTCAGATACCTTCTCCCTGATGTTGAGATTGTAGAGCATCGCAGCACAGCCCTGCTCCTCATAGTAGTAGCCTGATGCATAAACTTCCCTGTCATTTTTAATGATCAGCTTCTTATCTACAGTGAGATTGGCAATCTGAGTGCGGACCGTCTCTTCATCTATATCGTAGTCAGGCCGTGTGGACAGCACGTCGATTGTGCGCCTTACCAGCTCATCCAACGGAAGATATGTGTTACCATCAAGAGCGGACTGCAAAAGAGTATATTGGATACCGCTCTTTATTCGATAATCGGAATCTATCCTTATCCCAACCTTGCCTGCTATCTCATCCGCAGTTTTAAACCCAACTCCCGCGATATCATCTGAAAGCTGGTACGGGTTTTCTTTTATCACCTTGTAGATGCGCTCGCCATAGGTGTTGTAGATCTTAACCGCCAGGTTATCTCCGATGCCGTACTGGGCAAGAAAGATCATGGCATTTCTCATCTCTCTTTTTTCAGCCATCTGCATGGCGATGTCCATGGCTTTTTTCTCGCTGATACCCTTTATCTCAGACAACCTCTCAGGCTCATCCTCAATGATCCTGAAGGTCTCATCACCAAAGGCAGAAACTATCCTCTTGGCAAGAGCCTCACCAATCCCCCTTATAGCTCCGGATCCAAGGTAACGCTGCATGGAGGCTGCGTCGTCTGGCACAGAAACTTCATAGCCCGAAACCTTAAACTGATCTCCATAGACCGGATGACTTATGTAGTCCCCCTCTGCCTCTATGGTATCTCCGATATCAACATCCCGGAACATTCCGGTGCATATGATCTCGTCATCGCTCGTTACCAGGTTTAAGACTCCGTAGCCATTTTCTGCATTCTTATATATGAAATGTTCGATGTAACCTTTTATTTTTTCCATAGGTATCAGTATAGCACAACAAAAGCCGCCTAATCTTTAAGATATTCTTAAGATTTAGGCGGCTAAATTATTAAGATAAATTAAGAATTACACCTGGGCTGTTCCTTCGGATGCCTGTATCTGCTCACTTGGAGCCTCAGGTATGTCGTAGTTTCTTTTCAGGTTCTCGTAGAGCATCTGGGCAAATCCATTACTCTGGGTGTCCACAGAAGTTGCACATATCTCCTGAAGGGTCTGGTCCTTAAAGAAGTCCACCAAAGTTGCTGTGGACTGATCCTCTGACTCAGGCTTAAGTGCATCTACTGACTTTTGCATCTCCTTAAATACCTGCTCAAGGAAATAGGACTCAAAGCTCTTGCAGGCCTGCCACAGCTCATCATCAGATGCATGCTGGGATTTTGCAGTATTTTCAAGCTTTTTCTGTAAAGCCACGGTACTGGCGTTTTTGCTCTCCTGCATGGCATATTCAGTTAGCGCCGAGGAGTTGATTCCTCTGATATCAAGTCCTGCCATTAGTTACTCCAAAATATTATCTCTTAAGCTGGTTAGCTGTCTGCATCATCTGGTCTGTTGTCTGGATTGCTGTGGAGTTCATCTCGTATGCGCGCTGGGCAACGATCAGGTTTACCATCTCTGTTGCAACATTTACATTGGATCCTTCAAGATAGCCCTGAACGATCTCGCTCTTCTTTATGTTGCCTGCAGCATTATTTTCATTGATCACTGCCCCACTGGCATTGGTTGCTTTCCAGGCTGCGCTTCCGACTCTCTCAAGTCCTTCTCTGTTGGAGAACTGGAACAGTCCGATCTGCTGGTTATTTACAGGCTGTGGAACGCCCTGGTCATCGGGATAATAGATCTTTCCGTCGCCGCCTATGGTAATGCGGCTTGCTACTCTGTTGCCATCCACTGTAATTGGCGTGTTATTGGTGCTAAGGACCTTATTTCCTTCTGCTGTAGTAAGCACCAGACCGCCGCCCTGACCATTCAGCGCCCATGTGAAGTTACCGTTTCTTGTGTACAGCGGATTTCCGTCTGCATCCTGGTACGCAAAGAAGCCGTCGCCACTTATGGCAACTGCAGCCGGATTGTCATTTGTCAAAAATGATCCCTGGGAAAAGAACTGATTGATAGTAGATGTGCGCACACCAAGACCAACCTGGGAATTGGTTGGCTTAGGATCACCGTTGGCGGTGGTGGTTATTGTCTGTAATTCCTGATATAAAAGAGATTTGAACTGCGCGCCCTGTGCCTTATATCCGGTAGTATTAACGTTGGCAAGATTGTTGGAAATCGTATCAACGTTAGTCTGCTGCGCGTTCATTCCTGTTGCTGCTGACCATAAACTTCTAACCATATTCAGTCACCCTCCGACCTATAGGGAGCTTTACCATCCGTGGCTCCTAATGAATAATTCGTCATCCGTGACTTCAATATAGTTCTCTAATTACTTATCGACATGTTATGGTTCTTAAATTATTAAAAATTTATAAATTTTATCAGCTCAGTCGTCCAACCTGATTAACTGCCTTATCTAATGTGTCGTCAATTGTAGTGATCATCTTCTGGTTTGTGTCGTAGTTTCTCTGAACTGCGATCATCTGCACCATCTCATCGACTACAGATACGTTGGACTGCTCCAAAAATCCTGCATAAACCCGCGCCGTTACTTCTTCTACGGCAACAGCATCGTCTGTGGCAATATATGCATTTTCACCATAATGCTCCAGCGTGTCATAGGAAAATCTGCCATCCAGAGCAATCTTTTTCTCGAAATCAAATACTCCTACCGTTGCAACAACATTTCCGTTCTGAATGATCTGTCCGGTGGTGCTGATCTCAACAGGAAGGTTTGTATCAAGCTGAATGTGCCCTCCATCAGTAGAAAGAACAAAATCACCATCCTGGGTAACCAGGACGCCTTCAGAATTAAGGGTGAAGTTACCGTCTCTGGTATACATGATCTGCTGCTCAAAGCCATTATCAAGCATCTCGTCCAGGGTCAGTTTGCCCGCTTTGTATGCGGCCATCTCTCTGGTGTACTGCTGATACCTCAGATATCTCTCCATGTAGGTCTCAGTTACTGTTCCACCCTCGCCGGCCTGTTCTTCAGGCTGCTTGATGGCATATTCAATCCCAAAGAAACCATTACCAGCAATGGCCATGTCAAAGGTGTTGTGGGTTTCCTTCATGGGACCTTCTGTCCAGTCCACATATCCCTCACCAATCTTTACCCCGGGATTAATAATGCCCAGTCCACGGGCAGTGAACGGGGCATCAGTGTAGTCTTTGATCTTGAGCGCAAGCTGATCAGAGAAAGCCTGTGCAGTTGCGCCTTCTTTTTTATAACCGTTGGTATTGGCATTGGCAAGGTTGTTGGTGAGCACGTCCATTCTGTGCTGCTCGTTGATCATTCCTGTGTACGCAGTGTAAAGACCTTTAACCATACAAAAACCCTCTGCCCTCCTGGCTGTACGTCTGCTAATTCCCTAAGCAGAGCAATTTAGTCTTCGCGGTAACCAGCGATAAATTCAACATAACGGCCTGTTCCGATAGCAACTGCTGTCATTGGATCCTCGGCTGTCATGGTATTGATTCCTGTTTTTGAATAAATGAGATCCTCAAGGCCTCTAAGAAGTGCACCGCCTCCTGTAAGGACGATTCCTCTGTCTGCAATATCAGCTGCAAGCTCAGGTGGTGTATTCTCAAGCACGCTGTGGATAGCGTCTATGATCTGTGAGGTTGTCTCTCTAAGTGCCTCTTCTGTCTCCTCAGAAGATACCTTAACTGTCTTGGGAAGACCTGTTACAAGGTTTCTTCCTCTGACATCCATAAAGTCGTTCTCAGCTCTTGGGTAGCAGGAACCGATCTTGATCTTGATATCCTCGGCTGTCCTGTCACCAATGAGAAGATTGTGCTTCTTACGCATGTAGCGGACAATAGCTTCGTCAAAGTCGTCACCTGCAACCTTAACTGATGTGCTGACAACTGTTCCACCCAGTGAAATAACTGCAATATCAGATGTACCGCCGCCTATATCTACGATCATGTTGCCGCAGGGCTTGGTGATATCGATACCTGCACCTATTGCTGCAGCGATAGGCTCTTCAATAGTCTTAACATCTCTTGCGCCGCAAAGTCTTGTAGCGTCCTCAACGGCCTTCTTCTCAACCTCAGTTGCTCCTGAAGGAACACATACTGCGATGAATGGCTTTCTGTGGATCCTGCGTCCTATGGCCTTCTTGATGAAATATCTCATCATCTGCTCTGTGATCTTGTAGTTAGAGATAACGCCCTGGCGAAGAGGTCTTACTGCAACGATGTTGCCCGGTGTACGACCAAGCATGAGTCTTGCATCCTCACCGATAGCCTTGATCTCTTCTGTATCTCTGTCATATGCCACAACTGATGGCTCTTTTAAAACAACGCCCTTGCCCTTGATATATACAAGTACA
>JAEEGL012115640.1_pt1 | contig 17230 bp, 13 predicted proteins | sample 9134231 | NCBI WGS metagenome assembly JAEEGL01 (sample SAMN16246548, study PRJNA631951) | gut metagenome | biome: gut microbiome; feature: rumen; material: fiber-attached | host: Bos | place: Iran: Karaj | collected 2018-10
GAACCATATAATTCATTTGGTAATGGTAGTGCCATGCGTATATCTCCAGTAGGATGGATGGCTAAAAATGAAGAAGAAGTAAAAGTTCTTTCTAAAACAGTAACTGAAATAACCCATAACCATCCAGAAGGTATAAAGGGCGCTGAAGCAGTAGCCATGGCTATCTATTTAGCCCGTAATGGCTATTCTAAAGAACAAATTAAAGAAAGAATGGTAAATGATTATTATCCAGAAATTGCTTCTTTAGATTACGCTGAATTGGTGGAAAACTATGAATTCTCTGAAATATGTCAAAAGAGTGTCCCACAAGCTATCTATTGTTTCTTAATTTCTGATTCATTAGAAGACACAATTAGAAACTGTGTTGCTATTGGTGGGGATTGTGATACCACTGGCGCAATGGCGGGTGCTATTGCAGAAGCGTATTATCAAAAAGATAAAGCTTCAGATTTTGAAGAGAAGTACTTATACTTCATGATTGATCCAGAAGTTGAAAGACAAATAAAAGGATTTCATGAAACAATTGGCAGTGTTAAATTTAAATAGTTAATATGCTACGTGAAATTAGTGAAAGTGATTTTAAGGTAAAAGCATCTAAAAGTGCCCCAGAATTAGTGGCCGCTTGTTTCAACAATGAATCAACTTTAACAAATCAAACAAAACTCGTTATAGTTGGAACCATTACTCCTCCAAACACATCATATTTTTATTGTTCCTATCCAAATAGAATATATGGTTATATTGATGCTACTTTTAAGGAAATGAACTATGATGAAGAATCACTTAAAGAGTTAAAGATAGGTTTATCTCAATATAAAAGCAAAACCAAAACAATCAATCTTCTTTCTAAAACCGAAATAGATAATCGTGTCAAAAAGATTAAAGATATTTTAAATAGCCACAATATTGCTTTCCTTGATGTCATGAAAAATGCCATCAGAACAAAAGTGTCCTCTAGTGATAATGACATAGAATATTATGTTTTAGCTAAAGATAAATTTGATCAAATACCTGATGGTGCTGTAGTAATTGCAAATAGTAGACTCGCTGAAGAGTGCGTTAATAAGATTGGTGTTAAAAATGTCAATTTCATCTCTCAACGATTTGGCACAAAAAGAGAATGGATTGACGCTATTAAAGAAGCACTTCAATAAAAACTAATAATTATCGTTAAATGGTCTAACTTTGGACCATTTTTTTCTTTTTTCTTTTCCTTGATGAACAGTTATTTATAATTTCCGCACATAAAGGGGAAACTAATTATGAGGAAAAGGACTAATGACCTTCCTTTTAATCACGATGCTGAAACAGTGGTATTAGGGAGTGCGATGATATCAAATGACGCACTTTATAAAATCATGTCAGCATTAGAAGAAACTGATTTTTATGAAGGGAAACATCAATTAATTTATAGAGCCATATTATCTTTAAATAGTAAAAGAATAGATGTTGAGATCTATACAGTTACCGAAGAACTATTATTAATGAATGTTTTAGACGATATAGGAGGAGTAGATTACCTAAAAGAATGTTCTGACAAAGTAGTGGCCATCTCCTCCATAGACTTCTACATCAATATTGTTAAGGATAATTCCAATTTAAGAAATCTATTAACAACGATAAGAGATATCAATAGTGATTATCTAAATACTCAAATAGATTCTATTGGAGACTTTATTAAAGATTCTGAACAAAGAATCAAAGATGCCACTAAAAACAATAGAGTATCTTCTTTTAAATCTATTGAAACAGTAGCAAATGAAGCAGTTCTTCAAATATATAACCAAAAGAACAGTGGTGATGGTTTCACCACAGGTATTACAAGCGGTTTCACTAATGTTAATAAATTCACTAATGGTTTTCAAAGAGGTGAAGTAACTATTGTGGGTGCTAGAACATCAGTTGGTAAAACCTCTTTAGCATTAAATATGGCATATAAAGCCGCAAGAAGCGGAACCACAGTAGCAATATTTGAATTAGAAATGACTGCGGAATCGTTAGCAAAGCGTATGATTGCTATGGCTAGTAATGTCTCATTAAACAAAATAATGACTGGTAATCTAAGTGATATAGATAAAATTAAAGTTAACCATGCTGGTAGTGAATTAATATCCTTGCCAATCTTCATAGATGATGGGGCTAATAGTCTTATAGATATAGAAACTAAATGTAGACAACTAATAGAAAAGTATCCAGAACTAGGTTTAGTAGTTGTCGATCATATGAGCATTGTCAAAGTAGTGGGTGGCAAGAAAAGTGATTCACGTGTCGATGAAATGCGTAAGATATCACAAGGTTTACACGCTTTAGCTAAGGATTTAGATATCGCCATATTAGCGGTAGCTCAATTAAATAGAGATTCCGTTAAAGGAGAAGTAAAAAGACCTAAGATGGTAGACATTAAAGAAAGTGGTGCGATTGAACAAGACGCAGATGTAATATTACTTCTTTACGATCCTTTATATGAAAATAACAAAATAAAGAAAAAGACTAATCTGCCTGAAGATGTTAGACATATTGAAGTAATCGTGGCTAAACAAAGAAATGGCAACACTGGTATTGCTGATCTAATCTTCTATAAGCAGTTCTGCAGATTTGATATACCATCTGATGAATGGCAAAGAGAAATCGCAGCCATGAGAAACGAAGAATAAATGCTTTTTTGTGTTCAAAAACATGAACAAAATAATAAATGCTTAATATTTACTAAATATTTAATGGATAATAAAAGTGATATACAAAAGGAGATTATTATAATGGTTACTATTAAATGTCCACACTGTGAAAAAACAATTGAATTAGGTAAGGATGCCTATAACTCTTTGTTGAATGAAATTGAATCTCAAGAATTAGATAAAAAGGTCAAAGAGAAAGTTGATCTTATTAAAAGACAATTAGAAGCGGAATATCAGCTTGCCGCTAATAACGCACAAAACGAACAAGACGATAGAATCCAACAACTTGAAGCCGATAACAAACTTCTTAAAGAAAGACTCAATAGTGTCGACAAAGATATCGAATTAGCGGTTAATAAAGCCACCGAAGAATTAAAAGGACAATTAAATGCTAAAGATAACGATATCGCAATCTTAAATGGCAATATTAAAAACGCTGAAAAAGAAAAAGAATCTGCTATCTCTTTAGCGCTCTCTGAAAAAGAAAAAGAAATCATCCAACTTAAAAATGATATTTCCACTCTTGAAAGCAATATTGAAAACACTAAAAAAGAGAATGAATCAGCGGTGTCTCTTGCCGTCGCTAACGTTAAAAGCGAACACGAAAGCAAGATCCAACAACTCGAAGCAGATAATAAACTTCTCAAAGAAAAACTTAATAACGTTGATAATGTTGTTGAATTAGCGGTTAATAAAGCCACTCAAGAACTCCAAGAAAAAATCACGCAAAAAGAAAATGATATTGTCAATTTAAAAGGCGATATCCAAGAAGCTGAACAAAAGGCCAAAGAAGATAAAGAAACAATCGAAAAGAACTACAAGTTCCAATTAGACGCTAAAGAAGAAGAAATCAAAAGATGGAAGGAATTCCGTGTTGGTGACTCCACTAAAGATATCGGTGAATCTTTAGAAAAATATTGTAAAGATGCATTTGAAGAAGTGCGTGCAGATGCCTATCCATATGCTTATTTTGAAAAAGATAATAAAGCCATCAAAGAAGAAGACGAAGAAAAAGGCACTAAAGGTGACTTCATCTTTAGAGACTATCCATCAGAAGAAAGGGATATTGAGTTAGTGTCCATTATGTTCGAAATGAAGAATGAAAAAGATGATGGTAAAACCACCAACGAAAGTCATTTCAAAAAACTAGATGCTGATAGAACTAAAAAAGGATGTGAATACGCGGTCTTAGTTTCCACTCTTGAGAGCGATAGCAAACTATACAATAAGGGTATTGTTGATGTCTCTCATAAATATCCAAAGATGTTTGTCGTTAGACCACAATTCTTCTTGGCCATTATTGGTCTAATTAGAAATATGGCTTTAAAGGCATATCAATATAAGAAACAAGTCGTGGTATATGAAAGAGAAAACGTTGATGTCACTAACTTTGAAAAAGCCGTCCAAGCAGTAGCGGATAAGATTAGTGATGACTACGCTAAATCCGCATCTCACTATGATGACGCAGCAAAATACATTGATGAAGTTATTGAAAAGCTTAAAAAGATGAAAGAAGAATATCGTCTTGCTGCTAAATGGATTGGCACAGCCCAAAATAGACTTCCTGAATTAGAAGTGAGAAAACTAGTCAAAAACAATCCAACGATGCAAGAAAAGTTCAACGCCTTAGAACAAAATAAAGATAATGACTAGGTGATAAATAGGACATATTTTGTCCGCTTATTTAATACTTGTTGATTAAATATTAACTAATCTATAAAATAATTCTGCTCATATTTAGAAGCGCCTCCAAAGCAAAGATCTAGTCAAGATCCAAAGAATATCTATTAACTCAATTTGAATTAAGGGGGTAGTGTTATGAGCAAAATAATTGAGACAAGCTTAATTGGAGAATCCATTAAGCAATTAAGACTAAGTCGTCATTGGACGCAAGAGGACTTAGCAGACCGTACGTTCTACAGTGTTAGAAATATTCGACGCATTGAGAATGAAGGCACAAGAAGTATTGACGTTGTTAATACTTTCGCAGAACTCTTTGGGGTATCTGCAATGGACATCCTTAACGGGGTGTCTTTCTTTTTATCTTTTGCAAATAAAAAAGGCATCGGAGACCTTCATCTTACATTACTTACTCTAATCTGTTATTCACGCACAAGCACTATAGGCTGAGTAATGGGTAGCGACCCCAATACTTCTATAATGGGTTATTTCTAACCGTCACCAAGGGAGAAATCGATATTCTCCAACTTTCAGGAAGCTTTCAGCTAAATATTAAGATTTTGATCTGCTTATCTAACCGGTATTTCCCTACTCGCACCTACTCAGATAGTTATAGGTAGTTACCTACCATCAAACCGAACGCTTACTTTGAGAACGCAGATGTTAGTTTCTCACGCTAACATCATCACGTGGGATGTATTTCTACAGAGCCTCTTGTCACGCCTATCCAAATAGTCGTTTACATCGAAGAGCATAATGCGCCACCAACCAAAGCGGTATTTTAATCCCGTATACCCGTTGAAAGGTCTTGGTTCATATGCAGTATCCCACATATTCGCCTTATTTGGTTGGGCCCCAGCCATCAGCAAGATGACTTCACTGGGTTCCAATGCACAATCATAATAAACTAATGTCAAGCGGTAGTGTGAGGACAAGAAATGTCCGTATTACCATATTTCACAATTGCATGTATGTATAATCTTATCTTTTGTCCACAAACTATTCCTTATATAATAGTTTTAAGATCAATAGTTCTTAAAGGAGTGTCGTATGGGTTTACAACCTTTTGTTAAATGGGCCGGTGGAAAACGCCAAATTATGGATAAACTCATTGAGTTTAAACCGAAAAAATATAAACATTATTATGAGCCTTTTGTTGGCGGTGGTGCTTTGCTTTTAGAGTTAGCTCCTATTCATGCAACAATCAATGACTCCAATAGAGAACTTATATATGTATATAAATGTTTAAGAAACAAAAAGCTTTTCAAAAAACTGTATGAGCTTTGTAAAATTCACGAAGAGAATCATTCAGAAGAGTATTATTACAAAATAAGAGATTTGGATAGAAAGAAAACAGCTTATGCTAATATGACTATGCCCGAAAAAGCTGCTCGTTGTCTTTATTTGAACAAAGCCTGTTTCAATGGCTTATATAGAGTTAGTGGAAAAGGATTCTTTAATGTCCCTTCTGCAAAAAGAGAAAAAGTTAAATGTTTTGATGAAGATAATATTCAAGCATTGCACAAATATTTTAATAAAAGAAAACCAGTTATTCTTTGTAAGGATTTTGCTGAAGCAGTGAAGACTGCTAAACTAGGAGACTTTGTTTACTTTGACCCACCATATGATGTTGTTGGTGAACAATCTTTCACATCCTATACTGCTGATGGCTTTGGAAGAGAAGAACAAACAAGACTAAGAAATATAATCAGAGAACTAACCGACAAAGGGGTTCTTGTTATGGCAAGTAATGCAAATACCCCGTTTATTCAAGGATTGTATAAAGATTTCAATATCCACGTAATCAATGCTAAACGAATGATTAATTCAAAAGGTGACGGACGTGGTGATGTCGAAGAAGTGATTATTACCAATTACTAATATGCTTAATAAAAGAGATATCTTCTTTCAAGATGGCGATTTTACGCTCCTTAGAGGAGACACTTTTAAATTACTTAAGAAATTAGAACCAAAATCAATCGATATGATTTTTGCAGATCCGCCATATTTTCTTTCAAGTGGTGGTGTGAGCTGTAGAAGCGGCAAGCAAGTATTGGTTAACAAAGGTGAATGGGATTATTCAAAAACCATTGAAGATAGAATCAAATATCATCGAAAATGGATCGCTCTTTGTAGAAATGTCCTAAAAGATGATGCAACAATAATGATTTCGTCCACTCTCCATAGTGTTTATGCCATTGGTGTGGCACTTGAACTTGAAGGGTTCTCAATTATCAATAACATTATTTGGAGAAAGACAAACCCTACTCCTAATCTAGCTTGTAGATGTTTTACTCATTCCACAGAAACAATTATTTGGGCCAGAAAACAACTGACTCTAAGAAAGAAAGGCAAACATTATTTTAATTATGATGTCATGAAAGAAGAAAACGGCGGTAAACAAATGAAAGATGTTTGGGATATAGAAGATGTTGAACCTGAAGTTTTTGAATCTGCAACTGCCCCAAAAAGCGAAAAGAAATACGGGAAGCATCCAACGCAAAAACCAATGGCCCTCCTAACCAGATTAATAACTGCTGCATCAAAAGAAGGCGATTTGATACTAGATCCATTTAACGGAAGTGGTACAACAGGAATTGTGGCTCATAATTTAAAACGTTCTTATATCGGCATAGAATTAGATAAAGATTTTTTGGAACTAACTAGGAAAAGATACATAGGAGAATTCAATAATGGCAAATAGAAACTTTGATAAGTGGTTAGCTACCATGAAAGACAGCATTGCGACATGGACTTATTATACTGATTTTGATAAAGTCTACGAAAACGTTCAAAAAATCAAAATTGAATTAAATATTTTAAATTCGTTAATTTGCTCCAAAAACATTGAAGAAGAGTTTGAAACTATACTAAGAGAATACCCAAAAGTCTTGAGTGTCATTCCTATTCTTATTGCTAAAAGAGAATCAGAAATAAAAGTTCAAGATTCAAACGGCAGTTATGTTTTTAATTTTATTAATATGAACTATTCTATCGATCAGTATACCCTTTTCATGAAAAACTGTGGCCTCTTCGACTTATTACAAAACCACTTAATCAATAATTTAGTCGACTACGTACTTGGCGTTGAAGTCGGAATGGATACAAACGGAAGAAAAAATAGAACCGGCCATGTCATGGAAGATCTTGTCGAATCATATTTAATTAAAGCAGGATTAGTTAAAGATAAAACATATTTTAAAGAAATGTATGCTTCTGAAGTAGAAGAAAGATTTGATTTGGATTTATCGAGCCTAAGCAATGACGGAAGGGCGGAGAAAAGATTTGACTTTGTTTTTACGAATAGCGTAGGAACTGTGTTTGCTTGCGAATGTAATTTTTATGGAAGCGGTGGTTCAAAATTAAATGAAACTGCTAGGAGTTATAAAACATTAGCTCTTGAGTCAAAGGGGATTCCAAACTTTCAATTTGTTTGGTTTACAGATGGTGTCGGATGGAACTCGGCTAGAAACAATCTCGAAGAAACATTTGATTCGTTAGAACATTTATTCAATTTACAAGACTTAGAAAATGGAATTGTAGATACTTTGATCAACCCATCCACTTTTATTAGAAATAGTCTATGTGATAAAATTAAATAAAATAGGTTTAAAAGAGGATTAAATATGAGCATTATTAGTTGCAGAGTTTCTGGCCTAGGAGAAATCATTAGAAGAAACAATTTGAATGAAAGATTCTATATTCCAAAATACCAGCGTCCATATGCTTGGGAAAAGGAACAACTAGTCGATTTGTGGGAAGACTTGTCGTTTTTGGTTAATGGTGAAAATGAGATGCATTTTTATGGTCAAATTGTTATTCACAAAGAGACTACACAACAAGGAAACGGAAGCACCTATTATATTATTGATGGTCAACAAAGAATTACCACAAGTTATCTGCTAATAAGAGCGTTTTTAAATGGATTTAACCGTATATACCAAAAATATAGAGACCCGAACTGTCAGGAAGCGAGAGTAATTAATCGCCGCATCATTGAAGTTGAACAGCTTATGAATTTTGATAGCAACTTGCTTCCCGCTCAACAGCAACTATTCCTTTTTCAAAACGAACTTGATAATGACTTTTTTGTTAAACTCATTTGTCTTGATGAAGAAGCTTTAAATGCCGATCTTTCTCCGAAAAGCAGCAAATATAAAATGAGAGCAGCCTATGAGTATTTTAATAGGCAAGTTAGACTCCTTCTTAACCAGTTTACAAACCCTCTCGATATGTATACTAATGTAAATAATTATTACTCAAAATTTATTGGCTTTTTTAAAGCGATGTATTTAGAAGATGATAGTCTAGGAGAAGCTTACACAATATTCGAAACATTAAACGACAGAGGAAAAGACCTTGCTTCCGCTGATTTACTAAAGAATTATTTGCTGGCAAATTCTGTAAATGTTGATGAAGCGTATCGAATGTGGAATAGAATCGTGGAGAATCTAGACAACATTGATGTCACTAAATTTGTTAGAGCGGCATGGAACTCAAGTCATCCTTTTGTTCGTGACAAGAAACTCTATTCAAAAATAACAGAATATATTCAAAGGGATAGTCATCGATGCTATCAATTTTTGCTCGAATTGACAGATTGCTCTTTGCTTTATCACGATTTGTGTGAACCATCAAATCCTAGATTAATCACAAATACGTTCCTTTTGGATTCACTAAAAGGTCTAAAGACACTGGGATCTATTACATGGATGCCTTTAATTCTCGCCATTTATAAAGCCAAAGATTCGCACGGTAATAGACTTTATGATTTTACCGACATTTCGAATGTTGTTGTCGCTATTGAAACCTATGTTTTTAAGAATTTTACAATCATGAATAGCAATCCAAATGAAGCAGAAGTTTGGTTCTCAAATCTTGCTGAACGCCTTTCAAACGGTGAATTAGCATTTGATAATGTCGTCCAAAACATCAACGGTGCGATTAATCAAGGGGCTTTCGAAGCAGCCTTTAACAGTCGTGTATTTAACGAAAGCGAAAAAGAAAAATTAAGATATATATTTAGGAAAATACATAAACATCTCGATAATATTAACGAAATTAATTTTGATAATACTGAGGTTCATATTGAGCACATTATGCCTGACAGTTGGCAAGAATATTGGCCAGAATGTGCCGACTATCATGACGATTATCTTTGGAAGATTGGAAATCTATGTTTATTGAGTGGTCCACTTAATATCGAAGTCAGCAATAGAGAGTTTTCTTTTAAAAAAGAAAATGCCTATCGCTTGTCGAACATCAGACCAAATTCTGAATTGTGCAATTATGAGCAATGGGGAGTAGAAGAAATTGAAAATAGACAAGCAAGGTTGTTGCATCTTGTAGAAGAAATTTGGAACTGAGTTGAATTCTGCGAGTGCATTTTTAAGACTTTGGCTACGTTTTAAATCTGTTAGCGGTGGAGAATCATTAAAGCAAATTGTTTAAGGCATAAAGCATAACACGATTGTTTTTATAGAGCATAATTACAATATCGCTAGAAGAGACGATATCGTTAAAAAAAAGACTTTCGTAAATATCATTATGAGCCTGAATGCGAGTACATTAATTGTCAGATAATTAGTGGAACCCCATCATATAACATTGATTGTATCAAAGACTCTGTTGTCGAAGACTCTGTGAAAAATGAATATAAGGTTTTGCGATTTAGATTCTATGATAGTTTTCGCCAATAACTCCAAGGGAGAATTGGTGTTTATCGATGATGTTGAAAACGGCTATAAGTGCGATTGTTTTTGCCTAAACTGCCATGGAAAATTGAACGCAAAGAATAACGGCAACCAAAAAGCACATCATTTTGCGCACGCTAACGGATCTGATTGTAAAAAAGGACACGAAAACACGCTTCCGTTTTTCGTTCAAAGAATTATAAATGAAACAAAATGGATGCTTCTTCCAAGAGGCAACATCAAATTGAATGGTGAATACATAAATGATTGTCAACCGGTATCTATTGTTAAAACAGAATTGAAGAAGGTAGAAGGATTTCCGCCCGTTCTTCTCGTTACTACATCGAAAGAAAAACATATCGCATTATTTGTAGTTTTTACCGATGACTATTTGGATAGAGAATTAATTTATAGAACCGATTATGATAATTTGATTCGAATCGATATTAGGAGCTACAAAGGAAGCATAAAAGAAGTAGAACCCGAACTAAAACACATATTGACTCACCGATATCATGGAATGAAATGGATAAAACGATACGATGAAAGTTCGATAAAAACTAAAATCGGAGAGATTGCCATACGTAAATCTTTCGGGTATGACGCTTTATACTTTGAACGATATTACTGCCCAAAAGAGCAAAAAACAATAACTGAAAGTGATCGTTCATGTAAAAGTTGTCCTTATTTTATTCAAAACATTATAGACGGCTGCATGGAGATAAAATGCTTAGGCTTTCTAGATGAATTATCAATAAAATCAATTAGCAATTCTAAAAAACCAGATTATTCATCCATACCGGAGCCATCTTATTTGGAACTTCATTCAATTAGAAGCGATGGTTATAACTGGTTGTATTTAAACGATTTACCTAGAGCATATCCAAACATTGATTATACTTTGGTGTTTGACAAAGACGCATATAGAGTATTTCTTGTTAGTTTAAAAGCTATTTCAACGGGAAAAACAAAAGGTCTAGAGATAAATACTGATGGAATTGTAGAGCACAATCTTAAATCAATAATAACTTTTTCTAGTAAAAGAAGTTGGAGAATATGTAGCTTGAGCAACTATAAAATCAAACAAGAAGATGTCAATTATTTGCTTAGCCACATATAATTATTTATAAGGATTAATAAATTATGAAACAGCAAACATATACAGTCGGTGATAAAGAATACAGCAGAGAACAACTAATAGCGTTTGGTAAAGACCATTATCCAAAGTTCTATTGGATAGCCAGAGGATTAGGCATCATGTTCTTTCTTATTGGTCTATTAGTAATAGGCATGATTGGTTTAGTAATGCTTATTCTTAATAAAGCCGGTGTTTTTGATCCTGATTTTCCTATTTGGGTATTTTATATTCCATTAGGTGTGTTTGGTCTTATGGCTCTAGCAGGCTTAATTTGTTTTATTCTTTCCTTTGTTGGTAGAACAGAACAAAAATATATTAATCACGCTTTAGCGTACCTCACTAAAGTAGAACTAAAAGAAGAAGCACTAGCCCCAAATACTGAAAAAGCAAAGGCTGAAAGAATATTATCTCAAAGAGACAAAGAAACTTTGGCGAGATATGATAGACTCCTTAAAGGTGGAGTAATCTCACAAGAAGAATACGAAGCTAAAAGAAGAGAAATATTAGGATAAATGCCATTTGTTCGTAAGCCACTTCTATTTTCTAATGCATTAACTTTATGCAACATACAATAGTAGCTGATTAATGTTTATTCTATTGTTGATAGCGATTGGCTTATAAATTTAATAAACAATTTAAAAGAATGTCAATAAATCGCAAGTTTTTACGCGCGCATTTGTATTTGTCCTAGACTTGTCATACAATTTAGAATTGGATACTAGAATTAATATATGGCTAAAAAAATAGAAAATGTCCCATCGCCAGATATTTTAATGAATTCAATGAGATCCATAGGATACTCTTTTAAGACTGCTTTGGCAGACATTATTGACAATTCAATATCTGCTGGCGCTAAAAATATCTGCATCTTATTCCCTGTAAATAACGAAGAATTATATGTTTCAATTCTTGATGATGGTGAAGGGATGAATGATGAAGAATTGTTTAATGCTATGAAATACGGAAGTCCTAGAGATGGATATAGCGTTAATGACTTGGGAAGATTTGGTTTGGGTCTAAAATCAGCATCGTTGTCTCAATGCAAAGTTTTGACCGTTGCTTCAAAGAAAAATGGCGTTATTTCTTGTTACCAGTGGGATTTAGACGAAGTTGAAAAAACAAAGCAATGGAATTGCAAACAATTAGACGATGAAGAAATAATGCGTATCCCTACCATAAATTATTTGAAAACCGCTCCTAAAGGCACCCTTGTTATTTGGCAAAATTTTGATGTGGCTTTTAAGAAATCGGATGGATTTGTTGGACAGTATTTATCCGAACAATTAGATATTTCTTGTGACCATTTGAGGCTGGTGTTTCAAAGATTTATTAATAATGGATTAAAAATTTCAATTAACGGCCATGTGTTAGATGCGATTGATCCTTTCTTGGAAAAACACCCTAAGACTGATATTAAAACCCCTTCGTCATTTAGGGCCATTAAAGATGATCCTACATCAGAAATTACAGTCCAGTCCTTTATACTTCCTCACCAAAACGATTTAAGTAATGAAGATATTGAAAAGCTTGGCGGTATGGACGAACTTCGTGAAGGTCAAGGTTTTTATGTTTATAGAAATAATAGACTCATTATCTATGGAACTTGGTTTAGATTATCGTCTCAAAGTTTAAACTCCGAACTTTATAAATATGGAAGGATTAAAGTTGACATCCCTAATTCGCTTGATGATATGTGGGAAATCGATATTAAGAAGCAAAACGCCGTTATTCCAAAACAAATATTAAATTTGCTGAAGAAAAAAGTCACGGATGTCAAACGTAGTTCAACTAGGAAAGTGGAAAAGAGGGCGAAGCTTTCTTATGGCGAAGACCCAAATAAAATATGGAATAAAGGCCTAAGCAGAAACGAAAAAGATCATTATTACATAAACCCAAACTCAACTTTTATTCTTAACTTTTTGAACCAATTTGAAGATAAAGACAGAAGCAAGATCTTGAGATTTATTGAGGTTATCTCTTCTTCTCTTCCTTTCGATGACATTTATAATTCAGTTTGCAATAAGAAAAATGAAACTCAATTGTCTGAGGAACAACTGGACACTTTGGTCATGGTTGGCGTTTCAATGCTTGAACAAATCCGTCAAATCCGTCAATGCACTAATGAAAAAGCATTTGAGGTCTTGTGTCAAACAGAACCATTCAATAACGAAATAGTTTCGACCAAAGTTTGGGAAAGGGTAAATCATGATTAGAGAAGCCGTTATTAACGCCTACATAAATCTGTTTCAAGGGAAGAAAATGCTCTATGAAACAATGAAGCCAGATTTCATTTTGACAGACGAAACAATAATCAAAATTGTTGATGAAACTCAAGAACAACTCGGAGATGATTTTAGGCTTTTTGATGAAGAAAGGGAGCTTGTTCTAAGAAGAATAAAGTCAATCAATACTATATTCCAAGATGAAGGTTCTGCCTTATTGGGCAACTATGAACACGATTATGAGTGGTATGACAAATTGTTGTCTGATCCTAATTTTGAGCAGTACTATTGGAATAGATACAAGTCATATTTACAAACGAAAAAGAATCCTTTACCTCAAACTGTAATTGATGTCCTTGAAAACAACACCCTTAAAAACATCATGTCTTATTTGGGCGATCCTAGAGAAAGTTCAACACATTACTCAATTAGAGGTTTAGTTGTTGGCGATGTCCAATCAGGAAAGACATCAAACTATATTGGACTTGCAACGAAGGCAGCTGATGCTGGATATAAGGTTATTTTTGTATTGACAGGAACAATTGAAAGTTTAAGACAACAAACGCAACAAAGAATTGAAGAAGGATTTATTGGGTATAATTCTGTTAATGGTGAGGATGTTGGTGTAAAAAGAGGCGCCAAAACACCAAAAGCTTTTACCAGTAGGGCAAATGATTTTACAGGTAAGTCAGATCAAAATACAACATATCGGATGAGTGATTATTCAAGCGAACCTATGGTTTTTATTCTTAAAAAGAATAAATCTATTCTTCAAAAGGTGTATGCTTCTCTTAAAACAATCAATACAACTGCCGAACATCAAAAAATAGATTATCCAATATTAGTGATTGATGACGAAGCCGATAATGCAAGTGTTAACACCAATAAATTGGATGGTGAACACGATCCTACAGTTATCAACGGTTACATAAGAAAGATTTTGTCTTTGTTCACTAGAAGCAGTTATGTTGGCTTTACTGCGACACCGTTTGCCAACGTATTTATTAGTTATGATAGTGATGATGAAATGCTTTCCGACGATTTGTTCCCAAGAGATTTTATTTATGCCCTCTATCCTCCATCAAACTACTGTGGTGCAAGACGTTATTTTTTTTCAAGCAACGACAATGTGCATTATATTAAAGATGATTATCAACAGATATTTCCTTTGAACCACACAAAAGAATGGACCGGCTCCGTCCTTTATGGTTCGGTATATTATGCTGTGAATTGTTTTTTACTTACAAATGCTATTAGAGATATAAAAGATCCAATTAAAACCACTCATCGTTCGATGCTAATTAACATGTCTAGATTTACTGCTGTTCAGTTGGTAATAAGAGATATTATTGATGAATACGTTAAAGACGTTGTTAGAAATGTCAAGCAGTGCTACAAGCTTCCGGAGTCAATGTATTCTAGCAACCCATATTTAAAAAGTCTTAAAGATTGCTACATTAAAGAGTTTTCAAAGACAACTTTTGCTGGAAAACAATTAACTTGGAAACAAGTGCTGGACAAATTTTATGAAGCTACAAAAAATATTGATGTTGTTGTAGTCAACTCATCTAAGCAATCAAAAAAATTAAATTACGATGATCACAAAGAAGGCTTAAGAGTAATTGCGATTGGTGGTTTAGCTCTTTCTCGTGGTTTAACTCTTGAAGGTCTCAGCTGTTCTTACTTCTATAGAAACACTTCCACATATGATGTTTTGATGCAAATGGGCAGATGGTTTGGATATAGAGATGGATATGAAGATCTTTGCCGCATCTTCTTAACTAAAGAAACGCATGATTTCTATAAAGAAATATGTCTAGCTATAGAAACCCTTAAATCTGATATTGATAAAATGGGCAGAGCTCATAAAAAGCCTGCTGATTATGGTATTAGAGTAAGAAATAGTGATGAATTAAGTATTACCGCAAGGATTAAAATGCAAAATACGAAAACCAAAATAGATCATCACAGCTTTTATGGCTGTTTATACGAGACTCCATATTTGCATGCTGATCTTGAAATCATGAAATGGAATATAGATAGAACTATCGAATTCATGAACGAATTAGAAATGTCAAAAATGAAAGACGGATATTCACACCCATTTTTTGCTGGTATCAATGTCTCATTAGTCAAAGAGCTTTTATCAAAAATTAAAGTTCATGATGCAAACGCGAATTTCGATACTAGACAGTTATTATCGTTCTTAGATAGGCATACTGAAATCGATAAATTTGATGTCCTCTTCATGGGTGGTAGTGAAAAGCTTCTTGAATTTTCAGGAACATACGGCAACGAATTCTCATTTCATTCAGTTGGCAGAAATTTTGACTTGAGAAACAACAATACTATTGTTCGAATGAGCTCTCAAAGAGCACACTTGTGGGGCCCAAGAGATCCTGCATATGGTTTGACAAAAGAGCAACAACAAAAAGTGGCTGATAAGCATCCTGAATGCAGTCCTAGTGCGGCCATGTATTTAAACGAGTATACAAATCCGTTGCTTATTATTTACTTTGTAACTCCTATTGGTGTTTCGTCTAATGACAACGTTAGTGCGGAAGGAAAATTAAAAATTAAATTATCTGAGCAAGAGAAAAAATATCAATACTTAGTTGGCTATGCCATAGGATTCCCTAAAAAAGAGGGAGAACAAGCAGAAGCCATTGAATATACGGTTAACACCAAAGTCAATTATTACGACAAAATCCACGATGAAGATGAACAGGAGGCAACTGAAGAATGATTACTAAGGAAGAAGTTGAGCGAAAGCTTAAAAACATCACCCAAAATTCACAGTACATTAGAGCTGGCGAAGATCATCCACTTGAACTTTATTTGGGTTTAAATGAAAAAGGCAATTATACCCTTAGATTTAACGGACCTTTTTCTCCTGTAAAGATTGTTGGTAATGACTTATTAGAGATTAAGCAAATAAAAACGGTTAACTACAATTCGATTCTGTTTTCATTTAATTCAAACGAAAATGCTGCTTTGTTTTACCATTTTTGCGAAGACATAATTAATAAAACCTATAACTATACTGGCAATGACGGCTATGCCGAAATCGTCAATAGATATAATCAATGGAAAAAGTTATTCTACGGAATCTCGTCTGCATTATCTGAACAAGAAGTAATGGGATTGATTGGAGAATTATTCTTTTTAAAGAATCACGCTATTCCGGTTTACGGAGAAACTGAAGCTTTAAAAGGCTGGAGTGGACCAGAACCAACACATAAAGACTTTTCGTATGGAAATGAGTGGTTTGAAATAAAGACAATTAATAGTTTTAAGTCGACTGTCTCAATTTCCTCTTTAGAACAACTAGACAGTGAATACGACGGAAAATTAGTGGTCGTTTCTTTAGAAAAAATGAGCCCATCCTTCAACGGAATTAAACTCAACGAGTTAGTGAAGGAGATTATGGATTCCATGTCTTACGAGAGCGATAAAGATGTGTTTTTGGCGAAATTAAAGCAAGCAGGTTATTCATATAATGAAGTCTACGATAATTTTGTGTACAACTTTATTAAAGAAGACACTTATCGTGTGTCAGAAGATTTCCCAAGAATTAGAAAAGCTGAGCTACCAGTTGGTGTGGCAAAAGTTAAATATGAAATTGAAATTTCACAGATAGAAAAATTTAAGGAGTAGAACCATGAGCGATAATCAAGCATATCTAGATTTCAAAAAAGAATATGAAGACGATCTTCGTTTGGAAGCTCAAATTAAAGGAATGACTCCAAATGAATTTTTCCTTGAAGATTTTTTAGACAAACTTGTATCAATGGGCGAAATAGTCGACCCGCAAATCTTCGA
>JAEEGL014827366.1_pt1 | contig 17230 bp, 9 predicted proteins | sample 9134231 | NCBI WGS metagenome assembly JAEEGL01 (sample SAMN16246548, study PRJNA631951) | gut metagenome | biome: gut microbiome; feature: rumen; material: fiber-attached | host: Bos | place: Iran: Karaj | collected 2018-10
ATACCCGTATCGTAGAACGCGCTTCCCTCTGCGGGTACCGTAACCTCTTTGATGACTTTGACGCTTGCGTTCTTCTGCGCTTCCGTCGCTTTGTCGTATGCGCTCTCTCCGAGGTTTGTGTTCTCGTTGACATCCATTACCGTTCCTGTCATATCCTGGATGGCAAATCCCGAATATGCGCTCGGAAGACCATGCTCTGTAATGTCGAGACCTTCGATCTCCTCCTCCGCTGAAGCTCTGAGGCCGAGAGTTTTCTTAATGATCGAAAATGCGATCCAGATGGTTACTGCAGTCCATACGATCGTTGCAAGCATTCCAACGAACTGGATACCGAGAAGTTTGAAACCGCCGCCGTAGAACAGACCGAGAAGTTTCTCGCCGTCTGCACCTGCAAGTGAATAAGTAGGTGTTGTATCTGTTGCAAAGAGTCCTACTGCAAGTGTTCCCCATACACCGTTTACAAAGTGTACCGCACATGCGCCGACCGGATCGTCGATACGTGCCACATAATCAAAGAACCAAACACCGAATACAACGAGAAGTCCGGCAACCGCACCTACGATGAGTGCGCCGTAAACATCAACAACATCACAGGGAGCCGTTATCGCTACAAGACCTGCGAGTGATGCGTTCAGACACATCGAAACATCGGGTTTGCCGTATTTGATCCATGTAAAGATCATACATACAACAGTTGCGATCGAAGGAGCGATGGTTGTTGTTACGAATATCGATCCAAGCTGGTCAAGAGAAGTTGCTGCCGCACCGTTGAAGCCGTACCAGCCGAGCCACAGGATGAAAACACCGAGTGCCGCGATCGGGATGTTATGACCGGGGAATGCGTTTACCTTTGTGATCTTTCCGTTCTCATCTTTTTCGTATTTACCGATACGGGGACCAAGCATTGCCGCACCGATCATGGCGCATATACCGCCGACCATGTGTATACAGTTGGATCCCGCAAAATCATGGAAGCCCATCTGTGCAAGCCAGCCGCCGCCCCATGTCCAGTGTGCTTCGATCGGGTATATCACTGCGGATATGACTGCCGAATACACACAGTATGAAATGAAACGTGTACGTTCTGCCATCGCACCGGAAACTATCGTCGCGGTCGTTGCACAGAACACGAGGTTGAACACGAAGTTCGACCAGTCAAACGTTGCATAGTTCGTGAAGATGTCGAGGGTAGGCAGTCCCACGAATCCTCCGAGTACATCCTCACCAAGGAACAGCCCGAAACCGAGCAGGATGAACACTACCGTACCTATACAAAAATCCATAAGGTTCTTCATCAGGATATTGCCCGCGTTCTTCGCTCTCGAAAAACCCGTCTCACACATTGCAAATCCTGCCTGCATCCAGAAGACCAGTGCGGCGCCGATCAGAAACCATACGCCGTAGACTTCTTTTTGCACATACTCCATTATCTCACCACTCATAATATTCACCTCCTCATGTTTTTTCTGTCCCTTATCCCTGAAAACGAAAAGGCCGCGGGAGCAATCTCCTGCGGCCTCATTGCCGGAACAAAGCGATCCTTGGATCACTGACAGTATGAACAGTTCGATAAAAAAACAGGCGCCCGGTAAATCCGAACGCCTTTGTTTTATGATACGATTTTATATCCGTTTTTTCGATTTGACAATAGTCATTTTTTCACAAATGATCTTTGTTAATCAAAACTAATTTTGTGCAATCAGAATATAGTTGATACTTTTATCGTCTGTTCCTCAAGAACATCGAGAAGCACTCTTACCGTATCAAGCGAAGTAAATATCGTAACGTTGTTCTCGATCGCACAGCGCCTTATTGCTGCTCCGTCAACATAATGGACACCCGATAATACCGCGCGGCTGTTGATGACATAGGCAACGTTTCCGGAGCGGATCGCATCAAGTATCTCTTCACTTCCTTCGGAAAGCTTCTTCCTGATACGCGTCTTGACTCCGTAATTGATCAGGTACTCACCCGTGAGCGATGTCGCCTCGATATTAAATCCCATATCGTAAAACCGTTTAATGAGCGGCATTCCCTCCATCTTGTCTTCATCGGCAAGAGAGACGATAACGGTCCCGTAATTTTTGAGTTTAATGCCTGAAGCAACGAGCGCCTTGTACATCGCGCGGTGAAGCTTGTCGTCATATCCTATCGCTTCTCCCGTAGATTTCATCTCCGGTGACAGATATGAATCCATTCCTTTAAGCTTTGAGAATGAGAACGCGGGAACCTTAACGCACCAGCGCTTTCTCTCTTCGGGATAGATCGTGAACAGTCCCTGCTCACGAAGCGACATTCCGAGTATGCATTTCGTTGCTATATCCGCAAGCGAATACCCTGTTGCTTTTGACAGGAACGGAACCGTCCTTGATGATCTCGGATTAACCTCTATTATATAGACCATGTCATTTTCATCGACGATGAACTGTATATTGAAGAGACCGACTATACCTATACCGACACCGAGTTTTTTAGTGTACTCGAGTATCGTTCCCTTGACTTTGTCCGAAAGTGAGAACGGCGGATACACGCTTATCGAATCACCCGAATGAACGCCGGTGCGCTCAACGAGTTCCATTATGCCCGGAACGAATACGTTGATACCGTCGCATACCGCATCGACCTCAACTTCTTTTCCTTTGATATATTTGTCTACAAGAACCGGCTTGTCCTCATCGATCTCAACCGCGCTCTTGAGATAATGTCTCATCTCCTCTTCCTTTGACACTATCTGCATTGCTCTTCCGCCAAGAACGAAACTCGGACGCACAAGTACCGGGTAACCGATCTCCTCCGCGGCTTTTACACCGTCCTCAACGTTTGTCACCGCAACGCCTTTGGGCTGCGGGATCTCAAGTTCGAGGAGCACGCGTTCAAACGCGTCACGATTTTCCGCCCTCTCTATAGCATCACAGTCGGTACCTATGATCTTCACACCGTATTCAAGAAGCGGCTCCGCAAGATTGATCGCGGTCTGTCCTCCGAGTATCGCGATAACGCCTTCGGGCTGTTCCATCTCTATTATATTGACAACATCCTCGGTACACAGCGGCTCGAAATACAGCTTGTCGCTTGTCGTGTAATCAGTGGAAACAGTCTCGGGATTGTTGTTTATTATTATCGCCTCGAAGCCCTGCTCCTTGATCGTCTTGACCGCATGGACCGTCGAGTAATCAAACTCCACGCCCTGCCCGATACGTATCGGTCCGGATCCGAGAACGATGATCTTTTTATTATCCGTTATCTTCGATTCGTTTTCGCTCTCGTACGTCGAATAGAAATACGGAACATAAGATTTGAACTCGGAAGCGCACGTATCGATCATCTTATAGACGGGCATGATGCCCTTCTCTTTTCGAAGATCAAATATCTCATGCGCACTCTTTTTCCAGAGAACTCCTATCTGTCTGTCGGAAAATCCCATCCGCTTTGCTTCGTACAGAACATCGGCATCACCGCACGATACAGACAGTTTCTCTTCCATGGAGATTATGTTTCTGAACTTGTTTATAAAGAAGCGGTCTATCCCCGTCTTCTCAAATATCTCATCGGTAGAAACCCTCATGCGAAGGAGCTGCGCGATCGCATATATCCTGTCGTCCCTTCCGATCGAGATATAATCCATGAGTTCTTCTTTGGAACAGTTGTCAAACTTGTCCATGTGAAGATGAAATGCCCCGACTTCAAGACTTCTTATGGCTTTAAGAAGGCTCTCTTCGATCGTACGCCCGACGCTCATGACTTCGCCGGTAGCCTTCATCTGTGTTCCGAGACTGTTGTTCGCATCCGCAAACTTGTCAAACGGAAAACGCGGCATCTTCGTTACGACATAATCCATCGAAGGCTCGAACGCCGCAACGGTATTTGCCAGTTCGATCTCCTCCAGATGCATCCCGACTGCGATCTTCGCGCTCACCCTTGCGATCGGATAACCGCTCGCTTTTGACGCAAGTGCCGACGATCTTGATACTCGGGGATTGACTTCGATCAGATAGTAATCAAACGAATCGGGATCGAGTGCGAACTGAACGTTGCACCCTCCCTCTATCTCCAGAGCACGGATGATCTTGAGCGCAGAGCTTCGAAGCATCTGATAATCTTTGTTCGTAAGCGTCTGTGAAGGACATACGACTATCGAGTCTCCCGTATGAATTCCGACGGGATCGATGTTTTCCATGTTACAGATAGCGATCGCCGTATCGTTCGCGTCCCTTATTACTTCGTATTCGATCTCCTTATAGCCTTTGACACTCTTTTCCACCAGCACCTGATGCACAGGCGAGAGCGCAAGCGCATTCTTACATATTTCCCTGAACTCTTCCTCATTGTCGGCAAAACCGCCGCCCGTTCCTCCGAGCGTGAATGCCGGTCTGAGAACCACCGGATACCCGATCTCTTCAGCTGCCTTTATACCTTCCTCCATCGACTCCGCAATTAGGGAAGGAAGTATCGGCTCACCGATCCTCTCGCACAGTTCCTTGAACAGTTCACGGTCCTCGGCCATCTCGATACTTTCCGTACGTGTACCGAGAAGCCTGACGCCGCACTCTTCGAGCACTCCCTTTTTCTCAAGAGCGACGGCAAGGTTCAGACCTGTCTGGCCCCCGATGCCCGGGAGGATGGCATCGGGGCGCTCCATACGTATTATCTTTGCTATGAACTCGAGTGTCAGCGGTTCCATGTATACCTTGTCCGCTATTACCTCGTCCGTCATTATCGTAGCCGGATTGGAATTGCACAGAACGACCTCATAACCTTCCTCACGAAGTGCCAGGCACGCCTGCGTCCCCGCATAGTCAAACTCAGCCGCCTGTCCTATGACTATCGGGCCGGATCCGATCACAAGTATTTTGTTTATATCACTTCTCTTGGGCATTTTTACTCCATCATTTTGAAAAATCTGTCAAAAAGATACTCACTGTCGCATGGCCCCGGTGCGCTCTCGGGATGATACTGGACCGAGAACAGCCTGTCCTTTTCGCAGGACACCCCTTCTACCGTGTCATCAAGAAGATTGACATGAGTAACGGTGAGGCCCGTTCCTTTTATACTGTCGGGAACAACCGCATATGAATGGTTCTGCGAGGTGATCTCGATCTTTCCCGTTTCAAGATCCTTCACCGGGTGATTCCCCCCGCGATGTCCGAATTTGAGCTTGTATGTCTTCGCACCGTAAGCAAGGCTTATGATCTGGTGTCCGAGACATATGCCGAAGATAGGGATTTTACCTATCAGTTTTTTCATTGTCTGTATCGTCGGAATACAGGACTCGGGATCTCCGGGTCCGTTGGATATGAACACTCCGCAGGGATCGTATTTCATTATCGTTTCGGCATCCGTATCCCAGGGTACCACCTTAAGAGGGACATCTCTTTTTGAGAGCATCCGGAGTATGTTCTTCTTGATGCCGCAGTCGATGACAACGACCGGCTGTCCGCCTTTTGCCGAGGGGGCAGGGATGTCATAGATTTTTGTCGTGCTCGCCCTTTTCACCTGGTCGGTCGCGGGGATCCATTTTAACAGAGCTTCAAACGCCTTCTTTGTATCGCGGTCCGCATCCGTGATCAGGGCTTTGCAGCTTCCTTTATCACGTATATGCCTTGTGAGCTCTCTCGTATCGATACCGTAAATGCCGGCGATGCCGTACTTCTTCATTGTATTATCAAGCGTCTGGCTGCATCTGAAATTGGAAGGCTCATCGCAGCAGTTTCTGACTATCATCCCGGAAATGCCGGGGGTATCCGACTCATAGTCCTCATCACATATCCCGTAGTTTCCGATGAGCGGATATGTCATAACGACTGCCTGATCGGTATATGACAGATCCGACAGTATCTCCTGATACCCGACCATCGATGTGTTGAAAACAAGCTCCACAAGCTTGTCATCGTGGTCACCGAAGCCAAAGCCTTCGTAAACACTTCCGTCCTCAAGAATGACTTTTCTGTCATAACCTATCGCCATGATATTCCTCTTTCATTAAACGGGATAATTTCCGTCAAAACATGCCTTGCACAAAGGCAGGCCGTGCGTCATCACATCAAGATCCTCTATCGACAGATACTCGAGCGAGTCCGCATCTATCCTCTGTCTGATCTCTTCCTTCGTATGACCGTTCGCGATGAGCTCGGAGTTATCCGGAACATCGGTCCCGTAATAACACGGATGCAGAAAAGGCGGTGATGATATCCTCACGTGCACCTCGAGTGCACCGAACCTTCTCATTTCCTTGATTATGTTTGCAAGCGTCGTGCCGCGCACGATGGAGTCATCTGTCAGAACTATGCGTTTTCCCCTGACCACATCTTCAATGACACGAAGTTTTATCGCAACAGCACTTGTGCGCTCCTCCATCGTGGGCTTGATGAACGTCCTTCCGACGTAGCTGTTCTTCGCAAACGCGAGCTCAAACGGGATTCCGGCTTCCTTTGCATACCCCGCCGCAGCCGTCAGTCCCGAATCGGGAACACCCGTAACGACATCGGCCTCGACCGGATAACGTCTTGCAAGTGATCTGCCGCCTTCGATACGCGCAGCGTAAACACTGAGTCCGTCTATCTTCGAATCAAGTCTTGCAAAATAGATATATTCAAACACGCAGTGTGCCTTCACATCCGAATGAAGTATCATCTTTGACCTGACACCTTCTTCGGTGATGATGACCATCTCTCCGGGCTCAACGTCCCTTACGTAATCGGCACCTATTGCACGAAGCGCACTGCTCTCGGATGCGCACACGTTCATGCCGCCCATACTTCCGAGGCACAGGGGCTTGAGTCCCCAGGGATCCCTGATGCATATAAGCTTCTTCGGGCTCAGTATCAGGAGTGCAAAGCCGCCTTTTAAGAGCCTTGCGACATTCTCGGATGCCTCCTCTATCGATGCCGTGTGCATCCTCTCTTCGGCTATCCTGTACGCGATGACTTCCGAATCGGCGGTTCCCGTAAACACCGCACCCTCCGAGATCAGATCGTTCCTGATCTCATCTATGTTCGTGATGTTTCCGTTATGTGCAAGAGCGATAGTACCCTTCGCATAATTGATGAAGATCGGCTGCGCATTCTCTTTTGTGCTGCCGCCCGCAGTGGAATAGCGTACATGACCTATGCCGATATTGCCGCGCAGTTTTTCCATCGACTCCTTCGGAAAAACCTCATTGACAAGCCCCATGTCCTTATGCGCACTGATGTTTCCGATCGGTCCGCACATGTCGCACACGGCTATTCCCGCGCTCTCCTGTCCTCTGTGCTGAAGCGCGGTCAGTCCGTAATAAATGTATCTCGCGGCATTTATGTTGTCACGGCTGTATATACCGAATACGCCGCATTCCTCGTGAACACCCATGATAGCCCTCAGACTCTTCCCGAAGTTATCCTTATCATCAAAAGAGGCACTTCGGGATGGACCCGAAGCGCCTTTGCTTTCCTCGTCAGTTTATACCAACAGATGGTATCTGTCAATCATTCGACGGGCCGAATTCGAGCACATCGGATCCCTCTTCGGTTTCGTCTTCTTCGTGAACATCGAGAATGCCACGGATAAGTCCGTTCATCTCATCATACAGTTTCATCGCCTCGGCATGCGACTTTATTACCGGCTCCTCTTCACCCTTCTTTGAAGCCGCCTCAAGCTCTGCCGCGACCTGTGAGAGCCTCATGTTTCCGAGCATCTTGGCCGAACTTTTGACGGAATGGATCAGTATCGAATAATCATTCCAGTCCTTCCTGTCATAGTACTCCGAAAGCTTCCTGCTCTTTCTCGTATGCTCTATCGCAAATTCAACAAGGAGTGACTTGTACAGTTCTTCGTCATCTCCCGAAAACTTTATTCCTTCATTTATATCGATACCGGCTTCGGCAAGCGATCTGAGTGCCGGATCGTCGGTCGTCTCATTTTGAGCCGGATCGTCTTCATCAGGCGAACCCTTTTCGATCTTCTCATCGGGCAGGTATTCAAGAAGCATCCTCTCCAGTTCGCGGCTGTCCACAGGCTTTGTCAGATAGTCCGAAAATCCTTCCGCGATGTATCGCTCCTTTGCCCCACGTATGGCATCAGCCGTCAGGCATATGATCGGCGTTGCCACGTTGGGACATTCGGGAAGATCCCTGATCGTTTTGAGCGTCTGTGTTCCGTCCATTCCGGGCATACGCTGGTCAAGCAGGATCACGTCATAGAAATTGTCCCCGGCAAGTCTTACCGCCTCCTGTCCGGATTCGGCCTGATCTATCGTCATCATGGTCTTCTTCAGAAGGTTAACGACGACCATGATGTTCATCCTGGTATCATCGACAACGAGTATGCGCGCAGTCGGCGCCCTGAACGACTCATGATAAGATGCGGCATCGCTCCCCGTCAGCGCGGACAACTTATACTCACCGATCGGCGCATCGTTTTCGATCCTCTGCCACAGTTCAAACGAGAACACCGATCCCTCGCCGTATTTACTCTCAACCTTGAGCTCGCTGTCCATAAGTGCCAGAAGTTTTGTCGTAATGGAAATACCGAGTCCCGTTCCTTCGATGTTACGGTTTCTTATCTTGTCAAGGCGCTCGAACGATTCAAAGAGTTTCTCCATGTCGTCCTCTTTGATACCTATTCCGGTATCCCTGACTTCAACACCAAGCAGTATCATATTGCCTTTTCTCTCGCGCTCTTTTACGCTGAGCGTTACAGAACCCTTAGGCGTATACTTGACTGCGTTTGTAAGAAGATTGAGGATTATCTGGTCTATCCTCGAATCATCACCGTAAAGCTCCGACGGAATGGCGGGATCGATCTCAACATTAAACTCGAGATTTTTCGCATCGACTCTTTCCTGCACGGAATTGATGAGATACGTGATCAGCGTGCTGACGCTGTAGCGTACGGGTACGATCTCCATCTTGCCGTCTTCGATCTTCGAAAAATCAAGGATACTGTTAACAAGCTGCAAAAGATTTCGTCCTGAGCTTTTAATGTTTCTTGAATACTCAAGCGTTCCCGTCTCCCTCGTCTCACGAAGGATCATCTCGTTCATTCCGAGAATGGCATTTATCGGTGTCCTTATCTCATGGGACATATCCGCGAGGAAATCGCTCTTGGCCTTATTTGCCTCATCGGACGACAGCTTCTCGAGCCTCAGCACCTCTGCTTCGTACTCCTGCTTCTGCCTGCTGACCTTCATCTCTTCGACTTTTTTGCCGTATGCCTGTTCATTCTTGTAACCCAGATAATAGAACACGGAGATAAGGGCAAAGATCACAAGTGATACGATGATGTTTATCACAAGCTGGGAATGAACTTCCGCCAAAAGCTGCGGCCTGGGGACAACAACGACGACATACCACTGATCCATCACACAGTTCGAAAAGATCGTGCATTCCTCCCCGTCTATCTGTGCGACAACGGTTTCGCCGCTCATCTGCTTTATCATGTCATAAGTACTGCTGCCGAGAATATCATTTATGTCGGTACCGTTTTTTTCCGAATCGTGATGCGCCACGATAAAACCGGATCCGTCGGCGATCATAGCATATCCTTTTCCGCCGATGTTCACTGCCGACGTGATATCCTGTATGTGATTGACGATAACATCAAGTGCAACGACATTACCCTTGTCTTTTCCGCATCCCGTAAGAAGACGCCCTATCGTTATGACAAGGGAATTGGTCTGCGCATCAACATACGGCGCAACTATCACGGTCTGTCCGTCTGCCGCCACGGTATCTTTGTACCAGTCTCTTTCAGTCGGCTCATAGCCTTCGGGCGGGACCCATGCCAGGCCGTCAAGATACCTTCCGTCCACATATGCATACAGGCCGGTGAAGTTCTCGTCAAACTCGCTCTTCTGATTCTGTGTCTCGCTCTGGATATAGTTTTCTATCTTTTCGACGGGCTCGCCGTTCTGAACCATCAGATCGACCGTATCAGCCGTTACTTTGAGAGCCGACATCGCAAATGTCAGATAATTGTTTATCTCATCCGCGGTCGTTGCAACTTTATCCTCGCCTGTTTCGTACAGTCTGTTCACGGAAGTGTCGTAATACAGGCTGGAGTTGTATATGACCGAAAAGATCATGAGGCCGAGCGTGATAAGAAGCGTCAGCACGAGGTTAAGCCTGTTTCTCCTGTTGCTGATCTCCTTCTGCTTGTCTTCCTTTGTCGTCCTGTACCGAAGCGCGATGACATACAGAACAGCCAGTACCAGAAGTTCCAGGAACACGGACAAAACGAAGAGCATCACTGCGATAACGTTGTAAAAATCGCCTCCCGACGTATCTGTCGGAAGCGTGTTTTTCATCCATATCGCAAGGTAATAACCTCCGGCACACACTCCGACCAGGATGAAACATACGACAGACTGTATCCTCACCTGGAATTTGATCTCCTCGGCGGTCTTTTCGGCTCTTGCCTCTCCGTCTGCAGCATGATCCTTAGCCGCAGACCACGCAAAGAACATCAATATAGCGTAATAAAGGAACTCGAAATAGTAATAGGGATTTGAAAAATCCACGGCATCGTAGTAGCACGATGCCGTCCACATCGCGAACTGAGCGATAATGGAAACAAGGATCACGGTATGAAGATAAGGGAAATGTACTCCCTCGTCCCGCTTCTTCCAATACCATATAAGACTTCTCAGACAGATAACGGCAACAACCGTGTTGAGCGCACATGACCACAGATTGTTAAATATCCCTCCGTACTGTATATACAGAAGGAACTGTACGATATTAAGCGGTATCGGAATGAGCATCAGAGGATGGAAGAATTTTTTTTCGGTTTTCGAAGTCGCGATAACGGCAAAGACCAGTACCGCATATCCGATATTCCAGCCCGCATACGCCATGATCTCCGAAACATCCGGATCGTTACCGATAACAAGCGTATATACGGCCCAGTAATAATCGCTCAAAAGCAATGCAAGGAAATAGACGCAAAGCGACAGATAGCTTTTCTTCGGGGTGTCTATATACCTGAACAGGCACCCGAGAAGAGCGATGATAACCGCCAGCAGTGTTATTATGTTTTCAACCGCTTCAAGACCCATCATTTACCTCATAGTACAACGTTGCCCGTAAGTAAGGGGTTCATGTTTTCGGAATGAGTTACCTCAAGTTTTCCTCCGGGTTCCTTTGCGGCAAGGCTATCGCAGCCGCCGCCCTCCCGGTCCAGATATACAAACAGTGCCGTTGTACCGCTCGCACACGATGTCTCCCAGAAACATGTCCCGACATCGGGAGCGTAAACAAGCGGTCTCACATCCGCCGTGACCGCATTATCATCCATGCGTCGGACATTGTCCGCAAGCATTATCCCAAGACACGAAGATCGTATATCATTCCACCATGTCTTCAGCGCATCCTCAACTTCACCATCCGTCATGCCAAGCTCTTTTGATGAAGTTATGATATGTGATATCCCGTCCATATCAACAACGGGAAGATCATATTTCCTGCCCCCGTATTCAAATACCTTTTTCGTTATCCCTCTCGGAGTCGGCATTTCGACACATCCCCGATAAAGTGAAACAGGGGGACAGTCACTTTGTTTCATAGTTATGTCAACCGCAACCGGGGCATCCGTTCCGGACGCTTCAACTCTCACCGCTTTTGTTTCACCCGGCTTCATTCCTTTGTTATCGCAAAAGAGCGCCGCCGCCGACATCGTCGCATTACCGCAGAACTCTCCGGCCGCCATGTCGAGCTTTATATCCGCGATGTCACTTTTTTTTACAAACCCGACCTGCTCGCACTTCTTCTCGCTATCCATCAGACGCTTTGCGACTGTCGCATAGTCCTTCGGATCGACCTCGGACCCTACAAGTATCGTGATATTTCCGGTCGGATCGATATAGTTGTACTCTATACCGTCAAGTGTTTTTCTCATTTGTAATGTCAGTCCTGTTCGGCGTAATTTTTCAGGAACTGCCTTGTTCGCTCCTGCTTCGGATTTCCGAACACTTCCTCCGGATCTCCTTCTTCGACTATGTATCCGCCGTCCATGAAAATGACTCTGTTTGAGACCGCTCTCGCAAAATTCATCTCATGGGTAACGATGACCATCGTCATCTTCTCCTGCGCAAGCTGTTTTATTATCTTTAATACTTCTCCCGTAAGTTCCGGATCAAGCGCGCTTGTAGGCTCATCAAAAAACAGTATATCCGGATCCATCGCAAGAGCACGCGCTATCGCAACACGCTGCTTCTGTCCGCCGGAAAGCTGACACGGGTATGCTTCGGCCTTATCGGACAGTCCCATCTTCGCAAGAAGTTTTAGTGCCTCTTCTTCAACCTCTTTTGCATCCCTCTTCTGAACCGTAAGAGGAGCATCCATTACGTTCTTTAACACCGAGTAATGAGGGAAAAGGTTGAAGTTCTGGAATACGAGTCCGAAATAATTCCTGGCCTTTGCTATCTCCTTCTTGTTTGCATATACAACCTTCCCGCCTTCCGGTGTATGTGCGACATTCTCTCCCTTATACGTGATCGATCCGCCGTCGATCTTCTCAAGAAACGTGGCGCACCTAAGGAGCGTCGACTTGCCGGAGCCGGATCTTCCGATTATGGAAACGACCTCTCCGCTGTCGACCGAGAGCGATATGTCATGAAGCACCTCGCAGTCCTCAAAGCGCTTCTCTATGTTTTTCATTTCCAAGATCATAATCTGTGCCTTTCTGATCCGGGGTGCGTCACCCTCAGGAGTAGTAGTTCATCGACTTCTCGATCCGGTCCATGATAAATGCGACCACGTAGTTGGCAACAAAATAGAACACGCCCGCAACAACGAACGGTGTGAACGATGTTTCGGACGCCGATATCTGCTTCGCCAGCGAGAACACTTCCTGATATGCGAGCGTGAACGCAAGCGAAGTGTCCTTGACAAGCGTGATGACTTCATTTGTAACACTGGGAAGAATGGTCTTGACGACCTGCGGCAGGATTATCCTGAAGAACGTCTGGCTCTTCGTGTATCCGAGTATCTCCGCCGCCTCATACTGCCCCTTATCCATGGACTCGATACCGCCGCGGTAGATCTCCGCAAAATAGCATGCGTAGTTAACAACGAAACCGATGATGATCGCAGAAAAACGATAGCCCTTTATCGACCATCCGAACAGATAATACGGTCCGAAATACCATACAAGTAGCTGCAGCATCAGAGGTGTGCCGCGTATAATTGAAATGAAAGCCTTGACGATGGCGCCAAGGACTTTATTTTTGGATCTCCTCCCGAACATGATTATCATGCCCAGGGGAAGCGATCCTATCAGGGTGAGCAGGAAGATGCCGATCGTACGCAGCATCCCCGCACCCATTGTTGTCAGCATTGTGGAAAGGCTCATAAACCTCCTTTATTTGCCGAGGCAGAGAAAATCCTTGATCTCGGGATACTTCTCTCCGATCTTGGCATATGTTCCGTCCGCAACAAGATCGTCAAGAGCCTTCTCAACAGTATCGCGAAGCTCTGTATCATCCTTACGGAATCCGATCGCATACTGCTCACTTCCGAGCATCTCCTCAAGGAACATGTAATCGTCCGATCCGCTCATAAGGTAATTACCGCTCGTTACATCGATCGCTATGGCGTCGATAGCACCCGCCTTCAGATCGTTGAATGCGATCGTATATGTCTCGTATACTTCGAGTGATTTGAACGTCTTGCAAAGCTGCGCCTGTCCCTCATCATCGTTGAGAAGGTCATACGCACTCGTTGCCGTCTGAACACCTACGGTCTTTCCCGCAAGATCCGCAAGTGTCTTGATACCGGAATCCTTTGCGACCATGATCATCTGGGTATTGTCCGAATAAGGCTTTGACCAGCAGTAATCGTCCTCACGTCCGTTGATCGTGAATCCCGACCAGATACAGTCACAGCTGCCCGCATTAAGCTCGGCATCCTTAGCGTCCCAGTTGAACGGAACCGCTTCATATTCCCATCCGAGGTGTTCACATACCGCCTGTGCGAGCTCTACGTCAAATCCGCCCATCGTTCCGTCCTCATTGATATATGAGTAAGGCGGATAATCAAGGTCAAATCCGTGTTTGAAAACTCTCTTTTCAGCCGATGAGGGCGCCGCTGCACCCGCACATCCTGCCATCGAGAAAACAACTGTTGTTGCAAGTAATAATGCAATTATCTTTTTCATAATATACACTCCTGTTAAGTTATTTGCAGTCACTTTAGTATGGTAACACAACGAACTGTCATTGTAAACAAAACTGCCCGTAATTACTACTTATAATGGTCCACGATAAGGGACTGATCGTAAAAAACCTTATCGATCTCTGCTATATGTGCCCTGCCGCCCTCAGCGTCTATTATCGTAAAAGAGCAGTTGTACGGTGCGTGACCGAGCCAGTAATTTGCGGGATCCGGCGACAGATGGTTGATCATTGCCCTCATCGCACAGCCATGTGTGCTTATAAGATATGTCAGTCCGTCATCCTTTGCGACAAGCTCATCAAGAAACTCCTTTGTCCTCTTACATACATCAATGACGGATTCACCCTGCTCAAACCCCTTGAAGTTCAGCGGATCCTTATAAAACCTGAGGCCTTCCTCACCCATATCCGTAAGCTTCTTCCCTTCCATAACTCCGAAGCTGATCTCCTGTATACGCTCGTCAAAAACCGTCGGAATATGATTTTCGCTCTCGCGAAGAACTATCTCGGCCGTCTCCTTTGCCCTTATCAGCGGGCTGCAGATGCATCTGTCAAAACGGATGTGCTTTATTGCGCGGCCTGTGATAACTGCAAGCTCTCTTCCGTTTTCGTTAAGCGGCTCATTCAGCCTTCCCTGCATGACGGCCTTGGCATTCATTGCCGTTTCACCGTGTCGAAGAATATAGATCCTCATCAGTCTTTCCTTTCAAAGATTATACTTATGATCAGTCAAACGGTCTGATCACCTGGGCGTATGCTTCCCTGTTTCTGTTTATGATCCCGGGCGAGCCTATAGTGACAATACGCCCTTCATTTCCGAGTTTTTCCATCGGATCATCAAGTTTTTTCATGTCCCCGGTCTTAAGGCTCTTGAGCTGTTTCAGCCACTTTGATCTGTGATCGGCTTTTTCCCCGGATACGATGTCGTTTATCAGGACCATCGCATCTGTTATCTCGCCGCCTCCGGCAGACTCCTTCGAATGCATCGTGATGATATAATCATCCAGCGTACCCTGGTCCGTCAGGACCGCATTATTCTTCCATGCGCTGCCTATCCCTGCAAATATGTCCATCGTCTCTTTCGTGTTAGGGTCATTCGCCGTAAACAAAAGCTCCGTCGGATGATCATATTTGTATGAGTATCCGTAGGCTCCGTACCTGTCACGCGCCTCAGGCTTAATATAGCTGTCCGTAATGACGGAAAGAGCCAGACTGTTTGCCGGCGAATCTTTTGTGATACCGAAGTTTGCAACATTACCGCTGCCAACGGCATTAAATGCCATCTGCCTGTCGCCTGTCATGACCGCGAGGGGATACTTATACTTTGGAAGGTCAACGCTTTCGGTCTGCCGCCTGTTATTATCCATCCTCTCAATAAACTCATTCGCACATTTAAGATATTCCTTTTCCGATGAGCGGCCTGTCGCATATCCGAGTATTGCGCCGTGCCTGTTATTGACATAGGCCGCAACCTCACTGAGTTTATCCGAAACCGCCGTCGGATCCTTCTCGAGCGTTTTAAGCAGCCCTCCGAGAAAATCGTAATACCCGATGTAATGCGTATACTCATAATACGCGGCTCCCTTTCCGTCAGCTGCAAGAGTAAGATATCTCATCAGCATTTCCGGATGTGCGTTCACATTGTTTCTGATCGTATTCCGGATTGCCGAAATCCCCTCCGCAAGCTGTTTTGTGTCCGAAAAATCGCTTTCAAACAGCTGACTGAAAATAAGATCAAACGCCTCTTTATCTTTTCCGCTCTCGCTCATGAAACCGACTTTGATATACGGAACGTAATCATCACCCGGGGAAGATACGGTAAACGATATATCCTCTCCTTTGGCCATGGCAGTGCCCACCGCACTGCTAAGATCGCCTCTTGATACGGATGCGGTCGGAACAAATCGTCCGTTAACAAGATCCGCATAAAGTGACAGATAACAAAGATCATCCCGGGGAAGGCCCGCGACATCAAGGAAGATCATCGTGCTGTTTATCCTGTCATTCTTTGTATATACCCCTATCCTTCTCGTTCTGTCCTTATCCGTTCTGTCATTTACCGTATATCTGCTTACCACATCGGGAAGATCCCGGGGCTTTACGACATTTATCTCATCAAGGTATTCTGTCGGATCATCGGTTGCTGACTGCGCTATACGTTTTGTATCTTCGATAAGCTGTCTGATCTCCTTTTCGGACATCGATCTCTTTTTTGCCGCAAGGCTCTCGCCAAGCTCTTTTGCATTCTTTTCAGCCAGTCCCGGACGAGGCGTCACGACAGACATTGCACTTTTTTCGGGTGCCAGGATCCTATCCTTTACCATACTCTTCAAAAGTTCATTGTCAAACCACTGCATATCTGCATAGCCGTCGATCATCCGGGGATAAAACAGCTCATCCTCATACGATGCGTGCATCGAAGCGGCACTTAAGAGCAACGATACTCCGATATTGCTGCCCTCACGCAAAAGAGCATTTTCCGTCCCCATGTTTTTTCTGAAGTTTGCTATCTCCTTCTTCGACAGGCCTCTTTCGGAAAGATCGGTGAAAATACCGTCAACGGCATTTTTGAATAGTTTTGAATCGTTCTCGTTCATGTTCTCGACACCGATGAAGAGGACCGATCCCGATCCGTCGGTATCAACTTTGACCGCGAACGAAGCCGCCGGATAAAGTGATCTTAACCGGAGTTTTACGATCGACGTATCCATGTCACAGTATGCCCTGAATGCATACAGATTGCGGAGTTCTTCATCGGACAGTTTTCCGAGATCAAAAGCATACACCATGGCCGTTCTGCCGTCAGAAGGAGAAGCTCCCTCAGCCGGGAAGTCATATTTCTTCTCGATAAATCCGCCGGATGAGACGCCCGAATCGGATGCGGCGGCAAAATCGCGTTTATCATATTTTCCGAAATATCCGTCAAGAAGATTTAAAAAAGCGTCGGCATCCTTTATGTCTCCGTACAGATATGCCGTGCAGTTTGAAGGATGATAATACTTGTCGTGAAAATCCCTGACCTCTTCGTATGAAAGCTTCAGCATATCCGCCGGCACACCGCCGCTCTCGTAAGATGCGGCACATCCC
>JAEEGL016288350.1_pt1 | contig 17230 bp, 15 predicted proteins | sample 9134231 | NCBI WGS metagenome assembly JAEEGL01 (sample SAMN16246548, study PRJNA631951) | gut metagenome | biome: gut microbiome; feature: rumen; material: fiber-attached | host: Bos | place: Iran: Karaj | collected 2018-10
ATAAAAGAAATCGGCAGACTGGGCAAGGCGCAAATTACAGAAATTGCAAAACGTGATATAGAGAATGACTGGAAAATGTTATTTGATAGAATTAATGAACCTGGTAGTACTTTTTGCGAAAATGACATTGCAGAAAGCAGGAAGAAAAAAGATTCTTTATATTTGCCGATTATATTAAAATATATTACTTTGTTCCAAAAGATGGGAAAAGATGCTGGAGTTAGTCAGGAAACCGGGAAAAGGAGAAACTTAGAAAATGAATTAAAAGCCTGTAAAGCAAGTTTGGAAGAAATTAAAAATGCAAAAGGCTTTTTTTCTGACAGTAACATAATGCAACTGCAAAAATATGTCACAGCTCGAATTGATATTAAAAATTTCGGCAAAGAAGAGAATAATATTGTAATTGAAAGTAATTCCGACAATAATATAAGAGTGCAGGCGCCTGCATGGTTTCAAAATACGCAAGGGCAGGGCGTTGTTATTCAAAGCACAAAAGGTACTTTGAGATTGGTGATAAAATGTATTGGCGGTGGCATGTTAAATATCTCTCTGAGAGGTGTGGATTGCAGAGATAGAAACAATCACCGTTTTCCTGTATGGATTGATTATACCAACATGCATATAAACGGCGAGATTATATTTGCAGACTCCCATGTAGTTTGTCATGACAAACCATTTATGTATAAGATCAATGTAGCGGATGGGGAACGGGTACAATTAGAACTGGAATGGAAGGCTTTTAATTCTGCAAGTCATTATGTGCCTTAATTATTAAACGAAAATTGGATAGTGGAAAAGGGAACGGTTGCACTTGACAGACTAAGATAACTAATAATACTATTGGGTTAAAATATTTTCTGTAGAAAACTACTAATGTGTTTTAAGGAGCGGTTTTTATGGATAAGCCTAAAATTTCGATAGTTATTCCGGTTTATAACGCGCAGCAGTATTTAAAAGAATGTATTGACAGTGTATTAGGGCAAACCTTACAGGATTTTGAAATTATTTGCGTGGATGACGGATCAGGGGATGCCTCGGATACTGTATTAAAAGAATATGTCGAAACAGATGAACGATTCATCGTATTATCGCAAACCAATAAAGGTGTCAGCACAGCAAGAAATGCCGGCATAAAGGCGGCTAAGGGGGAATACATTTACTTTTTGGACAGTGATGATTATGTTGAACCGGATGCATTAGACGCTGCATATAAATTATTAGATAGCAAAAAGCTGGATATTGTTTATTTTGATACGTTAGCGTTCGGGGAAGAAGGAATTCAGCAGGCTGACATAGATGCAAAAAACCGTTATTATGCTCGAAATCATGCGTATAATGCGGTGTATACCGGGAAAAATCTGTTATTCCAAATGCTGGAAAACCGTGAGTACAGTTGCCCGGTATGGAAACAGGCAATAAGGAAAGATTTTTTGAAAAACAATAATATTTGTTTTTATGACGGAATCATCCATGAGGATGAATTGTACACACTTCAAACAATGTTGCTTGCGGGTCGGGTTGCATATATTCCGAAGATACTGCACCATCGGCGCCTGCGGAAAGATTCCATTATGACACGCCCGGTTGATTTTAATTCGGTATACGGATATTTTGTGTGCGTAAAAGAAGCATATCCTTTTTTATTGCAACAAGGTTACAGCCAAAACGAGCTGAATGAATTTTTGAATTTTCTTAAAAGATTGATGACTACTGCCCGCAATCAGTACAGCAAGCTAACGGAACCGGAACAAAAAAAGTATTTACCATTGCCGGAAGAAGAAAAATTTTTGTTTCAGCTCTGTATTGCAGACAGTTTAGATGCAATCAAGCAACGGGATAAAGTTACCGGTGAAAAGCAGAATCTAATAAAAGAGCGGGAAGCAACCATTGCGAAACTGAATGAAACGAAGCAAAAATTTCTTTTATTAGAAAAAGATAATGCAGAAATCATAAAAGATCTACAGGCTAAAGAGGAACAATTTAATCAGAAACGGGAAGAGAACGCCCGTCAGACGGAAGAACTGCGGCAAAAAGCGGAACAGTTGGAACAGGCCAGGACAGCTACAGAGCAGAAACTGAACGATGCTGTAAAACAGCTTGACCGGGAACGGGAAGAAAATGCCCGTCAGACGGAAGAACTGCAGCAAAAAGCAGAACAGCTGGAACAGAGCAGGATAGCTACAGAGCAGAAACTGAACGATGCTGTAAAACAGTTTGACCGGGAACGGGAAGAGAATGCCCAACAGACAGAAAAACTGCGGCAAAAAGCGGAACAGTTGGAACAGACGAGGACCGCCACAGAGCAGAAACTGAATGATGCTGTAAAACAGCTTGACCGGGAACGGGAAGAGAATGCCCGTCAGACGGAAGAACTGCGACAAAAAGCAGAACAATTAGAACAGAGCAACGAAAAGATGGTAGCCCTGTTAGAAGGAACGCAAAAAGAATTGGCTAAAGAAAGGGGGTTTAATCAAAAACAGCTGGAAAATAATTTGCAGAAGGTGAAACAATTAGAGCAGGTTAAACAGGAGTTGACAAGAGAACAGGCGTTTAGTCATAAACAGCTTGAAGAAAAGTTGGCGAACAGCGTATTGTTGGAAAAAGTAAAGAAAGAAGCAGCTCAAAGGGTTAGAGAATTGGAAGCTGATAAAGAGGATATTACAAAGAAACTGGCCGACATTGAACGGGCATTAAAAAAAGAATGTGAAAACTTACATAAACAATTAGAAAATGAAAAGCAAGAGAATAACCTGTTAAACAATCGAAATAAGAATTTGCAAAGCGATTTGCAAAAAGCAAGAAAACAAGCGGATACAATGCAAAGCGATTTGCAAAAAGCAAAAAAACAGGCGGATACAATGCAAAGTGATTTGCAAAAAGCAAGAAAACAAGCGGATACAATGCAAAGCGATTTGCAAAAAGCAAGAAAACAGGCGGATACAATGCAAAGCGATTTGCAAAAAGCAAGAAAACAAGCGGATACAATGCAAAGCGATTTGCAAAAAACAAGAAAACAGGCGGATACAATGCAAAGCGATTTGCAAAAAACAAGAAAACAGGCAGATAAGGCATCGCGTGAACTGAACAATGTTAAAAGCGGATGGTCATTCAGAATAGGCAGAATTATAACATTTGTACCCCGGAAAATCAGGGACTTGCTGAAATGATTTAAAAGTGTTTAACAGGTTTAAATAACAGAGGTAATATCAACCTATGAATATACTGGTAACAGGTGGTGCCGGATATATTGGCTCGCACACATTGATTGAATTAATTGCGGCAGGGCATTTTGTTGTAGTAGTGGACAATTTATCTAACTCAAGTTATGAAGCATTGCGACGGGTAGAGGAGCTGACCCGTCAGCCGGTTGTTTTTTACAAGGCGGATATCCGTGACAGGGACGCTATGGAAACAGTCTTTTCTGCCCATGCATTTGACTGTTGCATTCATTTTGCCGGGTTAAAATCCGTGGGGGAATCCGTAACGCATCCCTGGGAGTATTATGAAAATAATATTTACGGCACGCTGGTGCTGCTGGATGTAATGCGAAAACACGGTTGTAAGAATATTATTTTCAGCTCTTCGGCGACTGTATACGGTGAATCTGAAATAATGCCGATTACAGAAGAATGTCCGAAAGGGCGCTGTACCAATCCCTATGGACAGACGAAATCCATGCTGGAAGAAATTTTGATCGATATGCATACGGCGGATGTGAAGACGTAGGAACCGCATCCGTGGAATGTGGTGCTGCTGCGTTATTTCAATCCGATCGGTGCCCATGCATCCGGATTGATTGGTGAAGATCCCAACGGCATTCCCAATAACCTGATGCCGTACATTACGCAGGTGGCTGTTGGCAAATTGGACAAATTGCATGTTTTTGGCAATGATTACGACACACCGGACGGGACGGGCGTGCGGGACTATATCCATGTGGTAGACCTGGCAAAAGGCCATGTGAAAGCGCTGAAAGCGATTGAAAGAAACTGCGGTTTGGCGATTTACAACCTGGGGACCGGGCACGGTTACAGCGTGTTGGATGTGGTGCATGCTTTTGAAAAAGTCAGTGGGGTAACAATTCCTTATGTAATTGAGGCGCGGCGTCCAGGAGATATCGCTGTGTGTTACTCCAATCCTACTAAGGCTTATCGGGAGTTGGGCTGGAAGGCGGAACACGACATTTATGACATGTGCCGTGACAGCTGGAACTGGCAGAAAAAGAACCCGGAAGGATATTAAGCAAGGACAAAAGACTCCGGCAGAATATGCGCAAGCATTTTTATTATTGCAAATTTTGAATGATTATATTAGAATAATAATGAAAAAGCCTATCGAGCCATATTTTGCAATATTTCACATAAAGACAATTACGTTTAGCTATTTTTATAGGCTTAAACAAACAAATATGTAAATTTTATAATATGGAAAGTGTGTGTTAAATTAATGAATTTCAAAAATACGGACAAAACATTATTATCTTTGGGGTCTGTTTTAGTGATGCTGGCAGTCTGGTATTTGATAACTAATGTGGGTTCGGTTTCCAGTGTCATTCTACCCAAACCTCAGGATGTGTGGGCATCTTTTGTTGATTTGTGTGTAAAAGGGTATGGGACCAACAAGGATACTCTTTTCGTACATTTGTTTGCATCTTTTGAACGCCTGCTGATAGCCTATGTGTTATCAGTAGTAACAGCAGTACCGCTGGGACTGTTAGCCGGTTATTTTCCGCGAGTGTCTTCAGTTATTACTCCGTTTGTTGAATTTTACAGGCCTATTCCACCATTGGCTTATTATACGCTTTTGGTGCTTTGGTTTGGTATTAATGAGGAATCTAAAATTATTTTATTATTCCTGGCTGGGTTTGCACCGATTTTTATTTCGTGTGTTTCAGGGGTGAAACGGATCAGTGCGGATTATTTGAATGCTTCGTATATGCTTGGCGCTACTAAACGGCAGACTTTTCTGAATGTGATCCTTCCAGCGTCGTTGCCGGATATTTTTACAGGTCTGCGCACTGCTATAGGCTTTGAATACACAACTCTGGTGGCTGCTGAAATGGTGGCAGCGCGGCAAGGGATTGGCTGGATGGTTTTGGATGCATCAAACTGGCTTAAGTCTGATGTTGTATTTGTAGGTGTTATAATTATGGGGCTTACAGGCATTCTGTTAAGTGTAATAGTTCTTTTATTAGAAAAACGTATTGTCCATTGGGCCGGGAAATAATAGTTGTTAGATATGATAGCTATTATAATAATTTTGTAATATTGAAGAAAGGTGGAGTACTATGAAAAAGTTGTTTGCTGTGTTGTTTGTTTTGATTACGTTAGTTGCTATAGCCGGTTGCGGTGGGGAGAAGAAACCTGCTGAAAAAAAACAGGCAGCATTGCCTGACGTTGTGAACATAGGTATTCAAACCCTGGTTACGCCGGAATTACTGATGCGGGATAAAGGGGTTTATGAAAAGTATCTGGGCTGTAAAGTGAACATGGTAATGTTCAATTCCGGTGCTGACGTGAACCGGGCCTTTGCCAGCAAGTCTATTGATATCGGAATGATCGGTACATCACCTGCTGCCATTGGTATCTCAACAAATCTTGGTTACGAGGTGTTCTGGTTCTCAGATGTTATCGGAGCAGCAGAAACGCTCGTTGCTAAAAAGGATTCGGGTATTAAGACGGTGAAAGATCTGGTTGGGAAAAGAGTAGCGACTCCCTTTGCCTCGACAGCCCATTTCAGTTTGCAGAACGCCATGAGTCTGAGTGGGGTAGACCCTGCAACGGTAAAATTGTATGACATGCAGCCGAATGATATTTTTGCTGCCTGGACCCGTGGGGATATCGATGCTGCCTATGTTTGGGATCCTGTGCTTTCCAAACTTTTTGCGGGAGGCGGTGTCAGTATTACGAACAGTGCGGAATTGGCAAAGCAAGGTATTGTAACTGCAGATCTGGCCGTTATTAACAAGGAATTTGCTGCCAAATATCCGAACATTGCCAAAGGATATATTAAGGCGCAGGTTGATGCCGTCAATATGTTTAACAAGGATAAGAAAGGTGCTACGGCAAAACTTGCAGCTGTTATTGATATAAAACCGGAAGAAGCGGAAGCACAGGTCAAAGGTTTTATTTATCCGGATGGAAAAGAACAGTTAACGGACAAGTACTTCGGAAAAGACGGCAAAAGCGGCGATATAGCTAAAATTCTTAAACAGGCTGCGGATTTTCTGGTTAAACAGGGAAGCATTAAGTCGGCTCCTGATATGTCAGTATTTAAAGAATACTCGACAGGCGAATTTATTTTGAGGGCGGTCAATGAGTAAAGTAATACTCGAAGTCAGGGATGTGACTCTTGACTATGAAAGTAAAACGGGGAAAATAAGGGCGCTTGATTCAATTAACTTTACGATTCGTCAAGGGGATTTTGTCTGCGTTTTGGGACCGTCTGGCTGCGGTAAAAGTACCCTGTTGAAACTGATCGCCGGTTTTGAACGTGCTACGAAGGGTGAGCTTTTACTTGAAGGAAAAAAGATTGAGGGAATTGATTGTCACAGAGGGGTTGTCTTTCAGAAAGACAACCTCTTTGAATGGCTTTCTGTTCGTAATAATATCAACTATGGTCCACGCATGCGCGGTGGTATGAGCAAAGATGAAATTGACCGGAAAACGGATGCGATGCTGTCGATGATAGGGTTATCTGAGTTTGCGGATAAAAATGTTTATGAACTTTCCGGCGGTATGCGACAGAGGGTAAGCATAGCCCGCACGCTTATAAATAATCCCGAAATTTTGTTGATGGATGAACCGTTTTCCGCGTTAGACGCTCTTACCCGGGAGCAGCTGCAGGATGGTCTCAGGGATCTTTGGGTCAGTCAGAAGAATACGATATTTTTTATTACTCATGATATCGATGAGGCGATGCTTTTGGGGACCAGGGTTATTGTAATGTCATCCCGCCCCGGAAGGATTATAAAAGAACTGCCATTGAGTTATACATGGAGTGTGCATGAAGAAGGGAACAGCCGTCATAATCTGGGTCATGAGTATTTTGAGCTTAGAAAAGAATTGTTTGGGCTGATTAGCCACTAGTGGTTGAGGCTTAAAACAAAAACAAACAACCTGAAAGCTGGCGAGGCGCATTTGGCAATTGAATTTATACGGGTTATTATGTAAAACTCTTTGGCAAAGCCAAAGAGTTTTGTTATAATATAAATGATATATGCTCAATAAGTGTTATTTGAGTATTTTAATATGTTACCAGATTGGGAAAGCGGAGGGATATCGAATTTATGAAAATTACAGTTGCAGGCGTAGGTTATGTAGGGCTTTCGTTAGCTGTTTTATTAGCCCAGAAGCATGAAGTAACAGCAATTACAACGACAGAAAAAAAGGCTGAAAAGCTGAACCGGTTTATTTCGCCTATTCAGGATGATGAAATCGAACGTTTTTTTGAAGAAGCCCGCAACGGGCAACGGCAGCTGAATCTGCATACTACTACCGATAAAGCAGCGGCGTATGCTTCGGCTGAGCTTGTTATTATTGCAACGCCTACGAATTATGATGATGTAAACAATTTTTTTGATACCAGTGCGGTAGAAGATGCCATTGAACAGACACTGAAAGTGAATCCCAACGTACTCATGGTTATCAAATCAACCGTACCGGTAGGCTATACGGATTCCGTACGAAAAAAATACGGGATTGACAATATTATCTTCAGCCCGGAATTCTTACGGGAATCAAAAGCGCTGTATGATAATCTGCACCCGAGCCGCATCGTGGTAGGCGCGTATGACCATCAAAAAGAACAGGCGCAGATGTTTGCCGGCTTATTGCTGGAAGGCGCCCGTACGGAAGAGGCGCGGGCAGGGGGGCGTCCGCAGGATATAAAAACCCTGATCGTTCATCCTACGGAAGCAGAAGCGATCAAACTGTTTGCCAATACCTATCTGGCAGTTCGTGTTTCTTATTTTAATGAACTGGATACCTATGCCCAGAGCAAAGGTCTGGACACCCAGCAGATCATCGAAGGGGTGTGCATGGATCCGCGTATCGGCAGCCATTACAACAATCCTTCTTTTGGCTATGGCGGGTATTGCCTGCCCAAGGATACCAAGCAACTGCTTGCCAAGTATAATGATGTGCCGCAGACCATGATTGAAGCAGTCGTAAAGAGCAATATTGTGCGCAAGGATTTTATTGCCGACAGGATTATTGAGAAAAAACCGAAGGTAGTAGGCGTATATCGCCTCACCATGAAATCCAACAGTGACAATTTCCGGGCTTCCGCGATACAGGATGTAATGAAGCGGATCAAGGCATACGGCATTCCGGTCATTATTTACGAACCTACATTGGAGGATGGAAGTTCTTTCTTTAATTCTAAAGTTGTCAATGATTTGGAACAGTTCAAAAAGCAAAGTGATGTAATTCTGGCCAATCGGTTCGATGCAGATGTGCTGGGCGATGTGGAAGATAAAGTATACACGCGGGATTTGTACAGAAGAGACTGAGTCTGATAATTTATTCAACTATACGAGGAGGAACTACTATGAAAAAAAAGGTAGCATTGGCACTGGCGGCAGCTATGCTTTTGGCGGTTACGCAACTGGCAGGCTGCGGCGGATCTGACAAGAAGGCGGCAGATAATAAAGGGACAGGCGCAAAACAGGTAGAGACACTGAAGGTAGGCATTTCTGCCTGGCCGAAAAATCTTGACCCGGTCGTTAAGATGGGTAAAACTTCGACGCCAATCATTACCCAGGTGTTTGACACGTTGTTGTATATGGATAATGACAACAAACTCACCAGCTATATCTGTGACAGCTGGAAGAAAATTGATGACACTACGACAGAATATAAGCTGAAGAAAGGGATTACCTTCCAGAACGGCGATCCCCTGACGGCAAAAGATGTTAAATTCAGCTATGAACGGGTGCTGAACGACAAATCCGGTTATGTGGATCCCAACGTCCGCGCTGTGATTGGTACCATTGCCAGTGTGGAAGCGGTGGATGACCTGACGGTCCGGATCAAAACCAAACGAATCGATCCTATTATTTTCAACCGCGTAGCGGCCCGGTTGGGTGTATATATTGTTCCGGAAGGTTACTTCAACAAGGTAGGCAAAGAAAAATTCGGCATCGAACCCATTGGTACTGGCCCCTATAAAGTGACCAGTATCACGCCGGAAAAACTGCAGATGGTCTATTATGACAAGTATTACGGGAAAAAGCCGGTGGCATCAAAAATCGAGTACCGGCTAATCAAGGAAGATACGGCTATCGTAACGGCTTTATCCAATGGTGAGATTGATATCGTGCCGTTGTATTTGTCGACTTCGGCTGCAGATATGCTGAAGAATGTTAAAAATATCAAGATTTCCAACCAGCCCAGCGCAACTTCCCATCTACTTCGCTTTAATACAAACAAGCCGGTTACCAATGACAAGAAACTGCGGCAGGCGCTGAGCCTCGCCATTGACCGGAAGATGCTGGCAGATACCCTTTGGAAGGGCTATGCTAGTGTTCCCAACGGATACAATTATCCGGAATTCGGCCAGTATTACATCAAAGACTATAAGACTTACGAATACAATCCTGAAAAGGCAAAACAACTGGTTAAGGAATCCAACTATAAAGGTGAAACCATCAGCTACCAGCTGATTCCGGGTTACTATCCATTAGGGACGGAAGTAGGCGAGTCCATCGTGGATATGTGGAAGAAGATTGGCGTGAATGCTAAAGTGGAAAATGTGGATGCCATCAAACCGGCTACCATCAAAAATGTGGCGAACTGGTCAAACGGCCTGCGCTATTCGGATCCCTTAGGCGGTCTGTGGGTGCTGTGGGGTGAAGGCACTGCCATTCAGAAGGCTGCCTGGAATGCACCGGCCCGCTTTAATGAGCTGGGACACCAGCTGGAAGTAGAACCGGATGTGGCCAAACGGAACGCGGTCTACAAGGAAATGCTGCAAATCTGGGATGATGAGGTTCCCGGCACTATCCTGTTCTGCCCGAATGATATCGGCGCTGTCCGGGAGGGCTTAGAGTGGAGTTATACGCCCGGCCTGTCCATCAATTTCCGGGAAGGTTATCTGAAGATAAAATGAGAAGCCGTGCGTGTATCCGGTCTGTGAGAAGTAGTCTGCATGGAAAAACGTGAAGCGGGATTACCGGAGCTCCTTTGACGCAACGGAAAGGGGCGGCTTTGACTTATGTTGTCGGCCGCCTCTTTTTGTTGGATGAACTGAGAAATCAATTGATGGATTCGGAGTTGGGAATGGAAAACTTGCTGGAAGTAAAACATCTGACAACATATTACTATACGCGGAAGCGGACGGTTCCGGCCGTGGATGATGTCAGTTTTACCCTGCAGAAAGGCAGGGTGCTTGGCATCGTAGGGGAATCCGGCTGCGGGAAATCCACGGTGGCGCGTTCTCTTGTAGGGCTAATTGACAGTAATTACGCAAAGATTGTGAATGGGGAAGTGTTGCTGCGTGGCAGGGATCTGACGAAAGCGACGGCAGAAGAGCTGTGTGCCGTGCGCGGAAAGCAGATTTCCATGATATTTCAGGATCCCTTTGTTTCCCTGAGTCCAGTCTATACGGTAGGCGACCAGATTTTTGAGGTCATGAAGGCTCATAATAAAAATCTGCGCTATAAAGATGCAGTTCCCGCTATCCTTGATCTGATGCGGAAAGTGGAGATTCCTTCCCCGGAACTGAGGATCAACGATTATCCCTACCAGATGAGCGGGGGGATGCAGCAGCGCATTATGATAGCAATCGCCCTGGCTTGTAACCCCGACATTCTGATTGCAGATGAACCGACAACTGCATTGGATGTGACTGTACAGGCGCAGGTACTGGATCTGCTGCGTGACCTGCAGCGGGAATACCAGATGAGCGTTATACTGATTTCCCATAATCTTGGCGTCATTGCTTCCCTTTGTGATCATATCATGATCATGTATGGCGGCGTTGTGGTGGAGGAAGGCTCTACGGAGGAAATTTTCCATAATCCGTGGCATCCCTACACGAAAGGGCTTCTGGCCTCCATACCCAGCATCGCGGAAGATAAGGAAGAATTGTATTCGATTCGGGGCAGCGTCCCGGTTTTCAGCGTACCGACCACCCGTTGCCGTTTTGCCGACCGCTGTGATTATGTGCAGGCATGCTGTTTTCAGCAGGAACCGGAACTGACTGAGGCGGAGGGGGGACGTAAGATCCGCTGTTTTTGTGTAAGGGAAGGTAACATAGTATGACTCAGGAAATTTTGCTGCAAACAAAAAACATAAAAAAATACTTTCCTGTTAAAAAGAAATGGTTCCAGCCGGGACCGGGCAAAACCGTAAAAGCGGTGGATGGTATCAGCCTGCAGATTTACCGGGGGGAAGCCTTGGGACTGATCGGAGAGTCTGGCTGTGGAAAGTCCACCTTCTCGCGGGTTGTAATGCAACTGATTCCTCCCACGGAAGGAGAGGTCCTGTATAACGGGAGCCCGGTTACCGGAAAAGATATAATGAACTTTCGCCGCCGGGTGCAGATGGTATTTCAGGATCCCTATTCCTCACTGGATCCCCGTATGAATGTGCGGGATATCATCGAGGAGCCGCTCCGTGTCCATACGGCTCTGTCAGCAGAAGAAAAGCTGGCTGTGGTCCGGCCGGTTTTGGAACAGATTGAATTGCCCGAGGAGACATTGGAAAAATATCCCCATGAATTTTCCGGAGGACAGCGGCAGCGTATCGGTATCGCCCGGGTATTGGTAACCAATCCGGAACTGCTGGTCTGCGATGAACCGGTTTCGGCGCTGGATGTTTCCATACAGGCTTCAATATTGAATTTATTCAAGCGGATGCAGCGGGAGCGGGGCTTATCTTATTTATTTATTTCCCACGATTTGAGTGTGGTGAAACATCTTTGCGACCGGATTGCTGTAATGTATTTGGGTCGGATTGTGGAACTGGCGGAGAAAAAGGAATTGTTTGCCAATACGCTGCATCCCTATACACGGGCATTGATGAGCGCGATACCGACGATTCATGCGGTGGAACGGCGGGAAACGGTACGGTTGCAGGGAGAACCTCCCAGCCCCATTGATCCACCTTCCGGCTGTACGTTCCATGTGCGCTGTCCCTATGCCGGAAAAATCTGCGCTGAACAGGCACCGTCCCTTCGGGATGTAGGCGGTGGGCATATGGTTGCATGTCATTTTTGCGGTAAGGAGGGAAGGGCGTGTTCCAGTTCACAGTAAAGAGACTTTTGAAAGGTCTGTTCTGCGTCTGGTTTATCTGGAGCCTGGTATTCTGCATGGTGCGTGTTACCGGGGATCCTACCGACTGGATGCTGCCGGACGGGGCGACCGAAGCGGAGATGCTGACGCTGCGTACCGCGCTCCATCTGGACGAACCTATGGCCAAACAGTACATGGACAGCCTCACCGACCTTCTGAACGGAAACTCGGGTCAGAGTTATTACTATAAGAGGGATGTGGCGGAACTGTATAAGGAGCGTATGGGTGCCACCCTGATCCTGGCGATACCGGCTTTTACCCTTGCGATACTGGCGGGGATTTTCCTAGGGACTATTGCGGCCATACGACACGACAGTCTCATTGACCGGATTACCATGAGCGGTGCTATTATTGGCTACACATTGCCCAGCTTCTGTCTGGGTATCATCCTGATATATATCTTTTGTCTGAAACTGCGGCTTCTGCCCAGTTCCGGCATGGACAGCCTGCACAATCTGATTTTGCCGATGGTTACGCTGGCGGTCAGTCCTTTGGCTACGATTGCTCGTTTTACCCGCAGCGCCCTGCTGGATGTCATGAACCGTGAATATATAGACGGGGCCCGGATGAAAGGGGTCAGCGAGCTGGCGGTAACGATCCGGCACGGGATTCGGAATTCCCTAATCCCGGTTGTTACCGGAGTAGGTATGCAGTTGGGAACGCTGATCGGCGGTGCGGTTGTGGTAGAAACTGTATTCAGCTGGCCCGGCGTAGGTATGCTTCTGGTTACAGCGGCGAAGGAACGTGATTTCCCAACCGTACAATATGGTATTTTACTAGTTGCGTTTTCGGTTAATCTGATCAATATTCTGATTGATATCAGTTATGGGTATTTGGATCCACGGATTCGTGAAACCTTTAAGTAGGCGAGGTGGGATTATGAAAAAACGATTGGATATTCCGTTAAGTATCCTGTTTTTGCTTACGGTTACCGGCATTCTGATTATTGTTTCGATGCTGGCTCCGATTCTGTTCCCCATCGACCTCGGGGCAACGGATCTGCCACATCGGCTGGCGCCGCCTTCCATTTTTGGCATGTCGGATTCGGGCTACCTGCTTGGAACAGACTACCTGGGCCGGGATTTTGCCATCCGGTTACTGTATGCCACCCGTACCAGCGTGGTCCTGGCTTTTTTCGGCCTGCTGGCGGCCGGAGCCCTTGGCATTGTGCTTGGCGTAGTGGCCGGTGTGTTCGGAGGTATCTGGGATGATATCATCATGTTCCTGATCAATGTGCGGCACTCGGTGCCCGCTGTTTTGATAGGCATTATTGTGGCGACGATTTTCAACAGTAGCGGAATGACGCTGGTTCTCCTGACGGCGCTGATCCAGTGGACCAAGTTTGCCCGGCAGGCGAGGGCTTCGATTCTGCAGATTAAATCGGAAAGTTATATCGAATGCAGCCGCGCCATCGGTGCTTCCGTCTTTCGGATCATCCGGGAACATGTGTTGCGGAACATTGCGTCTCCGCTAATCGTGGTTACAACCCTGACCATCAGCTCGATTATTTTATTTGAAAGCACGCTATCGTTCCTGTCTCTGGGGATTCAGCCGCCTGATACATCACTGGGCGTAATGGTCAGCGCCGGAAAGGATCAGATGATTCTGCAACCGTGGCAGGTGCTGCTGCCTACGGCGATTATCGTATTGATTGTGATGACGGCGTCCCTCACTGGCGACTGGTTACGGGATAAGCTGGATCCGAAACTGCGGAAGCGTTGAAAATGGAATCCGTTACGGCCTGCAGTCTGTTAAGTGATTGCAATCGGTGAAACGTGATAAAAGGCGAAAATAGTTATATGGGAGAAAGAAATGGGAAAAATGAAAGTTTGCGTCATACAGCCACCGTATTCTGTGAAATATGAAGACAGGGATGCCATGTTTCGGTGGGAACTGGATGCGTTGGACCGTTGCGATGTTACAATGGACGTTATTGTCATGCCGGAAGCGGGGGATGTTCCCACACTGGCATCTGGCCGGGAAGAATTTATCGACAGTTATCGGAAATACAATCAATGGTATCTGGACAAAATCAGGGAAACGGCCCGGCGTTGCAATGCGGTGATTTTTGCCAACGCTACCTTTGTTACGGAAAAAGGGGAACGCAACACCACGTACGCGGTGGACCGTAAGGGTGAGATCGTAGGTCACTATTTCAAACAGCATCTGACGTCTACCGAGTGCTTCGCCCGGAAGTTGGACTGTGAGTACACCTTTCAGTTTTCAGAACCGTATGTTTTGACCATTGACGGCATCCGCTATGCATTTCTGACCTGTTATGATTTTTATTTTTACGAAATGTATCCGAATCTGGCAAGGCAGAACATTGATATAATCATTGGCTGTTCCCATCAGCGCAGTGACAAGTTGGATGCCATTGAGCTTATTACGAAATTCTGTGCGTACCACTGTAATGCCTATGTACTTCGTTCCTCTGTGTCGCTGGATGAAAAGTCGGAATTTGGCGGAGGCAGTATGGTAGTTGCGCCAGACGGGAAGGTGTTGGCCAATCTCCGTAACAAGGTCGGTATGGTTACTGTGGAGATCGACCCCAAAAGCAAATATTTTAAACCGGCTGGGTTTGGGAACCCGTCTTCTGCCCATTATCAGTATATTGAACTGGGCCGCAGACCATGGAAATACCGTCCGGCAGGGAGTTTTATTGTCCCGGGAGATGAATGGATGCAGTATCCCCGCGTTTGTGCGCACCGCGGTTATCACGAAGTATTGCCGGAAAACGGGATGGCCGCATTTGGAGCCGCTGTCGGGTTGGGTTCAGATGAACTGGAACTGGATGTATGGTGTACGAAAGATGGCCGCTTAGCCTGCGTTCACGACAAATGTTTGGAGACTGGTCATGGACAGGAAGCCATCTGCCGGATGAGTTGGGAAGAAATACAGAAAATTCCCGGTGCGGAGAATATTGTTTTATTGGAAACCGTGTTGCGGAAATTTTCCTGTCATGCCGTCCTGAACGTCCATCTGAAAACCTGGGATAACTTGACACCTTGGCCAGAGGAAGCTTTGCGCTGCGTTTTGCAGTTGTTGAAAAAATACGATTGTGAAAAACACTGTTATCTGACCAGCGGCAATGATTTTGTATTGCAGCAGATCAGGGCCATGGATACACAGGTGCTTCTCTGCTGTGGAGCAGGTGACAGACCGGATGAGGTGGTGGAACGCGCGATTGCATTTGGCTGCCAGAAGGTGCAGTTTATTTGCGGCCATATTGATGCAGAGAGGATTCAGAAGGCGCATCAGGCAAACATTGCCTGCAATTTATACAAAGCGGATGACCGGGAAACCGTAATACAATGGTTAGATGCAGGGCTGGACACCTTATTGACAGATAATCTTCTGGAAGTGAAAGAAACGATAAGGCAATGGAAGGAAGAGAATCCCCATAAATCCGGCATGCGTTATGCACAGTGCCGTACGTAAACTTAAAGCCTTTGAATAAATCTCTGTAATCACACTTCCTGCGATATTATTAAGGCCTCTCTACTGCTAAAGTCCCCAGTGGTACATAAAACGGGGGCAGGTCAGGATAAAAAAGGCGGTCTGTTTTTGAAACGGGAGTTTTTTGGTTAATATAAAAATATACAGAGGAGACACTGACTGTGAACAAAACATTAGTAATTTTGGCAGCGGGCATTGGTTCCCGCTTTGGTGGCGGTATCAAACAGCTGGAGCCGGTAGATGATCACGGCCACATTATTATTGACTATTCCATTCACGATGCGATTGCGGCGGGGTTTAATAGAATTGTTTTTATCATCCGGCATGACATTGAAAAGGATTTCCGTGAAGTAATCGGTAACCGGGTCGAAAAGGTGTGTGATGCCCACAAGGTTGAAGTGGCATACGCGTTTCAGGAATTATCTGACGTTCCGGATTTTACGGGAAAAGAAAAAACGGAAGGCCGTTCCAAGCCCTGGGGTACCGGGCATGCGGTGCTGGCCTGTGACGGTCTGCTGGATTCCCCGTTTTGCGTGATCAACGCCGATGATTATTACGGCAAAGAGGGTTTTGTAAAAGCCGCGCATTTTTTGGATCAGGAACAGTATGGTCTGGTCGGTTATGTATTAAAGAACACCTTATCCGATAACGGCGGCGTTACCCGGGGGATTTGTTCTGTGCGGGACGGAAAGTTGATAGGCATTAAGGAAACGAAAAATATCATAAAAACAGCTGCTGGCGCAGAGGCGGATGGCTGTGCGCTTGACACAGAATCGCTGGTATCTATGAATTTCTGGTGCTATCCGCTGCAGTTTATGGATGTCCTGAAAAAAGGGTTCCCTGTATTTTTGGAAAATCTGTCTGACCCGATGAAAGATGAGTATTTGCTCCCCATTATTGCGGACGGCATGTTAAAAGAGGGCGTGGCGTTTACCGTTCTGTCGTCCCATGACCGTTGGTTTGGCGTTACGTACAAGGAAGACAAGCCGGCTGTGGTAAACAGTTTCCGGAAACTGATTGCGGACGGGATTTATAAGGAAGATTTGTACGGGGATTTAGGCTGATAAGTTGGATAAAATATAAAGTAGCCTGCTCCTAACGAAGCAGAAGGAGATAAGGAGACGAATTAATCAGCGTTTCCATAAGTTTTACGATTTGCAAGATGTAATCAAACGTGCGCCGGAAAGCGTAACAAAACACATAAGGAAGGTTTAATCAATGTCCCTAAAAGAGTTCAAGTCAGGAATTGTTGTAACAGGTATTATCTGTTTATGTATCGGAGTGTTTTCCATGGCCCACCATATGGGCTGGCTGACACAGGATTCCTCCCTGCTGGGTAATCTGGCCCGGACCGTATACGGACCGGATATCAGTCAGGAAATGGACCGGCTGAGAATGGTAAAGGAAATGTCTGCGGATATTCCGCGGATCACGGCCCTTTGTTACCATGAAGTGCGGCCGGATCGTAAAGAGGAT
>JAEEGL016891353.1_pt1 | contig 17230 bp, 13 predicted proteins | sample 9134231 | NCBI WGS metagenome assembly JAEEGL01 (sample SAMN16246548, study PRJNA631951) | gut metagenome | biome: gut microbiome; feature: rumen; material: fiber-attached | host: Bos | place: Iran: Karaj | collected 2018-10
CGTGGCAAAGTGGTAAAAGCCACCATCGTTCTTGGACGCGGCTACGAACCCTCCGACGACCTTGTTAAGGAGATTCAAAACCACGTAAAGAAAACCACCGCTCCCTACAAGTATCCCCGCATCATAGAGTTTGTAAAAGAACTTCCCAAAACCATCAGCGGCAAAATCCGCCGTGTGGAAATTAGGAAAAACGACGAGGAGAAGGCTAAGTAATCAGCATTTTGATTATTATATTTAATATATTGTAGAGACGCGCCGTGGCACGTCTCTACATTTTTTATTATAAATTCACCCCAAATTATTTATGCCCTATTAAAAAAAATGCATACTTTTGCGGCTGATACACTCACTTAATTAAAGCAAAAAAAATGAACAACCGAGTTGTAATCACCGGCGCGGGTATTTGGTCGTGTATTGGCAACGATTTAGAAACCGTCCGACAATCACTTTACAACGGCAAATCGGGTGTTAGACTTTTCCCCGAACGGATTGAATACGGCTATCGCTCTGGACTTTCGGGAGTTGTAGAACTGCCCGTTATTACAAAGCAGATGGTAGACCGTCATACACGCGTTGGTATGCCGGAACAGACTCAGTATGCTTATATGGCGGCTTGTCAGGCTTTTAATCAAGCGGGTGTAGATGTTGATTATCTGTCAAAAAACGAATGTGGATGCATCTTTGGTAGCGATTCGTCGGCTAAGCCCGTTATCGAAATACATAAGACAATGGAAGCTGAGCACGACACAGCAATGCTCGGATACGGTATGGTATTTCAGTCGATGAACTCTACTATAACGATGAACCTCAGTACAATTTTTCATCTTAGGGGAGTAAACTTTACCGTTAGTGCAGCATGTGCAAGCGGCAGTCATTCAATTGGTTTGGGTTATATGATGATACAGCAGGGACAGCAAGAGATGATACTGTGCGGTGGAGCTCAAGAAACCAACCATTATTCAATGTTGTCGTTTGATGCTATAGGAGCATTTTCGGTGAGGATGGATAACCCACAAAAAGCATCACGACCTTTTGACCGCGATCGCGATGGTCTTGTACCTTCGGGAGGTGCAGCAGCTTTGGTATTAGAAAGTTACGACCATGCCGTAAAACGAGGTGCAAATATACTTGCCGAAGTTGTTGGATATGGCTTTTCGGGTAATGGAGCAGAAATCTCTAAACCATGCGACCACGGTTGTGAGCTTGCAATGTCGCGGGCTTTACAAAACGCCGGTTTAACACCCAACGATATTGATTATATCAACGCCCACGCCACATCAACTCCGCAAGGCGATATGTACGAGGCAATTGCTATCGATCGATTGTTTAACGGCAGCAAGGCTTGGATAAGTTCCACAAAATCAATGACAGGTCACGAATGTTGGATGGCGGGTGCAAGCGAAATTGTATACTCGCTTATAATGATGAAAAACAACTTTGTAGCTCCTAATATAAATTTTGAAAACCCCGATGAGTATTCGCAAAAACTAAAAATTGCAACACAAACTATAGAAACTCAGGTGGATACAATTATAAGTAATTCGTTCGGCTTTGGCGGAACAAATTCTGCGTTAGTAATAAAGAAAATTGCAAAATAATGACACTAAAAGAAATTGAAGCAACTGTAAAGCAGTTTCTTGTTGAGGAACTTGAAATTGAAGAAGGAAAAATTACCTTAGAAGCGAGACTAAAAGAAGATATGGGCATCGATAGCCTTGATTTGGTTGATATTGTGGTAATTGTTGATAAAATTTTTGGCATTAGAATTAAAGCCGAAGATATGAAAGGTATTGTTACCCTCAACGATTTTTGCAACTATATAGCCGAGCATCAGAATCAATAATTTTAATGGAAAACCAACTCAAATTGCTCAAAGACAACGGTATATGCGTTGTAATTCCCGTTTACAACAACGAACGGACTATAGGCAACGTGGTACTCAATAGCCTTGAAAACTGTTCCGACGTTATAGTTGTTAACGATGGCAGCACTGATTCTACCGGCGATATATTACGTAATATCAGTGTAATAACCTTGGTAGAATACTCCAAAAACCAAGGTAAAGGATATGCCCTTAAACGCGGATTAAAAAAAGCAAAAGAACTTGGTTTTCGTTACGCTATCACACTCGACGGTGATGGACAGCATTATCCCGATGATATTGCCAACTTTTTGAAAGCCAATATCCAATACCCCGAAACCATCATCATTGGTCAGCGTAATCTCGAAGGCGTGGAGCGCACCAAAGGGAGCAATTTTGCCAACAAGTTTTCTAACTTTTGGTTTATGGTTCAAACCTTTAAAAAAATTGACGACACTCAATCGGGATACCGTCTCTATCCCCTTAATAAATTGTACGGATTAAACATAATATCAAAACGTTACGAAGCTGAATTAGAACTTTTGGTTTTGCCGTCGTGGCATGGCGTAGATATTAAAACCGTACCTATCAAAGTGTTTTACCCCGAAAAAAGCGAACGTGTTAGCCATTTCCGTCCCGGCAAAGATTTTTTTAGAATAAGCGTGTTAAACACCATTCTCTGCATTGTGGGGTTAGTTTATGCGCTACCTCTTGGTATTTTGAGATGGATCTACCGATTATTCTGTCCAAAAAAATAATTTGCAAATACTATTTTAATATCTAATTTTGTAGCGAAACAAAACAACCAAACATAATGGAAAATTTAATTTCGGAATTAAAACAGCGTATTATCGAAGCCCTCAGTTTAGAAGAGGTAAAACCAGAAGATATTGACAGCAACGCACCTCTTTTTGGTGATGGCTTAGGATTAGATTCTATTGACGCATTGGAACTTATTGTAGTTTTAGAAAAGTATTACGGCATAAAACTCAATGATGCTGCCCAAAGCAAAGCTATATTTAAAAGTGTTGCCACAATGGCAGACTATATTTCTAAAAACCGCACAAAGTAGAAGTGTTTTATGCGCAAAAACATTGTTGTAACGGGCTATGGCATTATTTCGGCTAACGGAATAACACCTATTAAAAATCTTGATTTAGAGGATTTTCCATTTCCCGTGGGCGAAATTAAGCTCACTAACGATGATTTAAAGCGCAATCTCAATATTCCATTAGAAAAACAAATAGGACGAACCACTCTACTTGGTATCTCGGCATTGCGTCAAGCTGCTGATTATGCCAATGTTAGCGATAAAACACCCGGTCGCAAAATCTTGATTTCGGGCACGACGGCGGGCGAAATGGATTTAACCGAAAAATATTGGCAAGATATTAATAATCATGCAGATGTGATGCTTCATCACGATTGTGGCAGTTGCACCGAACGCATTGCAGAGGGTCTCGGCTTTATCGACGAATGTAACACAATTTCTACAGCCTGTTCGTCGGGTGCAAATGCCATTTTAGAAGCTGCGGAAATGTTAGAAGCCGATAACGCCGACATAGTTTTTGCTGGTGGGGCAGAGGCTCTTACAAAATTTCATTTAACAGGTTTTGCTTCGCTAATGATATTAGACAGAGAGGTTTGCCGACCGTTTGCCGACAATCGTGCGGGATTAAATCTTGGCGAGGGTGCAGCCTTTTTGGTAATGGAAACCGAGCAGCACGCCATTAACCGAGGAGCAAAAATTCTTTGCTATTTTACCGGAGGCGGCAATGCCTGCGATGCTTTTCATCAAACAGCCTCGTCGCCCGATGGTGAAGGCGCTTATCTCGCTATGAACAACGCACTTATCAATGCAAATATAGCCCCCGATGCTATTCAATATGTCAACGCTCACGGCACGGGCACGGTAAACAACGATGCAAGCGAAATGGCTGCCCTCAAACGTATTTTTGGCGAAAAAATGCCAATAGTCGAAAGCACAAAAAGCATTACAGGGCATACCACAAGTGCCGCAGGAGCAATCGAAGCCGTTATCTGTATCCAAAAATTGCAGCAAAACGGTAAGTTGCAAAACGTTATGGACAATTCGTTTGGATTTGGCGGCAACGATACTTCGCTAATTTTTTCGCGTTGTAAATCAGAGAGTAATGCCGATTGTTACAACAACGATATTGAAACCGAAGTAGTTGCCAAATACCAACTTACCAACGAAGACGAAATTGCCGAAATTAAAGAGTTTTTAAAACCATCGGAATATAGGCGAATGGGCAAAATTTTACGCAGTTCGCTTTTAACGTCAATTAAGGCATTGAAACAATGCAATATAACCGTTCCCGATGCAATCATTACCGCCACTACTCTTGGTTGTTGGGAAAATTCCGAAAAAATACTCGACCACCTTACCGAACCTCAGCCAACGCTATTTATGCAGAGCACGCACAATACAATAGGTTCTAACACAGCCATTTTTCTTAAATGTCACGGTTATAACATCACATACGTGCAAGGCTCCGATTCGTTTAAAAGGGCGATGCGCAAAGCCGAACTGCTTATCAAAAGCGGCAAATGCAACAATGTTTTGGTAGGTTTGCACAACGAAACCACACAGCGTTACCGCGATATTATGCATTTGGCAGGCAGAGATGGTTTGCAACCGTTGATTTCGCTTTCGGTGGTGGTTAAATGCAAGAATCAGTAACCTTTTATTATCGCGATATGAAAGAAAAAATACTCTCCCTATTAGAAAACGAACTGCCCACAGTGGATTTTTCGTCGCAGTTTTTGTTTAGCGAAATGGATTCGCTCGCAGTTACCACAGTTTTGGCAATACTTTCCGACGAGTATAAAATCAAACTCGATTCAGAAGATGCTACTCCTAAGAACTTTATGAATATTGACACCATTGTCAACCTTGTGCAAACCAAACTCAATCAAAAATGATTCTCGAAGACTATCTAAAACACGACGCAGAATTATATCCCAACAAAACGGCTATAATATGTGGCGATAAATCGTTGACTTTTGGTGAATTGTGGAACTCAGTTTGCAAAACCGCCGAAACTCTTCCAAAAGGTGAAATTGTAGTTTTTCGTGCCTCGCAAGATATTGATTTTATGGTAAAATATCTTGCCTTGCATATCAACGGTTCGGTTGCAGTGCCAGTAGAAAAAGACCTTCCCGATAATAGTTTTAACGAAATTATAGAATTTTTAAAACCCTGTAAGCCAACGCCCGAAGTGGCCGACATTCTATTTACTACCGGCACCATTGGCAAAAAAAAGGGTGTAATGATTCCCCACCGTGCTATTATTGGTAATGGCGAAAATGTTATTGAGGTTCAGGGTTTTGACCACGATTCGGCTTTTATTACCACAGGTCCGATGAGCCATATAGCAAGTCTTTCAAAAATTTCGCCTGTATTAATAAAAGGTGCAACATTGATTATTACCGAAGGCATGAAAAACGTCAATGATTTTTTTGACGCTATGGATTTGCCATTCCAAAAATTTGGAACTTTCCTTGTGCCGAGCGCTATACGCATATTGTTGCAGTTTAGCGAAGACCGTCTGCGCAAATACGCTTCAAAAATAGACTTTATTGAAACAGGAGCAGCGGCAATATCCACTTCCGACATTCAAAAACTCTGCGAAGTGCTCCCCAAGAGTCGCCTTTACAATTCGTATGCCTCTACAGAAACAGGACTTGTTTGCTCGTACAACTTCAACGATGGCAAATGTTTAGAAGGTTGCTGCGGTCGTCCCACAAGTCGCACAAATGTTATCATCACTCCCGAAGGACTTATTGCCTGTCAGGGTAAAACCATTATGACCGGATATGCTTGCGACGATGAACTTACTAATAAAGTATTGATTGATAATACTATATTTACATCAGATTTTGGCGAAATAGATCAAGACGGAAATCTGCGGATACTTGGTCGTAGCGATGACATTATCAATACCGGCGGTTTCAAAGTGTCGCCTACCGAGGTAGAAAACGTTGCTTTGTCGATACCGCAAATTGCTGATTGTATTTGCGTTGCAGCACCTCACCCTGTACTTGGAACAGCTCTAAAACTTATTTATGTAACAAAGGCTGCGATTACAAAAAAAGAAATTGCGCTTTATATAAAAAGCAAGGTAGAAAGTTTCAAAGTGCCATTCTATTACGAAGAAACCGACAAAATTCAGCGCACATTTAATGGCAAGTTAAACCGCAAATTTTATCGTCAGAATCAATAATAATGACCGAGGCTGAGCGTAAACTTATTGAACAATACGCAGATAGCGATGTTAACGCATTAGCACTAAAACTGCGCGATAGTGATAATGTTGACTCTAAATTTGTGCTTCGTCAAATTGCCGGACGTCAAGTTATGCGCCGCAAAATGCCTCTGTGGGCATCTAATCCCGATGTACAATATCCCGATCACCTTCCTTTAGAGCAGTGCTCATCTTTTTTTACCGCAAATTATAAAAAGGAGATAGGGGAGAGGTTGCTCACTACGTTTGACAATTGTGCCGACCTTACGGGAGGATTTGGAGTAGATTTTTTTGTAATGAGCGAAAATTTTTCGCACGCCATCTATGCCGAGCGCAATACCAATCTATGCGATGTTGTAAGGCACAATTTTGAAGTTTTGCACCGTTGTAATGCTAAGTTTCTTAATTCCGACGGGGTAGATTTTATAAAAAATACATCCGAGCATTTCAACCTTGTATTTATCGACCCTGCACGCCGCAATTCTGCCGGAAAAAAAACAGTGAGAATCGAAGATTGCGAGCCTGATATTCTTATTTTTCAAGATATTATGATAAAAAAGGCAGATGTGGTAATGATAAAACTTTCGCCAATGATAGATATAGCCGACATTATTGCCAAGCTTCATAATGTCAGCGAAATACATTTAGTTGCCACCGCCAATGAGTGCAAAGAGGTGCTTGTGGTGCTTCAAAATAGTTATGTTTCCGAACCAAATATTTTTACCATTAACGATAATCAACGATACACCTTTATATTATCTAACGAACGCGAGTGTGCTGCTAATTTTTTTCAAAGTTCTGACCTTTGCGGCAAATATCTTTTTGAACCCAATGCAGCAGTAATGAAATCGGGAGCTTTCAAAATACTTACAAAAGATTATAACGTTTGTAAATTACAAGCATCGAGCCACTTATATATTGCCGACAACGATGTAAAAGATTTCCCCGGACGCCGTTTTAAGATAGTGAGAGCAGGTCAACCCAAAGAATTTAGTGGCATGGGCACTGCCAATCTTGCTGTAAGAAATTTTCCCGAAAAGGCAGAAATCTTAAAGAAAAAACTTAAAATTAGCGATGGCGGTGATATTTTTTTGTTTGCAACTACCATCTACAATGGCTCTAAAGTGTTTATTCAATGTTGTAAAGTTTAATATTGTATTTTTTTTCTATTAAATTCTTTCTTTTTCTTGACAAAGTTAAATTTTTACACTATCTTTGCACTTTAAGTATCTTTGTTTGTTGCAACAAAAAAAGAAAGTATTTATGAAGAACACATTGTGCCGCATATTTGCTGTTATGCTGTTTTGTGCTATAGCATATTCGTCTGTAGCACAGGTTGATACATTGCCGATTAATTTACGTGAGATGTTAAACAAAGATAACATCAATTACGACGAAGTTATCAGCGACAAACTAGTTATTTCTGCTGGACGTACCAACAAAAGCGTCGACGAATTGCCAGTTACGCTTTACATCATTACTCACGATGAAATTATCCGCAACGGATACGTAACACTTTGCGATGTATTAAAATCTGTTCCTGGAATTAGAGTTTCGCAGCCATGTTCGGGCGAATTTGGCGAAGGTTTTATGCAGCGCGGTTTGTTTGGCAACACTTATACTAAGATACTTCTCAACGGATTAGATATCAAACCTTCTGCTCCAACTGGTATGCCTCTTGGTGCTAATATACCTGTTCGTCAGGCCGACCGTATCGAGATTATTTATGGTCCTGCAGCTGCAAGTTATGGTAACGATGCTTGTTCGGGCGTTATCAATATTGTTACTAAGCAAGATTTCGACAAACCTTTTGCCGATGCCGATGTGGTAACGGGAACTGGTGATTATCACTATCTTAACTTTATGGCTGGTGGTAAATTTGGTCGCGGAAGACACGTGGCAGAATGTATGATTTACGGATCGAATCTCCGTTATAACAATATGAATATCACCGACTACGATGATGAAGACCTTTTTAACCGTTGGAACTATTTTGAGCAACGTGCCACACCTTTTGTTTGTGCTATTGACTCATTTATGCCTACGGAGATGACCGCTGCACGATTAGCAAAATTGCCTCTAATGTCGCCTTTTGTCCAGAAACCAACAGACGCTTTGCCCCAGTATCGTGAGATTATGGGCTACACATCAGGATGGCATGGCGATACTTGGTATCCCGAAATTGCTAATATTCGTCAAGAATCGGCTCAAGCAGGTATTGAACTTAAATACCGAGGCATAACTCTTTCGTATAATTATCTTTACCGCCGAGATTTTTCGTCGCTTGGACAAACTCCGATGCTTTTCCGCTACGACGATTCTAACTTTATGCAAGGCGAAAAGATAATCCGTGCTGCCATTACAGGCAGTTGGAAATTTGGCAAATTATCCACAACTACGGTGCTTAAATATTTCCGTTATCGTATGGATGATAATTCGCAACGTGGTGTATGTTATTCACCATTAGTGCAATATATGTATGGTGCGGGTGATGATGCCGGTTTTGAAGAGCACATTTCTTACGATATTAACAAAAAAATCAGTTTTGCGGCAGGTGTGCTCTACCAATATTCTGGCGTGTTGCCTACCACCAACGAGTCGCCTTACAAGTTTCCGAAAGAGCGATACAAAACATTTGCAAAAACGCTTAATTATACCGACCCGATATTTGGACAATTTGGTTACTATCCCTACGCATTTTACACCAATGGTGCTTACGGACAGGTAGAATGGCAGCCCACCGACAAATTATTCCTTACTGGTGGTGTTCGTTACGACTTCAACTCGCTTTGGGGTAGCACTACCAACCCGCGTATTGCATTATTGTACAAACTTACCGACCGTCTTTCATTCCGTGCTTCGCGAGGATATGCTTACAAAGCACCTTCGGCACAGCAGATGTATGGTTGCACAGGTGTAGATGCTTCTATCACTGTGAATGCAATAATGACATCACTGGGTCAACCTAACGTCGACACCTCTTTGGTGGCTTACCAGCAAGTGCCCGCAGGAAAACTTCAACCCGAAAAAATCGCGTCTACTGAGTTAGGTTTGCGTTGGTATATTACCAACGAAAACTATTTAGAGGCTGTTGTATATACCAATCGTGTTAAAGATCCTATTGACCGTTGTTGGGGCGTTCTTGATACAATGTATACCAACCGACATAAGTACCATGCTGCTGGAATGGGCAGTACCGCCGTTTATAACAAAGATCCCAAAGACAATACACAGTGGACCCGTACTTACCGCAATGTTAGCGATGCCGAAATCAAACTTCATGGATACCAGTTTATTATGGTGTTTAAAAATTTAGTTCCTTCGGTTAAGCTTAATATGAATGGCGGTTTTACAATGACAATGGGTCACGAGGATATTTACGACCAAAACTTTGGCGACGAATCGCAGTTTGACCGTAAAGACCACATTCGTCAAACTCCGCGTTATCAAGCCCAACTTGCTTTCGACGTAACACTTTTTAAAATAATGAATCTCCGTGCCGAAAATGTTTATTGCAGCAAATGGGCTCGAAAATATTATAGTAGTCCCGACAACGATTTCTTCTGGGCACCGAGCTATTATAGCTTAGACCTTTCGTTGGGTTTGCATATTAGCAAAAATCTTTATGGCATGTTAAAAGTAACAAATGTTCTCAACACTCGCTACGGAGGTATAGATTCAAAAGAAATGGACGTAGACCTTCCGTATAATCCGCAACAATTAACCAATATGCGATTAATTTTGTCGTACGAATTTTAGTTGGAACAGTATTTGTAAAGTAAATTATAGTATTAAAAAACACTAAACGGGTTTACAAGGAAAGATGACCGATAAACTAACAAAATTGATATTAACTGTAATGGCGATATGTTTCTGCCTAACGCTTAAAGCGCAGACAGAGAGCGACATAGTACGCCAGCGCGATAGTATCTCCAAACTTATCGAAAAGGAATCCGACCTTGCCAAACTTGCAGTTCTCTACAATCAATTGGCATACAAGCATCTTGCTCTTGACGACAATGCAAAATTAATTTCCACAGCCGAAAAGTCTCTTTCGTATGCCCGTCAAAAAAATGTTGATGATATTGCCTACGACGATAATTTGTTGCTTGGCCGTGCTTACTCACAAGCCGACAAACCCGAAGAGGCTCTCCATTGCTATCTTTCGGCTCAAAGTCTTGTAGACCGTAAAACTCCCGAAGGCGTTGTTACTTTGGCGGATATTGGTACTGAAATTGGTATGGTATACTTTAATCGTGGACATTACAACCGTGCCGCCGAAAACTTTTACGATGCGTTGAGAGTTTACGAAAGTGCCAACATCGACGACAAAGTGCGTCAAAGCACCAATCAACTTGCCGTTTGTGCTTATCTTACACAAAATTATCATACAGCTGTTAAGTATTATAATCAATTGTTGGATTATTATACTGCCGATGGCGACAAGGATGCTCAAAAGAATGTTCTGCGCCGCCTTGCCGATATTTATCTTAAACAGCGCGATTACAACAAAGCGTTAGAAACCAATCGCACACTTTACGATATGTGCGCAACCGATGGCGACACACCTACCGCGCTCAATGCTCTCAATAATATCGCTTATTGTCAAGTGGCAGGAGGAACCAGCGATGGAGCTCTTGATATTTTCCGTCAGATTACAGCCACCGACCAATTAGCAGGTGCTACCGACGACCAACTTGCCGGAACTTACACCAACATAGGTCTATGCTACCAAAATATGGGTAAGAAAAATGAGTGCTACCAATATCTTGGACAGGCTGCCGATATTCGCAAAAAGAATAACCAAGATGCCGAATTTTCGCAAGTTACCAACATAATGGCGCTTGTTTATCTTAAAGATAAAGACTTGCATAATGCCGAGCTTACCTGTCTCGAAGCTATTGACGCTGCCGAACGTTCTGGTAATCCGCAATTGCAAGAGGATGCGTATCAAACATATAATCAAATATTGCAGGCTAAGGGCGAATACGATAAAGCTTTAGATTATTATCAAAAATATCTTGCTTTGCGCGATTCGGCTCAATTGCACGAAATACTTGAAACTCGTGATCGAGCCGACGACCTTCACAAACTTGAGGAGGCGGAAAAACGTTTTTCGGAAGAGATTGTTGATGCCGAAATTAGCGAACTTACCAACCGTCAGCTTCAACTTTTGGCTGAGGCTCAACAACGCGAAAACGAACTTCTTGCAAAAGACCTTGAGTTGCAAGAGGCAGAAAAAAACCGTTTGCGTCAGCAATTGGCACTGCAGCGACAGAGAGAGGAAGCTGTCCGTCGCGATGCCGAAATTCAAAAGTTAGAGGCGCAAAGGGCTCAGGATGAGGCGGAATTGGCACAAAAGGAAGCCGAAGAGAAACTTCGTAAAAGCGAAATCGAAAATCTTGAATCTCAACGTCAACGGCAAGAACTTGAGCTGAAAAACGAACGCGACGAAAAACGTATCTACCACCTTATTTTGGCGTTGTTTGGCGTTGTTGTTGCGGTATTTTTTGCCATCTTTATTATCGTTCGACGCAAAAACAAGAAACTCAACGAGCAGAAACTCGAAATTGAATGTCAGAATGCCGCTCTTACCCAAAAGAACGAGGAGATTTCGTTGCAAAAGGAAAACCTCCAAATGGCAAACCAAGAGATTATGACAATCAACGAGGAGATTGGTCGTCAAAAAGAGATTATCGAAAACAAAAACAAGTCGATTACCGACAGTATCATATACGCTCAACGTATTCAGCAGGCGGTATGTCCTATGCCCGAATTTTTGCGTAATTTTGGGTTAGATTATTTCTTGTTTTTCCGTCCTAAAGAGATTGTAAGTGGCGACTTTTATTGGTTTTATCAAGAAGGGTCGATAGTATTTTGTGTTGCAGCCGACTGTACGGGACACGGTGTTCCGGGCGCATTTATGAGTATGCTCGGCAACTCGTTGTTAACTAAGATTATCAACGAACGCAAGCTTTTTGATCCGGGTACGATTCTCAACCAATTGCGCGATGAAGTAAAACGCGCACTTCATCAACAGGATATCCACTCTGAGCGCAAAGACGGTATGGACCTTTCGCTTGTTAAAATCAACACCGATAATCTTGTTCTCGAATTTTCAGGAGCTAACAACAATGGATATCTTGTACGTAGATTTGCCAAAGGCGACCCTGAGGCTCAGGTCAATATGCAAGGACGCGATTTTGTTTACGAAACTCCCGAACATTTGCTTCGCCTAATTACGCTCCCTGCCGAAAAAATGCCTATCGGCGTGTATATTCGTGATAATGAACGATTTACCACTAAAACAATGCAATTACAAAAAGGTGATTCAATATATCTTACATCCGATGGATACATCGATCAGTTTGGCGGTCGCCATGGTCGTAAGTTCTTGTCGGTTAATTTTACACAAATGGTGGTAAAAATGAACTCTCTGCCAATGGAACAACAGCGCGATACTGTTATCAAAACCCACGAAGATTGGATTGGCGACTCTTTTGTGCAAATCGACGACATTATTGTCTTCGGATTGAGAATTTGATTTTGTTTGAATTGTACAATAATTTTTTGAAAACACTATGCCAAAGATGACTAAAACCATTCTAACATTGTTAGCAACACTTGTTGTAAGTGTTTCGTTTGCACAACAGACTGTTACGGGTACGGTTTTCGACAACAACCACAAGCCTTTGATGGGTGCCTCTGTTACAATTGATGGCACTAATATAATGACTCTTTCTAAGTCTGACGGCTCTTATTCCATAGTTGTTCCCGAAGAATATGCTACCAATCCTATAGTAATTAGATATGTAGGTTATACTCCAAAGTATTTGTTTTCAAAAAGTTCTACCGATGTGGTTTTTGAACCCGAGGTTGTAAAAGATTTTGAAGATGTGTACGTTACCACACAGAAACGTTTGCAGTCGAGTATCGAAGTACCTATTGCGTTAACGGCTTTAGACAACGAGCGTTTGTATGAGCTTAATGTTACCTCTATCGACGAGATTAGCGGGTTTGTTCCAGGGTTTAATGCCATTATCCAAAGTCAAAATAAGAGCGGCTATGCTATTAGAGGTGTAACAAGCGACGGTATGGAAAGCTTTTTCCAGCCGCGTATTTCGGTATATTTAAACGGTGTTTCGGCTTCGCGTTTGCAAAGTTCGGTTATTGGCGTTTATGATATGGAACGTATAGAAACGGTACGCGGACCTCAGGGAACGCTTTTTGGTCGCGGTGCCGAAATTGGTGCTGTTCACTTTATTACCAAACGTCCCGAAAAAGAATTCTCTGCTCAGGTTGAAGCCAATTATGGTAATTATAATCAACGTGGTGCTAATGGTTATGTAAATCTTCCAATGGGTGAAAAAGTTGCCGACCGAATTGCTTTTTATTACAACTATCACGATGGTTATATCAAAAACTTAGCGGGAGGTACTCTCAACGGTATGAACTCTCTTGGTGTGCGTAATACACTCCGTATAGCAGGAGATTCAGAATCTGAATTAAATCTTATTCTTGATTATCAATACGATAACACTCCGGGTGTTAGTTTTAAATCAAACACATTGGCTCCCGAAGGAGGCGATACAAGTCCCTACACAGCTGCATATCTTAATGGCGGTACACATCTTGGCGTAAAACGTCACATGGCTGGTTTGACATTAGATTATACGCGCAGTCTTGGTGAGCATTTAAGTATGTCGAATATATTAGGAGTACGAGAATCTGATGCCGATGAGTTTTTTGATGCCGACGGTTCTTTTCTTCGTTTGATCGACAGCGAAGAAGAAGCTCATGCATATCAGATTAGTAACGAATTTCGACTCAACTGGGACGGAGGGCAACGTCTTAATGGATTTATTGGCGCAGGTGTTATGTACGAAGATTGCGAACATCAGATAGTAGTTCAGTGCAATCAAAAAGAGTTTTACCCCAATGTGATAGCTAAACAGGTAAAAGCGCAAACCGAAGGGTTTCCATCAATGGTATCGCAAGGAGTAAAACAAGGTCTTGAAGGTTTTAAACAGCAGCTTTTGAGTCAATATCCTGCAGCATATTCCGATCAAATTAACCAACTACTTGATGCTTATAGCGATGCCGTTTGCCCTCAGATTCAAACCTCTCTCTCCGACAAAATGTATAGTTGGTACAACTCAAACCAATGGGAAAATATCCCTGATTTTTTGGGTGATACTCAGGGTGTAGTGAATGGGGTTTTGGTAAATACACTTAATGCAATGATGGCGCAAAATCCTATGATTGGGCAGTTGCTTAACGGTGCAACCGCCGATCAAGTGGTTTCCCAATTAAATATTGGAGAACAGTTGGCACAAAATGATGCCTTCAAAGTTCTTGCTTCGGCTTCAGGTGTTGCTACGGAAGAAAATTACCAAGAAAATCAAACCAACTATACCCACAACTTAGAAACCGATGTTTTCCTTGACCTTAGTTGGAATGTAATCAATAATTTTTATATAACTATGGGTCTTCGTGGTACATACGAGCGTCAAAAAACCGGTTATATGTCTACAGCTATGACAATGCCTATGGTTGGATCAATGATATACGTATCGTCAAATGGCGAAACTGTTTGGACTGAAGCTGAATATTTTTCGTTTGTTGGTCGTTTGGTGTTTAACTATATGCTCAACAGAACCAACAACTTATATCTTTCGTTGTCGAAAGGACACCGCCCCGGCGTTGTATATTTTGATTACGACCCCAACAAACCCGGCAAACTTCAGCCCGAGGCCATATATAGCTTAGAATTAGGTGTTAAAGGTAATGTTTTGAGCAATACACTCTCTTACGCAGCATCGTTTTATCGTTACAATTGGCTTCATTTCCAAAGTTCCACAGCTTCTTTTAAAGATGATGGAAGTATAGGTTACACTACTACCGACAAAGGTAAAGCTTCTTCAACAGGTGCTGAGATTTCGTTGAAATACTATTTTGAGCGTTATGCTTCGATATTTGCCGATCTTACCTATACCGATGGAAAATTTGCCGACAAAGACGAGGATGGAAATCCTCAGCAATGGGCAGGCAATAGTTTCCGCTTAAGTCCTAAAAATACATTCGACTTTGGTGCTGATGTGGTTTATCCTTTGCACAATAGATATAATTTATATTTCCGTCCCAATTTTACCTTTATGGGCAAGATATTTTTTGAGGATAATAATAAAGAAGAACTTTCGCAAGAAGGCTATAGCACCCTGAATGCCACCCTTGGCGTACGCTTTACTCGTAACCGTATGACATACGATTTTGCTCTTTGGGGTAAAAATATTGCAAATTCAAAATACTTGATTGATGCTGGCAACGCAGGTCAATCTATCGGTTTCCCCACATTTGTAGCAGGTTCACCTGCAACTTTTGGCGTAAGAGTAATTTTGGGAGTAAAAAATATTAACCGTTAATAAAAATACCCCCCGTGTTTGGCGGAGGGTATAATTATAAGCACATTGGTTTAATCATTTTACAACATCATCGGCGGATGGTAATTGCTGTCGGTGGTAGTATTATCTGTTGTGTTTTCGGCAACTGTTGTAACGTTGTTAGCCGCTGTGTTTGTTGCTGTTGCATTATCTTTGTAATATTTGTTGTAATGCTCAATGGCAAGGCGGGCAATCATGTTAGAAATGTTGGCATCGGTGTTGTCTTCTACACTGATAAAGTGGTCGCCGAGAAGTTCTTCCCAACATCTTTTTACAGGTGCTGTGCTGCCTACCCAGTCGAGAATGTTGATGTGGTAGATTTCCCAATTTTTGCGAGCCTCGTCGATAATTTCAGCCGAAGTGAGTTTTCTTTCCACTCCACCAAAAATCTTGTTCATTTCGTATTTGGCATATTCGGCGTGGTTTGGTTCATCGCCAATGGTAATGAGCAGACCTTTTTTACCACGCTTGTTGATAGCATCGCATTTGGTGTGTCGGGCTGCAAAATAGTAGACAAGAGTGGTGCTTTCGCCGCCGTTGCCACCGCCGCCGCCTTCTAAGTATATCTTGGTAAGCCATTTTTCCATAAGTTCGTCGCTTGCCTCAAACTGACCTACTTGTAAGGGAAAATCATCGCAGAGGTGGTCGCCGTAAGCCACAAAGCATAGCTGCGGACAAGGAACGCCTTCGTCTAAGATTTTTTTCATCACCTCGGGAAAATCGTTTTTGATTAAGTGCGCTGGCACGTGTCCCATGCTGCCCGTTACATCAAGACCAATGATTATTGGTAGAGTGTCGGGGTGTTCTTCGGTTTCGCAACATTCGCGTATTGCTCCTTTCGGATTCATTTTTGCATCCATTGTGGTTTGAGTAAAAATCTCTTCCATAGATGCTTTTTCGTATTTTACGCTGCGCCTTACTTGCGCTGTGTCGTAAGAATAGTATCCTGCTCCCATGATTATTTAATTTTAGATGTCCAATTTGGTATTAATTCTTTAATTTTATCAGCCTCGGGATATGCTCCGAAAAGGCTTTCATAGCGGTCTACCACTATTTCGAGTATGATAAGGTCGTTGCGGCGGTCGATTCCTATCTGTATGTCCTTTTCTTTAAACTTTGCAGCGTCAAAATCGCCCGGCACCACTTGAGTACTTGTAATGTTTGATGGGCAAAGGTCGAGAATGAGGTTGTCGCGTTGACGGTCGTATTGGCGGATTCGGCGCAAACGGTCTTCGATGTCGCGTCGGTATTCAATTTCGGTATCTTCTGCGATACCATCTGCACGGTCTTCGCGTATTTGACGAAACGATGCGGTGAGATACTCTTTAAATTTAGCCATGATGTTAAAGTTTTAAATTATTTTTTTTGTTATTATATACGATTTGACTTTGCAAAAGTGAATAACTTTGCGTAAAAAATACACAAAGAAAGTGTTAAAAAATGTTAAACGCTATAAAATTTGCATTTTGAGTAAAGTTTTCTTATCTTTGTAAGAGAATAAAAGATTTTAACAAGAAAAAAGATATGATAGTATTTCCTAACGCCAAAATCAACATCGGGTTAGACATAACCGCCCGTCGCAGTGATGGTTTTCACGATATCGAAACCGTATTTTACCCTGTTAGGCTGTGCGATTGCCTTGAATTTGTGGAAAACCATAC
>JAEEGL017087722.1_pt1 | contig 17230 bp, 16 predicted proteins | sample 9134231 | NCBI WGS metagenome assembly JAEEGL01 (sample SAMN16246548, study PRJNA631951) | gut metagenome | biome: gut microbiome; feature: rumen; material: fiber-attached | host: Bos | place: Iran: Karaj | collected 2018-10
CCCCGTAACCGGAAGGATCGTTCCGATACAGCCTCTTAGCATTCCATGCTCATGGATCGATACAAATGCGCCTGCTTTTTCACTAAGCATCTCTTCAGGCAGTCCGTCAGGTATTCCTATCTTTTTTCCGTTTTGTATATAAGCGTTTACCGTATCGTACGCCAGAGACACATACGGGTCGGCACCCGCTTTCCTTTGATCCAGGGCTGTTCTTGATGAATCAAGCCTTGCTTCAAGGAATTTTCGTCCGGGGTCTTCTCCTTCGGGATAGAAACAGCAAATGCCGTATCCCACTCCGGTAACATCCTCGTGAGATAACTGTTCAGCATTCACTTTTATCCCGTCAAAAGCTCCTGCCATGATGACAAAGGATCTGTGGCCACATTCGGCTGCTTTGTTGCAAAGATCATCCGAAAAATCAAAGAGTTTATCAAACGAAGCAGATGAGAGTACCTCCATTATCCGTCTGTCGTACTCGGGACCTTCGGGGGCAAAGCCGTAGGGACCGTACTCCTTGAGCTTGTGTGAAAGGTCACCGCTTGCTACATAGACTGCTCTTCGTCCGGTGTCATTAACGGCACGTGCTATGACTGAGCCCAGCCTGTAGTGATCGGGAAGGGACAGCCCCGACAAGCCGACTCTTACGAGTTCAAAGTCCTTATATTCCTGTTCTATAAAATAAAGCGGCACCATTGTTCCGTGATCGAGCTCGGGATCTCTTTCTCCCAAAGTTCCTGCGCTTAAATCTTCTTTATCAGCAAGTTCGCATATCTTATCCACAAGTTCGGTATCGTATTTCTCGCTGAAGGTAACAGACGACGCACGAAATGATGCAAAAGATCCTTTTGCATCACTTCCGGGAGAGATGTGAAAATAGTCGGAATACATGATCGAATGCGGACTGGAGATTATGATGGTCTCCGGCTTTAACTCTGCGATCCTTCGCGCAACCTCGCGATACGACTCAATTGTTTTTATGACCTGGTTTTCCCCGCCTTTACCCACTTCAGGAACTATAAGCGGCGGATGCGGAACGCTGAATGCGGCGATAATTGACATGTGATATCCCCCTGATGATACTTAAACATTTTTAGATCATTAACCTGAGTTTATTGTATAATGAAAAAGGCTTCGTGATGGCGATGGTCGCTGTGGCAACCAAACCGACCGTATATCACTATAATATTACCTATTTATAATTATGAAAAGAATCAAGGAAGATATAAAAACCGGAAATTTCAGAAAGCTTTACCTGATCCTCGGGGAGGAAGCTTATCTTCGCATTCAGTACAGAGACATGCTCAAAAACGCAATGGTGTCTGATGACATGAACTGCAACATATATGAAGGTGCAGATATCCGTATGCCCGAGCTCATCGACCAGGCCGAAACCATGCCCTTTTTTGCAGACCGGAGACTTATTATCATACAGAACAGCGGTCTTTTAAAATCAGGCGGTGAGGATCTGGCAACATACCTTCCGACCTCACCCGAAGGCACATGCTTTGTGATCTGTGAAAGCGAGTGCGACCGGCGAAGCAAGCTTTATAAAACCTGTCAGAACCTGGGTATAGTAGTATCTGCGGACACTCCCGAAGAACTGACCTTAAAAAAATGGGTGAATAAAATGTTATCCGACAGTGGTAAGCGTATGACCGAAAGGGACATAGAATACTTTCTTAAGACTGTCGGACAGGATATGTTCCTTATCCGAAACGAAATGGAAAAGCTCATTTCATACTGCGCCGATAAAGATATCGTAAGTGCTAAGGATGTTGACATGATCTGTACTTCACAGATAAATGACCGCATATTCGATATGGTAGATGCGATCGGTAACAAAAACCGGCAGACAGCCCTTAACCTGTATTATGACCTGCTGGCCTTAAGAGAATCGTCATTCCGAATCCTGTCGCTTATCGCAAGGCAGTATAACCTTCTGCTGCAGACAAAGGAACTGCTGCTTAAGAACGCCTCCAAGCAGGAGATAACTTCCAAGGTTCCGCTTCCTCCGTACTATGTCAATAAATACATTGACCAGTCCAGAAGATTTGACATGAAAGCCTTAAAAGACGGGCTTGAAAAGTGTGTTGAAGCGGACGCATCGATAAAATCCGGAAATATGAAGGATACACTCTCTATAGAACTGCTGATCTCTGAACTGTCAGCATAATGTCAGTCTTGTTTTTTTACAGACACAAGGTATAATTGAGTTCATGGTTAACAGACATCTGACTGAAGAACAACGGAATATCATAAAAGAATCGGTTACCAATATCCTGAAGGCACTGGGTGACGATCCCGACAGGGAAGGTCTTAAGGACACTCCCGAGCGTGTCGCAGGTATGTATGATGAAGTATTTGAGGGAATGCGCTATACCAACGAAGAGATCGCGCAGATGTTTGACAAATGCTTTGAGGAGACCAGGTCAAGCGACATAGTGATCGTTAAGGATATTGATGTATTCAGCTACTGCGAACACCATATCGCACTCATGTACAACATGAAGGTTACCGTTGCCTATATACCGAAGGGCAGAGTCATAGGACTTAGCAAGATATGCCGTATTGCCGACATGGTATGCAAGAGACTTCAGCTCCAGGAAAGGATCACCTCCGATATCGCCGATATCCTTGAAATGGTCCTTAAGACAGACGACATCATGGTCACCGTTGAAGGTGAGCACGGATGCATGAGTTCAAGGGGAATAAAAAAGCCGGGTGCAAAGACCGTCACACGCGTTAGCCGCGGAGCGTTCAAAGACAATCCCGTGCTTTTATCCGATTAATGCTGCTGTTATTCTACAATATCAAGATTTCTTTCAAAAAGTCCGGTCAGCGGCGAATTCCCCCTGGAAAGTCCGGGTTCGGGATCGTCGACAGAGATCTGGACTTTATTTATTCCGCCAAGTTCTACAAGTGAATCTGTTATCGAATATATTATGACATCATCCGTAACCGGATAAGCAGGTGACAGATAGGATTTATCCATGTTCACGTAGCAGGTACCGTCATTTACAGTGACTGAAACGGCTTTTGCTGTGGGATTCAGTACGGGATAACCGTCATCTTCCGAAGTTATCCCCTTGATCAGTTCATCAACAACAAGTTTTTCAATCGGGATGTTTGTGTTATAGATCACACTTCGCGTGGTCTTAACCAGTTTATCACCCGAGTCATTTGCAAAATAAAGTATAAGTTCAACACGTTCGTATGCATTTATCTCTTTACCGGCGTTAGTTATAAACTGGTCGGGAGTCATGATCCCTACCGGGTTCCCTGCCTGATCGGTCAGCGGTTCTCCTTCTATGGTAAAACTCACCCCGTCTATTCCGGGAATCTGCCCATAGGATCTGACGATCGAAGCCCTGGATAATACCTCAATGAGCGGATCGGTATTTCTGTATTCAGCATCAAATCCCAGAACCAGCTGATTATCCTTTAGCGAAAGGGTAACGAGATTAAAAGTGCTGCCTATGGCATTCTTGTAAAGCAGTTTGTCCGAAGGGACCTTAAGTGCTTCTGTCACTTCATTCACCATAGTTTCCGTATCAGTGCCGGTCAGAGTATAGGGTACAGTATAAAGCCCCGTTTCAGTGGAGTTAACAAAATACAGTTCAAATCCCGGCTCTATATTTTCTTCCTTTTTACCACAGGATGTCAGTATAAGAGCAAGGAATATAACGAGCACTGACTGTATACAATATGCAATTCTGTGTTTTCTTTTATGTCTCATCATATCTATACCGAAGCCTTGATGGGGATCTTAACCGTAAACGTGCTGCCCTTTCCCGGTTCGCTTTTTACCTCGATCGTACCCTTGTGCAAAAGCACTGCGGATCTGGTGATCGAAAGACCGAGTCCTGTCCCTCCGATCTTGCTGGAATGGGATTTATCAACTCTGTAGAATCTTTCAAATATTGAATCGAGTTCCTCTTCGGGAATACCCTCCCCGGTATCTGACACCTCTATCGTAAAGAACTGATGGTCCGCATCCACGGTAACTGTAGCAGTACCGCCGGGAGAATTATACTTTATTGCATTTTCAACGAGGTTCGTAAGGACCAGTGATATCTTTACTTCATCAACTTCAGCCACAACGTCCCGTAATGACACAAGTGTCAGTTCTATTTCATTCTTTCTGGCTATAGGTCTCATTCTCTTAAGTATTATCTCGGAGAGTGCATTTATATCCACCGAAGAGATATTGAGTTTGGAGGCATCCTTATCAAGCCTTACCAGTTCAAGCAGATCGTTAATTATCTTATCTTCCCGCTCTATTTCCTGCGTGATATCAGCCATGAATTCCTTATAAACTTCAACTGGCACATCATTGTCGGTATTCAGCGAATCGGCAAGGATCTTTACCGAAGTCAGAGGCGTCTTGAGTTCGTGCGACACATTTGATACGAACTCGCGGCGTGATTCGTCAACCTTCTTCATCCTGGCAAAAAGCGAGTTGAATGATGAGACAATATGCTGTGTCTCCAGATAATCTCTGACTGTAAGCGGCTCATCCGAAGTACCGCTCTTAACGGATTCTATCTGTCTGGATATCATATCGAACGGCCGGACAAGCAGCATAGACATGGTGATCGCTATCGCAACCAGCAGGATTATGACTATGAGCAGGATCTTCTGTGCACGCTTACGCAGTATCTCCATTGTCGTTATTATCGTATCGGTCGATGTCGACGCCAGAAGCACACCACGATAGACCACGGTTCCTTCGGGAATCTCATCGGTCGCTACCACAGAGGATATCGTCTCTGTTATCGGAACCGTAAGTTCAATATAACCGTTAACTCTGTCGTAATTGTTGATACTGCTGCCTTTAAGGCACTTGACGACTTCCTCGGAGACCATGGATCTTCCTTCGGAAATACCGTACGTATCTCTGACTATCTTAAGGCGGCTGTTAATGACCATGACACGGCCGGAATACAGATTGGACAGAAGGTTAAGCTCTGCATTTACCACATCGGATGACGGATCTATGAGGTAGTTATACGTGATAAGATGATCGGCAAGGACAGTCAGCTGATTTTGGACATCGAGCGTCCTTACCTTAACCGCACGATCCTCGTATCCTTTAAGAATACTCTGATAGATGATGAGAGAAGGCACGAGCCCTGCTATGAATATTAGAATAAACAGGCGAAGCTTTAGGCTTCGCCAGAATCTGAACTTATGCATAATAATATCCGACGCCCCACTTGGTATGTACATACCTGGGTTTTGACGGCGTGATCTCTACTTTTTCCCTTAATCGTCTGATATGAACATCGACAGTCCTTACATCACCTGGATAGTCATTTCCCCATATCATCTCAAGAAGTTTTTCGCGGCTGAATACCTTGTTAGGATTGTTTACAAGCAGTTCCAGCACCTCGAACTCCTTTGCGGTCAGGTTTATCTCGCGCTCTTCGATAAAGACTCTTCTGCTGTCGGTATAAAGCTTAAGATCTCCGCTTTCGATGACTGCGGATGCCTCATCCTTCGTACCGGTCCTTCGAAGTATAGCCTTTATCCTCGCCTTTACTTCCATGATATTAAAAGGCTTTACGATATAATCGTCTGCACCGTTTTCAAGACCCGTGATCTTGTCCATGTCATCGGAACGTGCTGTGAGCATTATGATGGGAACCTTTGAAAACTCTCTTACCCTGCGGCAGACCTCAAATCCGTCCATCTTCGGGAGCATTACGTCAAGAAGGATCATATCGTAATCGTTCTTACGTATATGATCAAGAGCCTCCTCTCCGTCGTACGCAGTTTCCACCTCTATATCATCCTGTTCGAGAGAAAACTTTATTCCTTTGACTATGATCTTTTCATCATCAACTACCAGTATCTTCTGTTTCATCTAATCAACCGTGATCTTATCTTTTATCTTACCAAACAGTCCTTCTTTAATTCCGGAAATGTTCATGATCTCTTCTGTTGAAGCAAACGGTCCGTTTTCAGTCCTGTAGGCGATTATCGCATCGGCTCTTGATTCTCCGACACCGCTTAATGTCATAAGTTCATCTTTGGATGCAGTATTGATATTTACCCTGCTTCCGGCATTTCCCGAGCCGGTGCCTGTATTTAAGGCTGAACCCGTATCCGGAGTACCCTCTGCCGGCCGTATGTACTGTCTTTCGCTTACAGTATCATCTTCCGTAACCGCCGGCACATATATCTGCATCCCGTCGGTCAGGCAGTCTGCGAGATTGATCACACTGTTGTCCGCTTCTTCGGTAAAGCCTCCGGCCATTTCCACAGCTTCATATATCCTGCTGCCGGGTGATAAGCTGTATACTCCGGGTGAATTAACATTTCCGCATACATGCACCAGAATATCAAAGCTTTCTGCAGTCGGTTCCGGCGTTTCATCCACCGTTATGACTTCTTCCGAAGACCCGTCTTCCGGCAATGTATCTGCTTCCGCTAAAGACTGCTCGTTAAGCTTTCCACCGGTAAATAAATCATCATCCTTTCCCGAAGAAAGCTTCATCCATCCAAGAAAGATGCTGAGGGCCACACAGGCCACTCCAAATAATATCTTATTTTTTCTGTTCATCGTAACCTTCTTTCCGAAAAAGAAGGCTCCTTAAACATGACTGACTAATTTCCTTCGGACAGAGCCTGCTGGGTAAGTTCTTCCTCGTTAAGGTACTCAACCTCTTCCTCTTCTTCCTTAGGCTCTATGATGTAAGGAAGCTCTGTCTCCTGTCCGGTTATCTGGTAGATCATCTTTTCTGCCAGATCACGCAATGCCGCATTGGGTTCCTGTCCGTCCCAGACATTTGCAAATACGGCTTCAAGCTGGATCCAGAAATTACTGGTCTCCATCATCTTAGGCATCGGCCTTGAGTAGGAGTACTCATCAGCGAACACCTTAAGTGCGGGATCATCGTATGTAAGGTTCTTATATACAGGTATCTTGCCCGCACGTTCAAACAGGATATCCGTATATTCCGTTGTCATGAAATATGCAAAATCATTGACAACATCCGTATGTGTCGAATACGGATTTACGACAACGCAGTCTGTCATCGAAAGTGACCTGGTCTCAACATGCTCATTCATGTCGGGAATAAGCAGAAATCCGTAATCATAGGCAAATGTTCCGTCGTTCTTTGCTTCCTTTAATCTCGTTATCGCATCGGTGGTCGCGATAGTAAATACGATCTTGCCGTTAATGAAGTCATCCATTACCGTAAGATAATCTGACTTAGAAGTATCTATGGCAAAGAACTGGTTAAGTGACTGATATGCATTGAGTGATGATATCGCATCGGCATTGTATATATTGGTTATCGAAGTATCCCAGCCTGCATCTCCTCCGAGATCGATAGCATCTCCGATGAAGAAGTAGTTATAGAATACATCCGTAACATCCCAGGTGAAAATGGTCTCAACCTGCTCTGGCGGGTTGTAGTTGTTTGCCAGATCCTTTATCTGGTCAATATAAACAGGCAATATCTCCTTGACCTTCTGCTCTATCACATCTGCTTCGTAGGGATAAGGTGTAGCTGTAGGAGTCGCCGTAGGTGTTTCTGTAGGCGTTGCTGTTGGAGTCGGTGTCTCCTCGGGTGTTTCCGTGGGAGTTGCTGAAGGTGTTGGCGTTGTTTCGGGTGTCGCAGTCGGTGTGGGTGTCTGCGTCGGTGTTCCCGTAGGTGTTGCTGTAGGTGAAGTGGCGGGAGTAGGAGTGCTGTTCTTTTCCCTTTCTGCCTCTTCCTCTGCAGCTTTGGCAGCTTCTTCCTGAACAAGTACGTCTACCGCCATTCCGTCAAGATATGTTTTGTTATAAAGAAGAGTACTCGTCTCAAAATAGAGCGGGTATCCCAGATACATGTCCTTGTATTTGATCGCATTATATGCCTGTGAGATATAGGCGTTTTCAAAGTCCGCACCCTCTGGTACCTGTATCGGTTCGGCTAGTCCCGACAGATATGCCTTGGTAAGAGTGTCGTGTGTAACGATATACATATCGGGAACATTATTTTCGATCGTAGACTTATTAACTTCTTCAAAAAAATCGACTCCCGATGCCAGGACCGGTACGATCCTCACACCCTTTTTCTCACTGTATGCAAGACAAGCGCTGCTCAGATAGTTGCTTAAGGTATCATCCGTATACCACAGATAGACTGTTTCCTTATCGTAAACAACCTCTTCAGCATTGACACTTATATCTTTATCCGGCTTTTCACGCACCTGTAACTTAAGTGCTCCCACGAGCAGCACGCCCCCGAAGAGCACCGCTATAACAAGCAGCGATAATAATCTTTTTCTTTTACTCATGATCTAACTCTGTCAAGACATTCCGTCAGTATTTTTATCATCTTGTCAACATCGTCTTTGGTGATGACAAGAGGCGGAACGAACCTTAAGATACTGCTTCCGGCATTGATAAGGATAAGTCCTTCATCCATGCAGCCTTTGATGATATCTGCGACAGGAACCGTAAACTCAAGTCCCTGCATGAGTCCTATGCCCCTGTGAGCCTTTATGATATCATATTTTGCTTCAAGTTCGTCGAGTTTTTTATATAGATAATCTCCGACAGTCCTGACATTCTCCAGTATATTCAGTCTTTCGTACTCGGCAAATACAGTAGCAGTAGCAGTCGCTGCGAGGGGATTTCCACCGTAGGTAGTTCCGTGATCTCCTGCCTTAAGCGAATTTTCCGCAACTTTCTTATTAACGACAAACGCTCCTCCCGGTATGCCGCAGGTAAGACCTTTTGCACAGGTCATGATATCAGGCATGACATTATATCTCTGCCATGCGAACATATAGCCCGTACGGCCCATTCCGCACTGTATCTCATCGAGGATGAGCAGAATGTCTTTTTCATCGCAGATGGCTCTTATCTCTTTAATAAATGCTTCTTCTGCCGGATATATCCCTCCCTCGCCCTGAACGGTCTCCATTATGATCGCACAGGTCTTATCATTTATCAGTGCTTTGACCGAATCGATATCATTCATCACGCCAAACTTTATGTTGCCGATCATTGGCTTAAATGCTTCACGGTATGCAGGGTTACCCGTAACGGATAAAGCACCCATAGTCCTTCCGTGGAAGGAATGCTCCAGTGCTATGATCTCGTGATCTGTCGAGTTGTCCTTTAAATAGGCATATTTCCTGGCCGCCTTTAAGGCGCCCTCAACAGCTTCAGCACCGGAGTTTGTAAAGAAAACCCGGTCCATGCCTGATGCATTTATGATAGCCTTAGCGGCTTCTATCGCAGGAACATTATAGTAATAGTTTGATGTATGTATCACCCTGTCTATCTGCGACTTAATCGCATTCTTGTAATTGTCGTTGCTGTATCCAAGGGCAAAGACCGCAATCCCTGCACAGAAATCAAGGTATTCTTTTCCGTCCGTATCATAAAGGTGAACTCCGTCACCATGATCCAGTACTATCTGATACCTGTTGTATGTATGGAGAAGAAGCTGTTCGGCCTCTTCTATATATTCAGTCATCTTCATAATAAACTCCTTATCGCAATATCCTCTATTCCTCGTCACCGTCCCTTAAGATCATTGTTCCCACACCTTCTCTGGTGAATATCTCAAGAAGCAGGCAGTGCGGGATGCGTCCGTCAAGGATATGGACTCTGTTGACCCCGCTCCTTATGGCATCGGTACAGTTATTGAGTTTCGGGAGCATTCCGCCTCCTATGATGCCGCTTGATATAAGCTCGTCCGCATCATGAGCGGTTATTCTCTGTATAAAGGTGCTCTTATCTTCAAAATTTCTGTAAAGACCTTCAACATCCGTAAGGAACACGAGTTTGTCGGCTCCGACAGCCTTTGCGACAGCGCATGCCGCATCATCGGCATTTATATTGTATGTCATGAAATCATCGCCGAATCCTATAGGTGCCACTATCGGGAGGAAGTCCTTTTCAAGAAGGTCAAGTAAAATCTTGGGATTAACGTTCTTAACCTCTCCGACATATCCTATATCCTTGCCGTCCGAAAACTTCTTCTGTGTATTAAGGAGTGCTCCGTCCTTGCCGGATATTCCGACTGCGTTCACGCCCAGGGATGTGACCATATTGACAAGTCTCTTGTTTACCTTGTTAAGGACCATCTCGGCTATCTCCATGGTCTCCTCATCGGTAACGCGAAGTCCGTTTACGAATTCTGATTCCTTGCCTACCTTTTTGACCCAGCCGCTTATCTCCTTGCCGCCGCCGTGAACGATTATCGGCTTGAATCCTACAAGTTTAAGAAGTACAACGTCTTCGATAACGTTCTTTTGAAGTTCCTCGTTGCTCATGGCGCTTCCGCCGTATTTCACAACTATTATCTTGCGGTTGAACTTCTGGATATAGGGAAGTGCTTCTATGAGCACCTCGGCTTTTTTAAGTATTTCATCGATATTCTTTTCCATGATATCTAGCTCCTGTAATCAGCGTTTATCTTAACATAATCGTAGGTGAGATCACATCCCCATGCGGTAGCGCTCTCGTCTCCCATCTTTACATCCACAAGGAATCGGACCTCCTTTTCGGCAAGCAGTTTTGACGCCTCTTCTTCCGAGTAATCGGTTCCGGCTCCGTCTTTATAAATGAGCATGCTTCCCGTTGAACCCTGATAGTAGAGTTCCATTTTCTCAGGATCAAAGGATGCTCCCGAATAACCCAGTGCACAAAGTATCCTTCCCCAGTTGGCATCATGTCCGAAAACTGCTGCCTTGGTAAGGGATGAACATATAACTGACTTTGCAAGCTTCCTGGCGTTTTCTTTGGTATCGGCATTTATGACCTTGCATTCGATAAGAGCGTTTGCTCCCTCTCCGTCTCCTGCAAGTCTCTTAGCCTGGGTTTCATTTACATAATGAAGTGCCTCTTTGAACTCTTCGTATTCAGGGGTTCCTTCCTTTATCTCCTCGTTTCCGGCCATGCCGTTTGCCATAACAAGGAGCGTGTCGTTAGTTGAAGTGTCACCGTCGACAGATATCATGTTATAGGTATCCGTCACATCCTCTTTAAGTATCTTTGTGAGGGTCTCTTTTGCGATATTTGCATCCGTCGTAACATAACCGAGCATGGTGCACATATTGGGATGTATCATTCCCGAGCCCTTTGACATCGCGCCTATTGTAACAGTTTTACCCTTTATCTCAAGGGATACTGCCAGTTCCTTATTTACCGTGTCCGTAGTCATTATGGCTTTCGAGGCATTCGTCCCGTCTGCAATATCATGTGATTTTGCCTTAACGAGTTTTTTTACTCCTGCCTTTATCCTGTCCATCGGAAGATGTGCACCGATGACTCCTGTAGATCCTATAAGGACCGCGTTTTCCGGTATGTCAAGCTCTGAAGCTGCTGCCTTTGCAGTCTCGGCACAGCAGTCCATTCCCTCTTTACCCGTTCCGGCATTTGCTATACCGGTATTCACGATGACAGCCTGCGCAAAAGGGGAATTTGCAACTATATCCATGTCCCACTTAACGGGAGCTGCCTTTACGATATTTGAAGTAAAGGTTCCTGCAACCGTACAGGGCGACTCAGAGTAAATGATCGCCATGTCTTTTCTGTTTTCATATTTTATCCCGGCCTCAACTCCGGCCGCTTCAAATCCTATTGGGGCATTTATACCGCCTTCGATAACTTTCATGTTTTTCCTTTCCTTAACTTATCCGTAGCCTTAAATGATGTCATGCTACCGGTTGAATCTTACTATATTTTCTTCATTCAGTGTAAAATCGTAGTAATTGAGGTCCTCTCTTTTCGTCCATCCTATCTCATTCCAGAATGCGTTTCCGATATCATTCGTGGAAAAAGCGATGAGCGAAACCTTGCTTATCTTTTCCTTCTTAAGTTCGTTCATGCAAAAGACAACCATCGCCTTGCCTATGCCGTGTCTTCGGAATTCCTCCTTAACGCATACATGATAAAGACATCCCCGTCTTCCGTCATGTCCGCAAAGGATCGCGCCGACGATATTGCCATCGGCCTCGGCAACCACCGATGTCGTGGGATTTCTCTTAAGGAATCTCTCTACTCCTTCAAAAGAATCATCTATGCTCCTTATTGCAAATCCTTTTATGCTCATCCAAAGAGCCTTTACTCCCTCGTAATCTTCAATTGTCATCGTACGGACATTGAAATTCATTTATATATTGAGTCCTTTTGCCTCATCACATCCAAGCAGTATGTTCATGCACTGTATGGCAGCGCCCGATGCACCCTTGCCCAGGTTATCAAACCTCGTTGTAACAACGATCCTTTCTTCATTTCCCGTTACAAACAACTGAAGTCCGTCATATCCCGAAAGTACGTTGGCACTTATAAAGCCGTTGTACTCATCTTCTGCTCCCTTATCCATTACCCTTATAAAACGCTCGCCCTGATAATGCTTTTTAAACATTTCCCTGACATCATCCGGACCCTTTACGTTGTTTAACATATCTGTATAAAAAGGAAGCGTTACGAACATTCCTGAATAATAATCATCAACAACAGGAGAAAAAAGCGGTGTTCTCTTAAGGCCCGAGATCTTCTGCATCTCAGGGATATGCTTATGCATCTGAGTCAGTGCATACTCCCGTGGAGCATCAAAAGAAGCCGGCTTTTCCTCTCCTTCATAAACTGCTATTGCCTTTTTACCGGCTCCCGAATATCCCGAAAGAGCAAAGGCACTTACCGGATAATCAGCATCCATGATCCCGCTTTGGATCATGGGAGCTGCGATCGATATAAAGCCGGTTGCATAGCATCCCGGAACAGCTATCCTGTGAGACGATGCTATCTTCTGTCTCTGGGTTCCATTAAGTTCCGGAAAACCGTATGTCCAGGCATCATCTGTCCTGTGGGCTGTTGATGTATCTATGATCCTGACATTTTCACTGGTAACAAGAGAAACCGATTCCCTTGATGCCGCATCAGGCAGGCACAGGAACGTTATGTCCGACTCATTTATCAGTCTGCCGCGCTCTGCGGGATCCTTACGAAGTTCGGGATCGATATGCATTATCTCTATATCATCCCGGTTCTCAAAACGCTCATATATACGAAGGCCTGTAGTGCCTTCACTTCCATCAATAAATACCTTTGTTTTCATTCTTCTTCCTTTTGGCCGCTTTCGGCGCATTATCCGTATTATTTTACTATTTCGGCCTCTAAAACTCAATATAATAATGAAGGGCCGGCGATAGTGTCATGCATTAATATACATTATACTTGCATAAATATCAACTATAATTTTGATTTTTTGCATATTTTTTTAATTATTTTCACTTTTTATGCAAAAAGGGTATTGCATTATACGCATTATTGTTATATCATTGTCAATGCGACCGGCAAATGTACATTATTTTATAAGGAGATATACATCATGAAAGAAAAAGTTGTTCTTGCTTACTCAGGCGGACTTGATACTACCGCGATCATCCCCTGGCTTAAGGAAAATTTCGATTACGAGGTCATCTGCGTATGTATAAACTGCGGACAGGCCGAAGAGCTCGACGGACTCGAGGAAAGAGCCAAGTATTGCGGTGCTGAAAAGCTATATATCCTTGATGTTACCGATGAATTCTGTGATGAGTACATCGTGCCCTGCGTACAGGCACATGCAGTATATGAAAACAAGTACCTTCTCGGTACTTCAATGGCACGTCCCCTCATCGCAAAGAAGCTCGTTGAGATAGCCCGCAAGGAAGGTGCTACGGCAATCTGCCACGGTGCTACAGGTAAGGGTAATGACCAGATCAGATTTGAACTCGGTATCAAGGCCTTTGCACCCGATATAAAGATAATAGCTGCATGGAGAAACGAGAAGTGGACTCTTGATTCACGTGAGTCTGAGATCGAGTACTGCAAACAGCATGGTATAGATCTTCCTTTCAGTGCAGATTCTTCATACAGCCGTGACAGGAACCTCTGGCACATCTCTCATGAAGGTCTTGAGCTCGAGGATCCCGCCAATATGCCTAATTATGACCATCTTCTGGTTCTCGGCGTTACTCCCGAGAAGGCTCCCGATGAGGGCGAATTCGTTACACTTACATTTGAAAAGGGTGTTCCGAAGTAAATTAACGGCAAGCAGATGAAGGTTTCCGAGATCATTACCGCTCTTAACGCGTTAGGCGGAAAACACGGTATCGGTATCATCGACATAGTTGAGAACCGTGTAGTAGGAATGAAGAGCCGCGGAGTATACGAAACACCCGGTGGAACTATCCTTTACGAAGCTCATCAGCAGCTTGAAGAGCTGATACTCGACCGTGAGACAACAAAGGTCAAGCTCGACATGGGCAACCTCTTTGCTCAGATCGTATATGAAGGAAAATGGTTCACTCCCCTTCGTGAAGCTGTACAGGCTTTCATCGAGTCAACTCAGGAATATGTTACCGGTGAAGTTAAGTTAAAACTCTACAAGGGCAATATCATAAAAGCAGGTACAACTTCTCCGTATTCATTGTATAATGAGAGTATCGCATCATTTACTACAGGCGATCTTTACGACCATCACGACGCAGAGGGATTCATCAATCTGTTCGGTCTGTCTACCAAGGTTCGTTCAATGAAAAAAATGGACAGGGGTGAAAAGTTATTATAAAAATAACAGAGTTGTCAGTCATCACTTTTCTCACGATCTATCTGGGAGCAGTGAATATAATAGGATTCCTTATCATGGGAATCGATAAGTTAAAAGCCAGAAAAAGGGGCTTCCGTATTCCGGAAGCAACCCTTTTTCTTGTTGCGTTAATGGGCGGGAGCGTTGGATCCCTGCTTGGAATGTATATTTTCCGCCACAAGACGCGACACCTCAAATTTACGATCGGAATGCCTCTCATACTTCTGTTTCAGATCGCACTGATCGCATTTTTGTTATTCGGTCCGTGGGACATTCATACCATCTGAGGTCTGTATGCATATAGCGATATGTGACGACAATGTCGCCGACAGAAAACAACTCGAGCGTCTGCTTTCCAGAGAGTCCGATGCCCGCATGGCTGAAAGCGGAGTCTTTTATACGGATTCATTCGGTGAAGGAGCAATGCTCTTTCCGAAAAGAAAGAGCTATGATCTGTTCTTTATAGACCTTGTGGAGGACTCTGAAAACGGTCTTGATTTTGCACTCGATCTGTGTGCTGAGGGTGTAACGGCCCCGATCGTCCTTTGTTCTTCAAAGCACAACTATGCAAAAAAGGCTTCGGAACTCGGCAATTATCCGCCCAATCTCCTTTTCCTTAACAAACCAATTATCAAGGCCGAATTAAGCGCCGTACTTGATAAGGCAGTCATTCTGGAAAACGATCAGCCTCCTACGATAGAGATCCGACACAAGAGTGAGACCTACTACGTCTTTGAAGATGACATAGTATATGTAAAGGCCGATAAACTCTATGTCGATGTTTTCCTGAAGGATGGCACGCAGGTTCCGGTTTACGATACTCTCAAAAACTTCGTCTCCGTTCTCAGGGGTTTTACTCACTTTACACAGATAAACAAAAACACGATCATAAATGCCGTTTATGTTGAAAAGAGTTCACCTTTTAAGGTAACATTAAAGAGCGGGCTTTCATTCCCGTTAACGGCTTTGGGCCGCAGAAATCTCCGCATTGCGGCCGGTAATGCAGAATATGAAAAAAAGATATAACTTCATGGATGTCCTAAGACTTCTTTCCATGGCCGGGATCGTGTATTACCACATGGTTGTCACACTTTGCCTTAAGGGCATCCGTCAGCTTGAATCAGTAAGCCCCCTTTATGAAAACTCCAACATGCACATAGCCAAGGTGTGTGTGGGGCTGTTTTTCATGATGTCCGGAGCCGGGCTCATGCTTTCAACAAAGGATAAGGATCCCTTTTCTCTTAAGGATTATTATAAAAAGAGGTTCTTTAAGATACTCGTTCCTTTTTATGTTGTATACGTTCTGTATCTGGTGACATTCATATGCCTGACAGGCGAAACATTATCTTCGATATATGACAGGCAGGTCCATCCGGTCAGCTTTATCTTTACGCTCCTTGGCATGGACTCATACCTTAGCAGCTTCGGAGTGCCCACCTATGCTCTAGGCATCGGCGAATGGTTTTTAGGGGCACTTGTTATGATGTATATCCTCTTCCCGTTATTAAGATGGGCACTTCTTAAGAACAGGTGGATAACTCTTCTTGTCGGAGTGATATATTACGCGGTTATCCTCATTACATACCCCAATATGTCATATGCTCTCACAAATCCGGGATTCGTCAATTTCACCGTAAAGGTATTTGATTTCTTTCTCGGTATGTTCCTTGTGCTTATACTTGAAAAGATTCCCAAAAGGACTTCATTTGCGGTAAGCTTCTGCATATTCCTTTTCTTTATGATATGGCCCAGACGCCTTCCCGTAGATGACAGCATTATGATACTTGTTCAGATAACATCGATCTTTCTGATGTTCAATGCCTTTGAAAGCTTCTTTGCAAAGGCTCCGAAGATCATGAAGGTCATCACCGTGCTGTGTTCCTACACATATGTTTTTTTCCTCGTGCATCATGTTATAATCGACTACATGACGCTGCAGGTAGTCGGACTTCCGTTCAAAAACTTCGACATTTTAAAGCTTTTTGCCTGCGAATTTCTCGTGATATCCGCTGTCACCTTCGTTATAAAGAACCTGACAGAGCTGCCCTCATTCATACTTAAGAAAAGAAAAACAAAATGAAAGATGCCCTCACACTATACAAACTTATAGTCCTTTATATGCTCGACCGTGTGGATTTCCCGCTGACCAAGGCTCAGATAGGTGACTTCATACTTGAGAAGGAATATACGAACTTTATGACTCTCCAGAAGGTCATAGGTGAGCTCCTTGACTCAAAGCTCGTTACGGCACAGTCATACCGTAACAGGACTCACTTAAGCCTTACAAAGGAAGGCGCCGACGCGATCCACTTTTTCGAGAATGATATAAATCCGAAGATCAAAAAAGAGATAGACAGCTATCTTAAGAACAATCAGATCAAATTACGGAATGAAGTGTCGATCACCGCAGATTATTACAAAGCTACAAGCGGTGAATATGAGGCTCACCTTGTCGCAAAGGACAAGGATATAAAATTAATAGATATGACCATTTCCGTACCGATAGAGGAAACAGCCATATCTATCTGTGACAATTGGAATAAAAAGAATCAGGAACTCTACCAGTATCTCGTAAAGCATCTTTTCTGATCTTTATCTCATAATATCCGACCAGTTGGAAATACCTATAATGGATTTGGCAA
>JAEEGL012421665.1_pt1 | contig 17228 bp, 12 predicted proteins | sample 9134231 | NCBI WGS metagenome assembly JAEEGL01 (sample SAMN16246548, study PRJNA631951) | gut metagenome | biome: gut microbiome; feature: rumen; material: fiber-attached | host: Bos | place: Iran: Karaj | collected 2018-10
CAACATGATCAACTGGATGCCTGAGACTATCAGGGACGGCCGTATGGGCGACTTCCTCAGGAACGTTATCGACTGGGGTATCTCCCGTGAGCGTTACTGGGGCACACCTCTTCCGGTATGGGAGTGCGAGGGCGGCGAGCGCCACTGCATCGGGTCCATCGAAGAACTCAAGTCCATGAGTGACGATTGTCCGGATGACATCGAGCTCCATAAGCCTTATGTAGATAATGTTCACATCAAGTGCCCTAAGTGCGGCAAGCAGATGACCAGAGTTACTGAGGTTATCGACTGTTGGTTCGACTCAGGTTCTATGCCGTTTGCACAGTATCACTATCCTTTTGAGAACAAGGAGTTCTTCGATGCTCACTATCCCTGCAACTTCATCTCTGAGGGTATTGACCAGACAAGAGGCTGGTTCTACTCGCTCATCGCCATCAGCACTGTCCTGTTCGGAAGAGCACCTTTCTAGAACTGTATCGTAATTGGTATCGTCCAGGATAAGGACGGCATCAAGATGAGTAAGCACCTCGGCAATGTAGTCGATCCTTGGGATGTTCTCGATTCCCAGGGCGCTGATGCTGCAAGATGGTATTTCTATACCGCTAACCAGCCCTGGCTGCCTTCGAGATTCTCCTTTTGTGCAGGTAACGACGGCGTCAAGAAGTTCGTCTGAACATAGTGGAATACATATGCATTCTATGTAATGTATGCCGACATCGATAATTTCGACCCGACCCAGCACACGCTTTCCAAGGAAGGTCTCTGCGCCATGGACAGATGGGTCCTCTCCAGACTCAATTCACTTATCAAGGATGTCCGCGAGAGAATGGATGCTTACGATATCTCTACATCCGCAAGAAAGATCCAGGACTTCACGGAAGAACTTTCCAACTGGTATGTAAGACGCTGCCGTGACAGATACTGGGGTGCTGATGAGACACAGGATAAGATTGATGCTTACATGACACTCTATACAGTACTTGAGCAGCTTACGAAGCTTTCCGCTCCGTTCGTTCCTTTCATTACTGAAGAGGTATATCAGAACATCGTCAGATCCGTTGATTCCGAGGCTCCCGTATCAGTTCACCTCTGCATGTATCCTGAGTGCGACGAGTCCCGTATCGATAAGGATCTCGAAGCTTCCATGGAACTTGTACAGAAGATCGTATTCCTCGGCAGATCCTGCCGTGAACAGGCTAACATCAAGAACCGTCAGCCTCTGTCTGATATCTATGTCGTTTCCGAAGAGACTTTGGACGAAGAGTACAGCGGAATCATCTTGGACGAGCTCAACATCAGAAATATCAAAGTCCTCGCAGATGCTTCAAGCCTTGTAGATTACAGCTTCAAGCCCCAGCTCAGGACTTGCGGAAGAAAGTTCGGCAAGAACCTTAATGCCGCTAAGGAAGTCATTGCAGCACTTCCCGGCAAGGAGACATATGAGGCTATCAAGGCCGGTTCCGTTAAGATCACTGTCGAAGGCGAAGAGTATGAGATGACAGAAGAAGACTTCCTCATCGAGACTAAGCAGCCTGAAGGTTTCTCGACTCAGACAGATAAGGGACTTACGGTATCTATCTCGACAGTTCTTACTGATGAACTCATCGAGGCAGGATTCGTAAGAGAGCTTATCTCCAAGATCCAGACACAGCGTAAGGAGACAGGCCTTGAAGTTACCGACAGGATCATCCTTGGTTATGACGGTAATGAAAAGCTTGCACAGATAATCTCAAAGAACAGCGAATTCCTTGCATCTGAAGTCCTCGCGACTGAAGTTAAGGCCGGACTTGGCGCTAACACAAAGGAATGGACCGTTAACGGAGAGAAGATCACACTTTCTATAGAGAAGGCTTAATAACAGATGCTGATCCAACTTATCAGATACGCAGGACAAATGACTCCGCAGCAGATGATCCTATCTGCTCTGCTGATGTTCTTCGCGCTCGCGCTGTCTTTTTCTGTCCATGAGTTCATGCATGCTTTCGTTGCTAACAAATTGGGTGACGATATACCGAGATTGCAGGGAAGAGTTACACTTAATCCTATTGCTCACCTGGATCCCATGGGTACGCTCCTTATCCTTATAGTTGGATTCGGCTGGGGTAAGCCGGTAATGTATAACCCGAATAATCTGTATAAGCTCAAGAGTAAGAGACTCATGAACATCATGGTGCATCTTGCCGGCGTTACGGGTAATTTTGTACTGGCACTTTTATCGATGATCATCGTAACCATTGTCATGATGCTGACCGGTACCAAGACTATGCTGCCGGCTGTTGATGTTGCATACTATCTCGGTGCCGGCATCAATGGTGTGGGAGCACCTTTACCCGCTGTTGCGATAGTGTATGTCTTCTATTACGTCTATACATTCTCGATCATGCTCATGGCTTTCAACCTTATACCGATACCGCCGCTTGACGGTTCGCATGTGCTTATGGAGCTTCTGCCTTATAGAGTCAGATATTCCGATGGATTCATGAAGTTTGAGAAATTCGCTCCAATGGTACTGTTGGCATTGATCCTCATGGGGTCTTTCACTAATGTTGATGTTCTGCAGTTGATAGTCAATATCATTGCGTTCCCTGCGGAATTCGTAATCAGTCTTATCTGCGGATTTATAGGATATCTCGGCTACCTATGATTACTGATACCACAAAGCCGGCTGTCAAGTTCAGACACTTTGAAGGTCCGTTGGATCTGCTCTTCCATCTCATCGAGAAGAATGACATCGATATCTACGATATTCCGATCGCTGAGATCACTGAGCAGTACATGGCTTATCTCGAAGGAATGAAGAAACTCGATATGGAGATCGCATCCGACTTCCTGGTCATGGGTGCGACTCTTGTTCATATCAAGTCCAAGATGATGCTCCCCGGATCCAAGCTTTCCGCTGAGGGCAGTGAGGGAGAAGATCCCAGAGAAGAACTCGTAATCTCTCTTATGAGATATAAGAGGTGCCGTGTTTTCGCAGGGGAGCTCAAAGAACGCCGCGAGAAGTATGACGGCATGCGTCAGCGCACTGCGATGACTGCTAAGGATCTTGGCATTGATATCGATCTGCCTGTACAGACATTTTCGGTGCCCGAATATGAAGAGGCTGTCGCAGCCGTATGTGCCCGTAATGATGTCAGGTTTGCAGACATCTCGAATAAGATAACGCATATCCTCAGACGTGACAGACTGTCTATCAAAGACAGGATCAAGTCGCTCTGGGCTACTGTGGCAAAGAAGGGAAAGATTATGTTCTCCGAACTGTTCAAGGGTAAGAAGACAGAGAAGATAGACAGGATCGTAAGCTTCCTTGCCGTATTGGAACTTGTAAGAGACAACAAAGTAATCGCTACGCAGAAGGACAGTTTCGATGATATCCTCTTAGAGGAGAAGAAGGATTGATATGGCTGATGATTTTAAGATAACTTTGCAGGAACTCCCCGGCGCTATTGAAGCAATTCTTTTTGTGTCCGGAGACCCTGTTCATGCCGATAAGATCGCTGATGTACTGGATTGTTCCAAGGCAGACGTGGTCAAGACTCTTAATGACCTGATGAAGCGTTATGAACAGAATCCCTGGAGCGGTATCACTATCGTTAAAGCGGAAGATTCTTATGTCATGATGACCAAGCCTTCAGAGAAGAAAGTCCTTGAGAGGCTCCTTGGACCCAAGACACAAGCACCGCTTTCTCAGGCTTCATACGAGACACTGGCTGTAATCGCATATAACCAGCCATGTACAAGAGCACAGGTCGAGCAGGTAAGAGGCGTATCTTCGGATTCCATCATCTCGAGACTGTTAGACAGAGGATGGATCGAGGAAGCAGGCAATCTCGATGCACCGGGAAGACCGGCGCTATTCAAGACAAGCAGACAGTTCCTTATGGAATTCGGCATAGAATCCGTTAAGGATCTGCCGCCTATGGAACTTATGAGCTATAAGACGATCAGAGATCTTGAAGATTCGCTAAGGAAGGCAGCAGGCGGCGAAGACAAACAGCTTACTATCGACAGCCTGCTTACGGAGAATAAGGAAAACGAATCGGAAGATTCAGACGAGGCGGAAGAGAATCAGGATGGAGATAACTGAACTGATCGAGAATTCCTTGCCGACGATGAGCAAGGGCCATAAGGCAATAGCTAACTATATCCTTACCAGCTATGACAAAGCGGCATATATGACCGCTGCAAAACTCGGTGAGGTCGTCGGTGTATCAGAGTCGACAGTTGTAAGGTTCACGACGGAACTCGGTTATGAAGGATATCCTGAATTCCAGAAGGCACTCAAGGAAGAACTCAAGTCCAAGCTGACTTCTGTCCAGAGACTTGATTTCGCTGAGCAGTTTACTGATGATTTTGACGCAGTGAGCGGCATCATGAGCCAGGATATCCAGAACCTCAAAGATACCCTTAATTCAATTGATGAAGCTGAGTTCAAGAAAGCAGTTGATTCCATCCTCAATGCAGGAAAGATATATATCATGGGCATCAGGGCATCTGCGCCTCTGTCCGAGTTCATGCATTTTTACCTTACCGTTCTTTTCGATGACGTAGTTCTGGTAAGAAGTACATGTACGAACGAGCTTTTCGAACAGATACTGCCTATAGGCAAGGGTGATGTCATGATCGGTATTTCTTACCCGAGGTATTCCGCGCGTACGATCAACTGCATGAAATACGCACGCCAGAACGATGCCACCACCATTGCCATCACAGACAGAGATGGAACCGCGATGACTGAAAACTCGGACATCAAGCTCCTTGCAAAGTCTTCGATGGCTTCTTTTGTCGATTCGCTTACGGCGCCGCTGTCGCTTATCAATGCGTTGCTCGTAACTCTCGGCATGCACAGGAAAGAACACATCAAGAGTTCCTTCGAGTCGCTTGAGACTCTGTGGGACCAGTACAGGGTTTATGAGACCGGAAGAGACAGAAAATCCGGCGAAGAAATATTATAAGGAGAACACTATGGGTATTTTTCAGATTGCAGTAGACGGTCCTTCAGGCAGCGGCAAGAGCACACTTGCAAAAGGTGTGGCAAAAGAACTCGGTATCATGTATCTCGATACCGGCGCAATGTACAGGACCTGCGGTCTTGCTGCGATCAAGCGCGGTATCTCTCCCAAGGACAACGACAAGGTAACTGAGATGATGTCCGAGATGAAGCTTGAAGTTAAGTTCGAAGACGGCATCCAGCACATGATCCTGGACGGAGAGGACGTAACGGGAATGATCCGCACACCCGAAGTGTCCGTCGCTGCATCAGACATAAGCGCGCTTCCTGTCGTAAGGCAGAGCATGGTATCCATGCAGCGTGAAATCGCGAAATCCCAGAGCTTCGTTCTTGACGGCAGGGACATCGCATCCAATGTTCTTCCCAACGCGAAATACAAGTTCTACGTAACCGCCAAGGCTGAGACAAGAGCCGAGAGAAGACTTAAGGAACTCAACGAGCGCGGTGATTTCTCACAGACTTACGAAGAAGTCTTAAGGGATATCGAATACAGAGATGAGCAGGATACCCACAGAGAGTTTGCTCCTCTTACTCAGGTTCCCGAGGCTATCGTTATCAATACAGAAGATTATACTATTGAAGGCACCAGGGATTTCCTGCTCAGCCACATCAAAGAGGACTAAAGTGAAGGTAACCGTAGCCAAATCGTCAGGTTTTTGTTTCGGTGTCAAGAATGCCGTCGATACTGCTGTCTCTATAGCAGGTGATAAGTCTGAGAAGAGAAAGAAGGTCCTTTTAGGAGAGATCGTTCACAACTCGCTTGTCGTTAAGAACCTGACGGATGCCGGGTTTGAGATAATCGACAATGCTTCGGACATACCGGAAGGTTCCCTTGTTATCATAAGAGCTCACGGCGTAACACCGGAAGAGAAGAGGATCCTTCAGGATAAGAACTGCGAAGTCAAAGACTGCACATGTCCATTTGTGGATAAGATCCACAAGATAGTCCGCGAGGCAGCCGAAAACGGCAAGAACATCATCGTTACCGGTGGTAAGGGGCATCCTGAGGTCGTAGGAATCTGCGCAGAAGCAGACGGCACAGGCGTTCAGGTGGCTGTAATCAGCTCTCCGGAAGAACTCGAAACTCTCTCTTTTCCGCTGTCTACAGCCATTTTGGTGTCTCAAACTACTTTCTCGAGCAATGTTTTCAAAAAAATTTGCGATAAAGTAGAAAATAAAATTGAAAATAATAATGTTTTTGATACAATATGTATTACGACTGAAAGTAGGCAAAAGGAAGCAGCTTCTCTGTCCGAGGCTTCCGATTCCGTTCTGGTAATCGGTTCGTCTCACAGTTCGAACACCAATAAGCTTTTTGAAATCTGCAAAGGTCGCTGTGTCAGAACGTATCTGATAAATTCCGCTTCTGAAGTGCGGGAACTTATTGCCAAAGGCAATATCCTTCCGGATGACAGAGTAGGGGTCATAGCAGGTGCGTCGACACCGGAAGCTATTATATTGGAGGTTGTTCAAGAAATGAACGAAGACGAGAAGATGACAAATCAGGAGCAGCTGGACCTGGATTTTGCGAATGCTGTTGAGGCACTTTCGCAGGTAAGGAGGGGCGCCGTTGTTAAAGGCAACATCACTTCAGCTGATGCCGATTATGTTTATGTAGACGTCCATGACAAATCCGAAGGCAAGATTTCTCGCAAGGAGTTCGAGTCCGATCCGGATTTTGACCTCGATGCGGCTATCGCAGAGCATGCCGAAGTAACAGTCAAGGTAAGAAGCATCAAGAATTACGATCAGGGCAAAGAGATCATCCTTTCTAAGAATGATGTTGAGGCCGAGAAGGGCAGAGCCGAGATCGAGGAAGCTTTTAATAATAAGTCACCTATTGATGTAGTAATCACACGTACAGTTAAGGACGGCCTTATCGGTACTTACAAGGGTGTTGATATCTATATCCACAGAACACAGATCAAGCGCGGCGAAGTCAAGGATCTTGCTCCCTATGTCGGACAGACTATGACAGTTGTCGTTACAAAGTATGATACAGAGAAGGGCAGACTCAGAATCTCAGGTTCTCACCGTACTTTCGTTGCTGACGAGAACAAGAAGAAGTCTGATGAGATCTGGTCTGAGATCGAAGAAGGCAAGCACTATAAAGGTATCGTAAGAAGCCTCGTTGATTTCGGCGTATTCGTTGATATCGGCGGTGTGGACGGACTCGTTCATGTATCTGAGCTCTCCTGGAGCCGTAACGCTAAGCCTGCAGATATCCTCAAGGTTGGCGACGAGATCGACGTTTATGTTAAGTCTTTCGATAAGGAGACTAAGAAGATCTCTCTCGGTTATAAGAAACTTGAGGACGATCCTTACTATAACATCGAGGAGAGGATCCCGATCGGCGCTGTTGTTAAGGGTACAGTTGTTCGCCTTACTAAGTTTGGCGCATTCGTACAGCTTGAGCCTGATCTCGATGCACTCTGCCATGTTTCTCAGATCTCTTCCGTAAGACTTGAGAAGCCTGATGATGTTCTTTCTATCGGCCAGGAAGTTATGGCTCAGGTTACTGAGATCGATACAGAGAAGAGAAGGATCTCCATCTCCATCAAGGCTGTTGCTCCCATCGATCCTGAGGGCGTAGAGGAAGCAGCACCTGCAGAAGAAGCTCCTGCTGAGGAAGCACCTGTTGAAGAGGCTCCCGTAGCTGAGGCATCTGCTGAGGAGAAGACAGAAGAGTAATTCTTCAATTACTTAAAAACTTTGAATCCCCCGAACTTATTAAGTCCGGGGGATTTTTGTTATGCAATTGTATACCCTAAAATAATAAGTATTTACAATGAAATTTAACGTGTTAAAATATTTTAATATGTACAACTAGTATCTTCTGAGAGGTGTGGAGTATGCATTATACATTCAAGGATAGGTTTATCTCCGGTTGCATGAGCTTTGTTATAGCTGTTGTGGTCGCACTGTCTTCGGCATTGCCAAACATTTTTTACAGTCAGACCGTAATGGCAGCAACTGTTCCGCCCGTTCAGGATTCTGCCAGCGCCGTAAACTATGCTACTATTCTTGGAAGAGCTACTGATTTTGGTATTGTCGCCAATGAGTTCCATCATGAGAACCATATGGAGACAACGATAGCCGTTAATAAGTATTATCAGCAGGAAGGCATGGTTACTGATGTAGACTTTGTTTCAGGTACTGCTCAGTTTATTGTTGCACATGTTGAAGAAGGTTACTTTGCTCTCGGTTCAAAGCAAAATGGTGTTACTTATAATATCGAAGCTTCCGAAGAACTTTATTATGCTGAGAATCCCAATGCTCAGGACAGCGCTACTTTTGTTTATCCTATCCCTGAGAATAACGGCACATATAAGGGAAAGGGACAGGTTGGATATTTTTACATAGACTATGATTTTTATAATGATTCATCTAAAACTCTCGATGTCTATCCTGTTGCCACTTCTACAGTTGAAAGCAATGTTGCCAGAATAATCGAAAATATGCAGGAAAAGTCTGCCGAGATTGACATGAAGGCAAATGATTCCGGTTATCAGGTCGATTACAAGCAGTATAAGACTAATGATGCTGAGTATACTCTTGATTTCAAGACTTCAGACTATGTTAATAAAGTAATCTATATAAATGTTGACAGTGAACTTGCCGGTCAGATAGCAGAAGGCAAATTGCACATTATTAAAGAGGATTCAACTATAATCTGTTTCAACTATCCTGAGACCGGAGCAGAGATTAAAGTCGGTAGGATATATGTGTGGGATAATCAAAAGAATATGTGGGTCTCATCTGTAACCGGAAGCAGTGGTGAAACAACTGCTGAAGGACATAGCAATGACCAAACTGATGAACTTATTAATCAGAAGATAGTATTTAATCTTCAAACTACTGGTAAAGTAACACTTGATGCTGCCGGCGGCACTTTCCTTGTACCTAAAGCATCAAGCAATACGGAAGTTGTCGGTTCTAGCACCGGTTGGATAGTTACTGCAGGTTCCATGGTCAACCATGCTGAGTGGCACTATATCTATAAAGCTGTCAGCCAGGAAAGCATGAAGGATGGAGTGGGTCAGATTCACTTTGCTGCACGTAAAGCTTTTACACATGATTATGACGGCAAGAATACTCTTGAAGATAAGACAGTATTCTGCAGCAAAGATGACTTTACTTTTGCATGGTATGAGACTGACAGTAGTTATTCTATAACCGGATTAAGTCCGATCGATAATCCAAAGAATCAGGCAACGAATACAATTAAATTCCCGACTCTTACATTCTATACTGATGCCACCAAAGCAAATGGAGATACTGATCATTTAGTATTGGAAGGTCAATCAAAGGATTTCTATTATAAGGTAATTGAGACATCATCTGAGATATCGTCTATCGATGGTAAGCCGGTATCATTATCCAGCGGATGTATCAATATTCATCTTACAGTCACGAACAATGGCGGCTTCCTGTCTTATACAGTTTCATCTGAGACAAGGCTTGGAGATAATTCAATTTACAAGAAGAATTTGAACGTCGGAATGTCAGGCGTCGAGTTCAACCTTGGTGCGTTCTTTAACCTTATCGAGGATCAAAATTCGACATCTATCGATATTGTTAAGCTCGATGAGAATGGTGCTGCTCTTGAAGGTGCAAGGTTCAAGTTGAGCGGAACGAGTGGTGGAAATCAAATCGTTTTCAACCCTACACAGTTAGTTCTCGGCGAGGGCGCTAAGGCTGTTTCGACCACTACCAGCATTGAATTTGTTACAGGTACTACCCTTACTACAATTAAGCATCTTGATGACGGAACGTATACATTGGAGGAAGTTGGTGCTCCGTATGGTTATACTGCTGCTCCGACATATACTTTCGATGTTGAGAATGGCGTGATTAAAAATGTTAGTCCGGATAATGGTACTTCGCAAGCAGGATCTTCCTCATTCACTACATCCACTACGAACCCTCAAGTAACTTTTACTCTTGTTGATGGTACTGATACTACCGTAAAGAAGACCAATGTAGAGATAAGCAAGGTTATTGCTGCCGGCAACACAGGTGAAGGCAATGAACTTGAAGGCGCTACTCTTACTCTTATGGGTAAATTGGCAAACGGAAATACTGTAACATTTGACGAGAACCAGTTAACAAAGGGAACAAATGCTAAGTTTGTATCCGATGGAGAAGCTTTAACATTTGTCTCCGGTTCGACTTCATCTATTATCAAGGATCTTCCTGATGGTGATTATATTCTTCGTGAAGAAATTGCTCCTGACGGATATTCATTATCTACTGATATAGCATTCACAATTACTGATGGCGTTGTTAGGGGAACTACTGTTACTACATCATCTTCTGCTGCATGGAGAGTGGTAATGGAAGATGCAGTTTCTGCGACTAATGTTGATTTTGCAAAAACAAATGAGACCGATACTATCACACTTGATGGCGCGGAATTTGAGCTTACCGGAACATATCCTTCCGGTAACAGCATCAGCTTTACAAATAAGAATATTAGTCTCGGAGCAGGTGCTACAATTAAGAGTACCGGTAATTCTCTTGTATTCGCGACAGGAACAGAAAAGTCTACTTTCACGGCTCTTCCTGACGGATCATATCTTTTGAAAGAATTGACTGGCCCTAATGGATATAGCTGTGCTAAGGATCTTCGTTTTAATATAAGCAATGGATTCTTATCAATTCCATCGGAATATACCAACGCAAATACGATAGTAATTAAGGATGCTGTTTCCAATAATAGTGTCAAGTTTGCCAAGAAGAGTTCTGTTGATGACAGTATATATGTCGCAGGAGCTACTATTCAGTTGAGTGGAAAGTATCCTGATGGAAGCACAACGATCGATATGACTAATGTTGAGATCAAAGGCGCAAGTTCATCCAATAAGAATACTGCCGGTATACTTGAATTTGTCGTCGGATCAAGTGACATTACTTTCAGTAAGTTGCCCAATGGTACATATACACTGAAAGAGACGAATTGCCCTGATACTTATTATCCGGCTTCCGATATCGTTTTTACAGTTAAGGATACTGTAGTTACCTCAGACAATGGAATAGTTATTCCTGATCAATATGATCCAATACACAATCCCTCAACTGTCATCATGTATGATTCACCTAAGACGATTGATACATTTGAGGATATCTATTTCAATAAAAAGGACAATTCCGGTACGTTTGTTCCGGGTGCTGAGATAAAGATTACCGGAGTATATGATTCCGGCAGTCCGGTTGATCTGACAAATGTTGTTGTTGAAGGAGCAGCTTCAACTCCGGTATTGTCATCGTCAAATACGGAACTTACTTTTACTACGGATGATTCAGAGATCGTTATCAAGAACCTTCCCAAAGCATCATATACATTCTCTGAGACAGGAACTCCGAATAACTATCTTACGGCTTCAGACTGCACACTCTATATTAAATATGGTAATTATGCAGGAAGCGGTGTTACTACTGAGTGGTCGTCTACATTAATGCAGAATGTTCCTGTTGTTACTATGACCGATGTCTTGAAAGAGTCCGGTCAGATCGTTATTACTAAGACGATCAATGATGCTTCGGTATCTGACCTTGGGGCAATGTCTTTCAAGGTCGAGGGCCCCGACGGCTATGTCAAGACTATTGATTTTGATGTAAGCAATTGGTTAGATAATGGTAATACTTACTCATATACTCTTACTGAGGGTATATATGCCGGGGCTGAGTATACGGTAACCGAGATCAAAGACGGTTCAAGCAATGCATATACTTGTATCGCAACATCTTCTACGCCTGCCGACGGCAAAGTATCCGCAGTTGCAGTAGGAACTGATGGTGCAACAGTTGCATTCGAAAACACTTATAAGTCAACACCTGGTTCTTTAGTGATTACCAAGACTTTGACAGGTGTGGCTCTTGACAGTCTTACAGATACCATTCAGTTTACTATCAAGGATTCATCGAATACTGTAGTGAAGACAGTGTATCTGTCCAAAGATAATTCAACTGATTGGAAGTATGAGAATGGTGCTTATGTATGTACCATTAGCAATCTTCCTGCAGGAACATACACTGTTGAGGAGACAGAGACTGCAAATGCAATTACAACAAAGATAGATGGCAGTGAGCAGACTTCAAAAGCTGTAACAGTGAATTCCGGTTCTGTCGCAAGTGTAGTTGTCACGAACAACTATTCAACGACGCAGCCTACGGTAACGCCTGTAGCAACAGTAACACCTGTAGCATCAGTAACGCCTGTAGCATCGATAACACCTGTAGCATCGGTAACACCTGTAGCATCGGTAACACCTGTAGCATCAGTAACGCCTGTAGCATCGGTAACACCTGTTGCTTCGGTAACACCTGTTGCTTCGGTAACACCTGTTGCTTCGGTAACACCTGTGGCATCAGTAACGCCTGTAGCATCAGTAACGCCTGTTGCTTCGGTAACACCTGTGGCTTCAGTAACACCAGTAGCATCGGTAACGCCTGTGGCTTCAGTAACGCCTGTAGCATCGGTAACACCTGTGGCATCAGTAACGCCTGTAAATACTCCTGTTGTAACGCCGATTGTTACGCCTATAGTCACGCCAGTGGTTACACCCGTGTTAACTCCCGTGGTCACACCGATAGTAACTCCTGTAGCATCTGTAACACCCGTGGCTTCAGTGACACCTGTATCCACACCTGTAGTTACTCCTGTAGTCACGCCGGTAGTAACCCCCATAGTAACGCCTATAGTCACGCCAGTGGTTACACCCGTGTTAACTCCCGTGGTCACACCGATAGTAACTCCTATAGCATCTGTAACACCCGTGGCTTCAGTGACACCTGTATCCACACCTGTAGTTACTCCTGTAGTCACGCCGGTAGTAACCCCCATAGTTACACCCATAGTTACGCCCATAGTTACGCCGATTGTTACGCCTATAGTAACTCCTATAGTTACACCGATCGTAACGCCTGTAGCATCAGTAACGCCTGTAGCATCAGTAACGCCTGTAGCATCAGTAACGCCTGTAGCATCAGTAACGCCTGTAGCATCGGTAACGCCTGTAGCATCAGTAACCCCTGTGGCTTCAGTAACACCTGTTACAACGGCAACTTCAACACCTGCGGTTACCAATGCACCTGCAACGACAAGTGCTCCATCTGCTGCACCTACAGCTGCTCCCGTAACGACAAACGCTCCTGCACCTACAACTGCTCCTACATATGATGTTGATATCAGCTTGCAGGATACACAGAGTGTAGAGATTGCTAAAGCAACTCTCGCTTTTACCAGCGTAGACGGATTTGATATTGGAAGTGTAGTAGTACTCCAGAATGGTAATCCGATCCCGACTACGGTATCTGCTGATAAGAAGACGGTCTCCTTTGTAACTGACAGTGCTTCGTCTACGATCATTAGTGGTTTGACACCTGGAACATATACTGTTGTTGAGACAGTATCTCCCGGAGCTTATATAGCAGCTGAACCTTTGACATTTAAACTCAATAATGATGGTACTATCGAATGCAATGGTACTCTCGTAGCAGCAGGCACCAAGCTTATAATGGTTTGCAAGACAAATACACCTTCTGCTGAAGCAAGTGCTGCAAAGAATGAAAACAGCGCAGTTCCTGCAACAGGTGAGACATCCGTTAACAACGCTCTCTTCGCAGGATTGGCAATGTGTGCAATGGCAGCATTCATCATGGCTGCTGTATGGCACAGAAAAATGAGAGAAGAAGCAAGAGATTAATGCTTCTCGTCAAATGAAACTATGAGGCTGCTTCAAGTAAGAATGAGGCAGCCTCAGTTTTTTTGAAGTTCAAGTTTTAAGATTTGATATTTGCACTTGCATAATTTAAGTTGTTGTACTATGATTTTAAGGCTTGTGAATGGAAATCCCCAATCGGGGTGTGGCTCAGGTGGTAGAGTGCTTGCTTCGGGAGCAAGAGGCCGTGGGTTCGAGTCCCGCCACTCCGACCAGTTTTTTCCTTTTACCTTGCACATCGGGGTGTAGCTCAGGTGGCTAGAGTGCTTGCTTAGGGAGCAAGAGGTCGTGGGTTCAAGTCCCGTCACTCCGACCAGATAAAGCCTTGGAACTCATGTTCCGGGGCTTTTTCTTTTTGTTGTTTATCAGGGCGGAATATATTACAAATTTGATTTTCATTTCGTACGGTGCTATAATCACCGAACCAATTGTTCTAGGAGATTTTATCTTGCGCAGAAAACTGATCTCATTCCTGATCATGTTCGCCATTGTTCTTTCCATGAGCAGTACGGCGATCGCAGAGACTATCGATATGATGAACGAGCCCACTGAAGAGGAGCTCTATACATACGATAAGATCTGGATGGAATCCACTGATGAGGAACGCTATTATATGGATTCTGCCATTAAGGCAAGAGCCGTTGGTCTTTCCACAAAAGAATTCAAGTTCTTTGCAAGGGTCGTAGAGGGCGAAGGCCGTTTCTGTGAGGATGATCTCACGGATAAGGTTCTGGTTGCCTGCGTTGTTATCAACAGGACTAACTGCTCAAAGTGGCCCACTAAGACGATCACCAAGACACTTCAGCGTCCTAACCAGTTCCTTGCGGTAAATCAGGAAACTAAGGAATGCTATGTTTCCCGTACACTTGATTCCGAGTGGGCAATAATCCTTGCGTACAGACTCATCGATTCTTATTCCATTGACTGTCATATGGTCTACTATAATTCGATCGGCTTCGGTGGTTATTCTTCTAGCTTTGCCGATTATGTTGACTGCAGATACTGCAACGGTAACTGCTTCTCATGCATCAAGTGCGATTGTTCTTATTGCACGGATTATTGTGCCATCTATGATCCCGAGTGGAGCCTCGGTGCCGTTGAGATGATCGAACCCCGCTATGAAAGGCCGATAGGAAGTATAACGGCTGCGGAGATCGTATATCTCGGCAAGTATTGATGTTTTGTCCGTCGCTGCCTTAGTGTTATAATTCTTCTATCACTTAAAAGGCGGTACTTATATGAGCCGGGCAGATGATATTTTTGACGAGAACATCAGAACGATCCTTAATTCCGGATACACGACTATGAACGACAAGGTCCGTCCCCATTGGGCTGATGACGGAGCACCTGCGTATACATACAAGGCTTTTGCCATCGTTAACCGTTATAACTTGGCAGAAGAGTTCCCGATGCTCACGCAGCGTTATATCAATTTCAAGGCTGCCGTGGACGAACTTCTTTGGATCTGGCAGAAGAAATCTAATAATGTTAATGATCTTAATTCCCATATCTGGGATGCCTGGGCTGATGAGACCGGTTCCATCGGTAAGGCATACGGCTACCAGCTCGGCGTAAAGCACAAGTATAAGGAAGGCGAATTCGATCAGGTCGACCGTGTTCTGTATGATCTTAAGAACAATCCGTCATCAAGAAGGATCATGACTAACATCTATGTCCATCAGGACTTAAATGAGATGCATCTTTATCCCTGCGCTTACTCGATGACTTTCAACGTAACCGGCAACAAGCTCAATGCGATCCTTAACCAGAGAAGTAACGACATGCTCGTTGCAAACGGCTGGAATGTCTGCCAGTATGCTGTTCTTACTCATCTTATGGCAAGGTGCGCAGGCCTTGAAGTCGGCGAATTCGTTCATGTAATCGCTGATGCACATGTTTATGACCGTCATGTCGATATCGTCAAAGAACTTATTGAGCGTCCAAAGTTTGCCGCTCCCAAGCTCGTGATCGATGAAGGCATCACGGATTTCTACCAGTTCACCACGGATAACATCAGACTTGAGGGTTATGAATACGGTCCCAAGATCAAAGGCATCCCGGTAGCTGTCTGAGGTAATTCAATGAAGCTCATTTTTATTAGACACGGTGACCCCGATTATGTCAAAGATTCGCTGACAGAGAAGGGATGGCGTGAAGCCGAGCTCCTTTCCGGACGCGTTAAGGATTGGAATGTAAAGGAATTCTACTGCTCTCCATTGGGAAGGGCTCAGGATACGGCATCTCTTACACTCAACAAAGTCGGACGTAAGGCCGTTACATATGATTGGCTCCAGGAGTTTTACTATCGCGTAACGGATGAACAGACCGGTCAGGAACGTATAGCCTGGGATTTTATGCCTAACTATTTCTGCGGTCATGACGGTCTCCATAATAAAGATGAATGGTTCAAGACTGCCGTAATGAGTTCCGGTGATATCGAGAAACATTACAGAGAGGTCAAGCAGGGCATAGATGGTCTTTTGGCATCCTATGGGTATGTCAGGCGTGAAGACGGCGTGTATGCCGTTAAAGAGCATAATGACGATAATCTCGTATTCTTCTGCCACTTTGGCATTACGGCACTTCTGACAGGCTATCTCACGGGAATCGCAGCACCCGCGTTATGGCAGGGCTTCTTTATGGCTCCTACATCAATAACGGTACTGGGAAGTGAAGAGAGGCTTCCGGGAGAGGCTGCTTTCAGAGTACAGGTCTTCGGAGATTACAGACATCTCATCGAAGGCGGGGAACCTGTATCCGCCAGCGGATACTTCACAGACATTTTCGAGGGGTGAGACTATGATCGCAATTGCAGCAGTAGATGAGAACTGGGGTATCGGATATCAGGGACAGCTCCTTATTTCGCTGCCGGAGGACCAGAAGGGTGTCTTCCGCAAGTACACTTCCGGTCACACTGTCGTATACGGCAGAAAGACTCTTGAGACGTTCAAGGACCAGAAGCTCCTCCCGAAACGCACCAACATCATCATGAGCCGTAACTATCAGTTCGAGAAGGAAGGCGCCGTCATAATGCACTCTGCCGCAGAACTCGAGGATTATCTCAGAATGGCGGATACTGACGAAGTATATCTCATAGGCGGCGCATCGCTTTATAATTCGCTTATCGACCTATGCGACAAGGCCATCATTACTTATATCCACAAGACTTTTACGGCTGATGCGTATTTCCCGAATCTCGACGAACGCAGCGGATGGGGACTGATCGAAGAAGAAGCTCCCATAATGAGCGAGAAGGGCGTTGAATTCACTGTCAGACATTATGAGAAGATCTGACCTTATTTTTATTTATAAATAGGACTTGCACCACCCGAGGCTATTTGTTACAATCATTGCGCATAAAATTCACGTGCGCGTTCTTTCTGTGGCTATATGCTGAATAATACTTTGCGCGTACGGTAGTAGAACAGGAGGAAAATTTTATGTCTGTAATTTTAATGAAGCAGCTTCTTGAAGCAGGCGTCCACTTCGGACAC
>JAEEGL012536700.1_pt1 | contig 17228 bp, 13 predicted proteins | sample 9134231 | NCBI WGS metagenome assembly JAEEGL01 (sample SAMN16246548, study PRJNA631951) | gut metagenome | biome: gut microbiome; feature: rumen; material: fiber-attached | host: Bos | place: Iran: Karaj | collected 2018-10
AAAAATGTAGTATGTGATAGATGTGGAGTAGAAGTTACAAGTTCTAAAGTTCGTAGAGAACGTATGGGACATATTGAACTTGCTTCTCCATGCTCTCATATTTGGTTCTTTAAAGGTGTTCCATCTAAGATGGGTCTAGTTCTAGATATGTCTCCAAGAGACCTAGAAGAAGTACTATATTTCGTAAGTTATGTAGTAATTGATCCTGGAACAGCTCCACTTGAATTCAAACAAATGCTTTCTGATAAAGAATACAGAGCATATTATGAAAAATATGGAGATACTTTTAAAGTAGGTATGGGTGCTGAAGCAATCAAAGAATTACTTTCTATGGTAGATGTTTCTGCTGAAATAGCAAAATTAAGAGAGGAACTTGAAGGTTCTAATGGTCAAAAGAGAATTAGAATCGTTAAGAGACTTGATTGCTTAGTTGCATTTGAAGAATCAGGAAATAAACCTGAATGGATGGTACTAGATGCAATTCCAGTTATTCCACCAGATTTAAGACCTATGATTCAATTAGACGGTGGTAGATTTGCTACTTCTGACTTAAATGATTTATATAGAAGAATTATCAATAGAAATAACAGACTTAAGAAGTTACTTGAATTAGGAGCTCCTTCAATTATCGTTCAAAACGAAAAGAGAATGTTACAAGAAGCTGTTGATACATTATTCGACAATGGTAGAAGAGGAAGAAGTATTACTAATGCTTCTGGTAGAGCTCTTAAATCTTTAAGCTCAATGCTTAAAGGTAAACAAGGACGTTTCAGACAAAACTTACTTGGTAAACGTGTTGACTATTCTGGTCGTTCAGTTATCGCAGTTGGTCCTGGATTAAAAATGTACCAATGTGGATTACCAAAAGAAATGGCTGTTGAATTATTCAAACCACATGTTATCAATGGTTTAGTTGAAAAAGGTCTTGCACACAATATTAAAGGTGCTAAGAAGTTAATTGATAATAGAGATGACTCTATTTGGGATATCGTAGAAGAGGTTATTGTTGAACATCCAGTTCTACTTAACCGTGCTCCTACACTACATAGACTTGGTATTCAAGCATTTGAACCAAAAATTGTTCCTGGTAAAGCTTTAAGATTACATCCACTTGTTTGTACAGGATTTAATGCCGACTTCGATGGTGACCAAATGGCTATCCATGTACCACTATCTGAAGAAGCTAAAGCTGAAGCAAGAATTTTAATGCTTGCATCTAACAATATCTTATCTCCAGCAAATGGTAAACCAATCGTTACTCCTGGACAAGATATGGTATTAGGAAACTATTACATCACTATGGAAATGACTCGTAAAGCTAAAGATTTATTCGTTGGCAAAGGAGCTAAACTTTCAAGTGATCCTAAAGATTATATTAAGTTTATTGAAGAAGATATGACAATCGATTACATCGTTGATGCACTTGATGTTGATATGTCTAACGTAGACGTTAAAACTCCAGGTAAATATGAATATTCATTAGTATTTAAAGATACTAAAGAAACATATATTACTGGTACTATAGAAGTTTTAGAAACTGAAAAAGAAGCTAAAGCTAAAACTGAAGAAGCACAAAAATACAACTACAAAGAAGATGGACATAAGAAACCTTATGGTACTTCTGAAGGTAGAGTATTTAAGAATGCTAATGAAGCTTTAATGGCTTATGAAAGAGGTGAAATGGATCTTCAAACAAGAATTGCTATTCCTGTTAGATCATTCACTCATAAATTATTCTTAGACGATGTTCAAGATAAATATCTTGTAACTACAATTGGTAAGATTAAATATAATGAAATCTTCCCAGATTCATTCCAATATTTAAATGAACCAACTAAAGATAACATTGAAGGAATTACTCCAATGAATTATTTCTTAGATATGGGTACTAATATTCCAGTTGAAATCGCTAAAATGCCATTAACTGCTGCATTTACTAAGAAAAATTTAAACTCTTGTATAGCTGAAGTTTATAAGAGATATAAAACAACTGAAACTAGTATCATGCTAGATAAGTTAAAAGATACAGGATTTAAGTTCTCAACTATCGCTGGTATTACATTCTCAATGAATGATATTACTCCTGCAACTAAGAAACAAGGTATCTTAGCTGATGGACAAGAAAAAGTTGATAAGATTAACAAACAATTTAAACGTGGTCTTATAACTGAAGAAGAAAGATATAATTCTGTATGTGATGTTTGGATGAAGGCTACTAAAGATGTTCACGGTGAATTTGCTGATTTATCTGATAAGTTAGCTAATGAAAACCCAATTTTCATGATGATGAAATCTGGTGCTCGTGGATCTGTTAACCAATTCGGACAAATGGCTGGTATGCGTGGACTTATGGCTAAACCAGATGGTTCAACAGTTGAAATTCCTATTACTTCATCACTTGTTGATGGATTAACAGTTAATGAATACTTCTTGAATACACATGGTACTCGTAAGGGTAATGCCGATAAAGCGTTAAGAACAGCTGACTCAGGATACTTAACAAGAAGACTTGTTGATGTATCTCAAGATATAATTATTCGTGATGAAGATTGTAACTGCATTTCAGGATTACAAGTATTCGATTTAATCGATGAAAAAGATGGTTCTGTAATTGAATCATTATCTGATAGAATTATTGGTAGATATGCTGCTAAGAAAGTAGTAAATCCTGAAACTAAAGATATAATCGTTGATAAAGATGAATATATTACTCCAAGTATTGCTAAGAAGATTGTTAAAGCAGGTATTAAATCTGTTGAAATTAGATCAGCAATTACTTGTCAATCTAGAGAAGGTGTATGTCGTAAGTGTTATGGTGAAAACCCTGCTACTGGACAAATCGTTGAAAATGGTGAAGCTGTTGGTGTAATGGCTGCACAATCAATCGGTGAACCTGGTACACAATTAACAATGCGTACATTCCACTCAGGTGGTGTTGCCGGAGCTGAAGATATCACTCAAGGTTTACCAAGAGTTGTAGAATTATTTGAAGCACGTAATCCAAAAGGTAAAGCTACTATCTCTGAAGTAACTGGTAAAGTTACTAAGATTGAAAATGCTAATGGTAAATGGAAAGTTACAGTTAGTAACGATTCAGTATCTAAAGAGCATACTACATTATATGATGCTAAATTAAGAGTTGAAGTTGGAAGCGAAATTCAAGCTGGTGAAAGAATTACTGAAGGTACTATTTCTCCAAAAGAATTACTTGATGTTACAGACAGAGTTACAACTTTAAATTATATTCTTAAGGAAGTTCAAAAAGTTTATAAATCACAAGGTGTTGATATTTCTGATAAACATATCGAAATTATCGCTTCTCGTATGATTAATAGAGTTAAAGTTCTTGATGGTGGAGATTCTACACTTGTTGAAGGATTAACAGTATCAATGAATGAATTCAAAGATGCAAATAAACCAGTAGTAATGACAGGTGGTGTTCCTGCTTCAGGAAAACCAATTATCCTTGGTATTACTAAGAGTGCATTAGAAACTGGTTCATTCTTATCTGCTGCATCATTCCAAGAAACTACTAGAGTATTAACTGATGCTTCTATTAGAGGTAAAGTAGATACACTTAAGGGTCTTAAGGAAAACGTTATTCTTGGTAAACTAATACCTGCTGGTACTGGTGCAAGAGAATATGCAAATGTTGGAATTGAACTTGAACATGAATTCTTAAGTGATGATGCTTCTGAAGTACTTGAACATGAATTCTTATCTGATGATGATGAAGATGAAATGAGCATTACTGAAGTAACTGAAGAAGAAAATTCTGAAGAATAATAAAAAGGAATCTTTGATTCCTTTTTTTTGTGTTATAATTGTTTCATGGAGGGTCGAAGATGGAAAGAAGTAAAAGAATTAAAAGATATAAAGAATTACAATTTGTACTTGCAACAGTTGTTGCATTAGAAGCAGGAGTAGTTAATACAAATCCTATAAGATATGTAAATGATAATAGTTTTATTGCAAGTGAAGTTAATGATAACTTTGCTGGTGTTGGAATAGAATTTGTTGCTTCTAAGGATGCTCAAAAACCAAAGAATAGAGCACAAAGAAGAAGAGGATTCTAATAATAAAAGAAAGTAGTTCTACTTTCTTTTTATTATGTATCTTAAATGTTATAATTATAATAGGTGACGAGTATGAATAAGGTAGTTATTATTGGCTGTGGTAATGTTGGTATGAGTTATGCATATTGCTTACTTAACCAAAAAACAGAAGTTAAGGAACTTGTACTAGTTGATTTAAATAAAGATAGAATAGAAGGAGAAGCAATGGATTTAAACCATTGTTTACCATTTGCTCCTAATAAGATGAAAATCTATGCAGGAGATTATAAAGATTGCAAGGATGCAACAATTGTTGCTATTGCTGCAGGTGCTGCTCAAGCTCCTGGAGAAACACGCATGGATTTAATTAATAAGAATAGTAGGATCTTTAAGTCTATTGTCGGAGAAGTAATGAAAAGTGGTTTTAAAGGCATATTTATAGTTGCCACTAATCCATTAGATGTAATGACTTATATTACTTTTAGATACTCTAAATTACCTGATAATAGAGTAATTGGAACAGGAACTACTCTTGATACTGCTCGTTTAAGATTTTTACTTGGAGAAAAATTAAATATAAGTCCTAAGTGTATTCATGGATATGTAATTGGAGAACATGGAGATTCTGAATTTGTTCCATGGAGTACATTTAATATTGGACCTCAAAATATAAAGAATTACTTAACTAGAGAAGAAATGAATGAAATTGAAGATAAGGTTCGTAATGCAGCATATGAAATTATAAATAAAAAAGGTGCTACTTATTATGGTATAGGTGAATGTATGGTTAGAATTACTAATGCAATCCTTAATGATGAACATGGTATTATCTCTGTTTCTAGATATGATAAGAAAAATAATGTATATATTAGTTATCCTGCCATCATTGGTAAGAATGGTGTAGAAGAAAATATTTCTATTAATCTAACTGATAGAGAAAGAACTAAATATAATGCTTCAATAAAAGTAATAAAAGATGCTATTAAATCAATAAAAGAATAATGTTTGACACATTACTCTTTTTAATTTAAAATTATAACTTAGTGAAAGGAAGTGTACTTATGTTAAGTGATAGCGGAGTACCAATTTTAGTTATTACTGGTTATTTAGGATCTGGTAAGACTACATTAATAAATAATATTTTAAAAAAGAATAAAGATAAGAGAATAGCATTAATAGTTAACGATATTGGAGAAGTTAATATTGATGAAGAATTAGTTCTTAAAAGTGGATATATTAAACAAGAAGATAAAGGAGATGTAGTACCTTTATCAAATGGATGTATTTGTTGTACTTTAAAGAAAGATTTAGTAGATCAAATTAGTACATTAGCAAGTAAAGATGAATTTGATTATATTATTATTGAAGCAAGTGGTATATGTGAACCATTACCAATTGCTCAAACAATTTCTATTATGGAACAAACTTCAGAAAGCTATGGAGTACCTAGAATTTGTTACTTAGACAATGTTTTAACTATTGTTGATGCAAAGAGACTTGTTGATGAATTTAGTGCAGGAGATGCCCTAATTAATAGTGAAGTAGGAGAAGACGACTTAGAAAAACTATTAATTGAACAAATAGAATTCTGTAATCAAATTATTATTAATAAAGTAAGTGATGTAGATAAAGAAGATTTAGCTAAAGTAAGAAGTGTAATTAAAACTCTTCAACCTAATGCTGAAATAATTGAAACTGATTATTCTGAAATACCTAATGAAAAGATACTTGATACTCATAACTTTAACTTTGATAAAGCAAGTTCTTCTGCTGGATGGATTGAATTGTTAGAAAATCCTGAAGAAGAGGAAGAAGGAGAAGCTTTAGAATATGGTATTACTACATTTGTTTATTACAATAGAAAACAATTTGATTTAGAAAAGTTTCAAGATGTTATTGAAAAATACTCTAAGAATATTATTAGAGCTAAAGGATATGTTTGGACTAAAGAAACTGATAATGAATGTGTAATATTTGAAAAAATAGGAAAACAAAAAGTTTTAAGAAGTATTGGTTCTTGGATTATTGATATGCCTAAAGAAGAAAGAGATGACATATTAAAATATAATCCTGATGTTAAAGAAGCTTGGGATCCTGAACTTGGAGATAAAATGAATAAAATTGTCTTCATTGGTCGTGATATGGATAAAGCCTCTATTATTAGAGATTTAAATGATGCACTTTAAAAGTGCATTTTTTTATTATAAAATAAATTTAGATAGGGGAAATATATATGGTAGAAGATATTAAAAAGATAGAATTGCATTGTCACTTGGATGGTTCAGTTAGACCAAGCACTGCTGCGGAGTATTTAGGAATAACTGTTGAAGACGCAGAAGCTAAGATGTGTTATAAAGAAAAGGCAAGTAATTTAAATGAATACTTAACTAAGTTTGATGTTCCTTGTTCAGTTATGCAAACAAAAGAAATGTTAGAACGTGTTTCTAGAGAGTTAGGAGAAGATTTAGTTAAAGATAATATAATTTATGCAGAGGTTAGATTTGCACCTCATAAACACACTAAAAAGGGGTTATCTTTAGACGAAGTAGTTGAGTCTGTTTTAAAAGGTTTTAGAAGTGTTAATAATGTAAAGATTAATGTACTTCTATGTATGATGAGAGACTTTGATGAGGCTACTAATATGGAAATACTTGATCTATATGAAAGATTTAAAGATAAAGGTGTTGTTGGAATAGATTTAGCAGGTGCTGAAGGTTTATATCCAACTATTAACTTTAAGAATCTATTTGATGAAGCAGTAAGAAGAGGTATTCCATTTACTATTCATGCTGGAGAAGCAGATGGTGTTTCTTCAATAAATGCTGCTCTTAGTTTTGGTACTAAGAGAGTAGGCCATGGTATTAGAGCAGTGGATGATAAAACTTTAGTAAATCACATGGTAAATGAAGATATATTATTTGAAGTCTGTCCTACAAGTAATCTACAAACAGGTGCATCTATTAGTTATAAGGTACACCCATTAAGAGAGTTATATGATCAAGGTGCATCAGTCTTAATTAATACAGATAATAGAACTGTAAGTGATACAACTTTAAATGAAGAAATAAAATATATGGTAGAAGCTCAAGGTTATACAGTAGATGATATTAAGCAAATGATGATAATGGGTGCAAGACATGCATTTTTAAGTGAAAATGAAAAAAATGAATTAATAAATTTACTTAAATAAAAATTTGCAAATAGGCGTATTTTGTGGTATATTTATTCCTGTTCGCGCTTAAAGAAAAGAGGGTATTAAATATTATGAAAAAGACAAAAATCGTAACAAGTATTGGACCTGCAAGTAACACTGTTGAAGTATTTACAAAGATGGTAGAAGCAGGTGCTAACGTAGCAAGAATTAACTTTTCACATGCTACTATTGAAGAAAGAGAACAAGCTGTTTCTACAGTTAAAAAAGTAAGAGAAATTACTGGTAAAAATATTGCTATTCTTTATGATACAAAAGGACCTGAATTTAGATCTGGTGTAGCTCAAGAAGAAGGTATTAAGTTAGTTGCTGGTAATACAATAAAGCTAGTTAAAGAAGACGTAGTTGGTACTGAAGAACATTTAACTTTCAATCATAAGAGTGCTATTGATGCATTACAAGTAGGAAATATTGTTTTACTTGAAAATGGATTAATGAGCGTTGAAGTAATTGAAAAGTATGATGATTATGTAGTTGCTAAAGTTATAAATGGTGGAGTACTTTATTCTAAGAAGAGTTGTGCTGTTCCTGGAGTAGACTTACATATTCCATTTATTAGTGATGTTGATAGAGAAGATATTATCTATGCTTGTCAACATGATGGAGATTATATTGCTGCATCATTTGTACAAACTGCTGAAGATGTTTTAGCTATTAGAGAAATCTTAAAAGAACAACATAGAGAAGATATGAAGATTATTGCTAAGATTGAATCTCAAATGGGAATGGATAACTTAGATGCCATTGCTGGTGTATCAGATGGTTTAATGGTTGCCAGAGGTGACTTAGGTGTAGAAGTTCCATTCGAAGATCTTCCTTTATGTCAAAAGAGAATCGTTAAGACTGCTAGACGTCATAGAAAAATTTGTATAGTTGCTACTGAAATGCTAGAATCAATGAAACATAATCCAAGACCAACTAGAGCAGAAGTAACTGACGTTGCTAATGCTGTACTTAATGGTACTGATGCAGTTATGTTATCAGGTGAAACTACAACTGGTGAATATGTTGTTGAAACAGTAGGTGCTATGGCTCGTATTGCTGAACATATTGAAAACTCAATTGAATATAAAAATGTATTTGCTGATAATAAAGTATCAACTCCAACAGATGCAATTATCAAATCTGTTGCTGAAGCTGCAAACAGTTTAGATGTTAAATTAATAGTAGTTCCTACTGTATCTGGTAAGAGTGCTAAATTAATTTCAAATCTAGAACCAAGTTGCCCAATCCTTGCTTTAGTAGGAGATGACGAAACTGCTAACCAACTTGCTTTAAACTTTGGTGTTTATGCTGTTAAAGTTGATATAGTAAATGACATGGATGAATTAGTTAACTTATCTATAAGTGAAGCTCGTAAATTCATGGATTTAAAACCAGGAGATAATATTATCGTAACTGGTGGTTTAGTAGCTGGTAAAATCGGATTTACTAACCTAATGAAAATTGAAACTATAAAATAAAAAAGAACACATCAAATGATGTGTTTTTTTAATGTATTTTATTTGGTAGAGTAACAGTAAATGTAGAACCACTTCCATATATACTCTCAACAGTTATAGTTCCATTTAACATATCTACAAGCTTTTTAGTAATAGATAATCCTAAACCAGTTCCTGCTATATTAGAGTTCTTTTGTTCTGCACCCTTAGAGAAGTTAGTAAATAGAGTAATAAGTGTATCATTTTTAATACCTATACCTGTATCTGTAACTTTTATTTTTAAATTATATGTTTCGTATGATACTCTATCAACTAATATTGTTACAGTAATACTTCCTTCCTCAGTATATTTAAATGCATTGGAAAGAAGATTATGTACTATCTTCTTAGTATGTCTTTCATCACCAATTAATTGTTCTGGCATATTCTCATCATGTTTAAGAATAACCTCAATATTTGAATTAATATTCTTTTGTCTTTCATCTTCTATTGCTTCTTCAACTAATTTAAGAGGATTATAAGGAGCTTCATAGACCTTTATTTGATTATTTTCAAGTCTATTTGTTTCTATAATATTTCCAATTATTTCGTTTAAGTTTTTAGCAGTAGGTAAGATATACTCAATATCATCTTTTACATCTGGAATAGCTTGTTCTTTGTATTTTCCAATTACCTCAACTGAGTTAATTATTTTTGTTAATGGTTCTTTTAATTCTTCATTCATTGATTCTAGGAAATCATTTTTGGCATCAAGTGCTTTTTGAGTTTCCTTTCTTATTTCATTTAGTTCTGTTAAGTATTTTATATCTGGATTTTCATTTTGTAGATATAAAATAAATATTGCAAAGAATTCAACAATTGGTACTACGTGTGACTCAGGTATTACTAAACTTATATACATTGCAATTACTCCAAGTGTAATAAATAAGGATGATTGAAGTTTAATCTTTCTATTAGTTTTATGTATATTTTTTCTTAGTAGTATTATCCAAGTAGGTACACTTAAAGCAAAATATAATAAACTAAATTGAGAACCAAGTCCATCCATATAACAGTTAGTTAAGTTAACAGGTAAGAATGCTTGTATAAGTGTGGTAATTAGGAATACCAACATATTAATTCTTATAGCCTTATAGAATTTATTTTTATTCTTTTCACCTGCTAGATGAGTAATTGTTATTATATATACACTTATAAAAGTTATATATAAATTATTATTTATTAAGAATAATCTCATTAATAATTGAGGTATCCAGTTTGTTATATTAAAACTATCTACTAGTAACATGCTTACATAAAGTAGTACTGTACCAATTAAACTACAATTAAGAATTATATTAAATAATTGAGTAGTTATTTTATTTCCATCTTTTTTAATAGTAAATACAAGATTTATTATCATAGAACAAACCATAATTACTATTAGCATTGATCTCCAATAAGATGGTTGTTTTAGAAAGTCGGACATTTTACTTTACCTCCCTTGCTAATTTTTGAGGTATTTCAATTACAACTGTTGTTCCTCGTTTATAATTACTTGATATACTAATAGTTCCTTTTAATGCTTCTAATAGTTTTTTAACTATTGAAAAATTTAAGAATACTTTAGCATTATAATATTTATTATTTTTAATCTTTTCATCATTATAGTTATAGATATAAGGAAGTACTTCTTCATGAATACCTTCACCTGTATCTTCAACAATAAATCTTAGTGTTGGATTAGTATCTTTATTTAGTAATTCAACTGTTAGATTAATTGTACCTTCAGTTGTTGTTGATACTGCATTATCAAATATTTTTGCAAATATTTGTCTTATGTGATCAGCATCTCCATATAACTCTGGAATATGTTCATCAATATTAGTTACTAAAGCAACATTTGTATTTATTGAGTCTGAATTAAATTTATCAATTTGTTCAATAATCTTTTGAATACTATATTTTTTATCTGTAGTACTTACTTTTTGACTATTAAGTTTATTAATATCAATTATATTTGATACTGTTTCAAGAAGTAGGTTAGAGTTATACATGATTTCATTTGCTTCTTCATATAATTCATCTGGTATTTGACCTTTATAGGATCTTATGTCATCTGATAGACCTATTAAACCATTAAGAGGTGTACGTATTTCATGTGACATATTTTTTAAGAATTCATTTTTATTATTATAAGCTTCTAATACTTCATTTTTAGCATTAGTAATATTTGTAATCATTTTATAATCTGTATTTTCCATGGTTAATATTGAAATAAATATTAGTAAGAATTCCATGGTTGTAAGAATGGCTATTTGTGGACAAACTACTTGATATATACCTGCTACTAATCCAACTGAAATTATTAGTATAATTGGTATAAGTGTAGTCTTTTTATAACTTTTAATATTTTTATTAAGTAAGAAACACCATTGAACAATATTAAATAAAGCATAGATAACTACGAAATCTATAAGTGTTCCATATCTATAAACATGATTAATTCTTACAGGTAAGAATAGAGAAGCTATTCCTATCATTGCACATAATGATGTATATGCTGTTTTAATTCTTAAGTATCTTTCATGATCTGTTTTTTCATATACAGTTGATGCCATATATACAGACATATAAGCAATAAAGTAAGTACTATAAACCATATATAATTTTATTAGTAAATTTGCAATTAATACATTGTAATTTGGAAAGCAGTATAAATATAGCATTGTTGCTAGTTCTAATATTAATGCAAATAGATTTGAAATTAATAATTTAGTAAATATTTTGGTTTGTTCATTTATAATTCTTTTCTTGGAATAGAATAATGAAATTAATACTATAGAAATAACAATTGTAATACCTATTGAATAACAGAAATCTAGAATATGTTTTTCCATTTATTTCACATCCTTATTATTATATATATATTGTATCAATACTAATAGATAAATTAAATATTAGTTAAGTAAATATTTAAAATAATTATATATTTATATAATTAATCTGATGACAATTTAACGCAAATGTCTAAAGCAATAGAAAACTCTGTTAAAGATAAAAAAATAAGAAGGAATTAATCCTTCTTATTTTTGTTTCTAATTCTTCTTTTAAATAATCTTTCTTTAATTGATTTTCTTTCTGGTATTTCTTCAATTTCTCTACAAGTAGAAGTAACTATATTAATGTTATCTTCAATTTGTTTTTCTATATTTTCTCTTTCATCTAAACTTAGTCTATAATACTCACATTCGTATTTTAATTGATCTCCTACAAATAGAGTACGTATTGCTTTTTCTGCACCAATTGCATATATGCATAAACTTAGAACATAATCAAAGTTGTCTTTATTATTAATCATTTCGTCGATAACTTTATAATAGTTTTTTGATTTGCTGAAATTTTCATCTGTTAACATAGCGTATAATTGTTCATCTATTTCAGGATTTTCTAGTAATAACTCCATTTGATGAATATGATCTTTTCTTGATAAAGATACTTTATTAACTGCTAAGTGTGAAATAGTTCCTTCAGGATATGAATGAAAAGTTTGTAAGTTAATACTTCCTGCTTTTTCCATCATATCCATATCATGTTCGTGATATGGACTTTTTATTGAATCAATATTTCTAGCCGCTTCTGTAAGACACTCGCTTACTACAAATCTTAAATCATAGTCATTTCTTGGATTATTATCTTTTACATAAACAATACGTTCTAAATCTCTTTTATGATAAGGACTATGTATAAATATAGGATCTCCTAATATCCAAAGAGGATGTTGAGCAGAAGGAGCTTTACTAGCTAGTTCTAAGTCTTCATAAAAGGAAGGACTATTTAAGAATTCATCAGTAAGCATATACTCATATAAATGATACCATCCTTCAGCATTTTTTAACTTAGCAATTGCTTTTACTTTTTTATTATAGTCATTAGTATTAAGTAGATTCTTATTTATTAAAATATATGGAGGAAAAGGTATATCATTTTCATCTATATCAAGAGATGCTAGATTACTAATTTCCTTTTTGTTTAATGAGTCTATCCAATCACTTAGTTCTTGGGGACTGTTAAAAGTTTTTGCTATTTTATATTTAGTTAAAGTATTTACTAATAATAACGATCCCATTTTATCACCTCGTAGTATTATTATATAATAGATTACTAAAATGTTAAGAAAAATATTTCTTGAATATAAATATATTTTATGTATAATAAATAACTAAAGGTGTGGATGATATTCTTGATGAAAAGTTTGGACAGAGAAAAAATTGCTAAAAAGTTGGGTGCAAAGGAATTTCAAAAACTTGTTTATGCAGTTGAAGATATTAAGTATTCTTTATTAAAAAATCAATTATCTTTTTTAGTTCCCATTGTTGAAAAAACAATGAAGAATAGAAAGAATAGATTAATAAATAATACAAGTGATCCTGTTAAACAAGAAGAGATTGAAAATAAGTATAAGAGTGAATTAATTCTATTTAGAAAAGAATTAAATCAAGGTAAGAATAGAAATTATCATTTTGATGTTGATTATTCTAAAAATTTTAAAGATTATTTACTTTGGAATAAGGATGTACATTTAAAAGGTATTATTAGAAATTTAATTGTTCTTGCTGCATCAGCTGTAGCACTTATATTAAGTGCAGGTTTAATATTTAATTTTGCTCTAGCATTAGCTATAATTAATTCACTTGGATTAGTTATAAATTTTGAATGTGTTAATCTTCAAAATTATCATTTAGCTAGATTTGAAAAAGTTGAAACAAAACTAGAAGAAATGAAAAAACAATCTTTGCAAAAAAAGAGTGATAAATATGGTAATGCCATTAACGCGATTAATAAACAAATAGAGAAGTCAGATAGTTTACCTAAGCTCGATGTTAGTCAAATGGAAAATCAAGAATTAATCGAATTAAGAGGATTATTAACTGAAGTAGGTGGTTCTGTTAAAAAAAGAGAAAGAAGAAAGAATCACTCAGTTAGATAGATTAAAAAAGATAGGAGAGAAAAAATATGAGTAATTATTTACTTGCTAGTACAATTGTTACTGGAGGAACAACTGCGTTTTCTTCATTAAATGATACATTAGAAACTTCAACTGGAAGTGTAAATGCTATATCTGAAGACGCTCCAGGAGTAGCATTAACTACAATGTCAGGAGTTTCAACTACATTAACTTCAGTAGTTTCAAATGTACTTGATTCAAAAGAAGCTCAAACTGCTCAAGCTGTAAGTTATGTTGAAGCTTATAGTGAAGAAGAAGTTAATGAGTTAGTTGGTCAAATTGATGCATTACTTGCTGAAAATGAACAAGTAGAAGAAAAAGGCTATACTAGAACATTAAAAAATAAAAACTTCAGTTAGAAGTTTTTATTTTTTTGTTGATTTATATTCTTCAATTACTTTTAAATAATAATCATAAGTTTCTTTAGCTATTGTTTTCCATGATTTTGCTAAACTATTTTTTGCATTTTTTTGAACTTTATTATATAACTTTTTATCGTTAAATATTTCTTCAATTCTATCTGCAAATGAATTAATATCATCTGGTGCAGTAAAGCCATTGATATTATTTTCAACAGTATCTGCTGTAACAGCACCTTCTACAAATAGAGTTGGAGTTTCTTGTGATGCTGCTTCTATTTGAACTAATGATGATGAATCAAACAAAGATGGGAATAAGAATAAATTAGCTCTGTAATAAATAGATTTTAGAAGTTCTCTATCCATGATTTTTCCAGCGAGTCTTACTTCATTAGACATGTTATATTTTTTTATTCTTTTATTTAACATACTATAATCTGGTCCATCTCCAACATATATCATTTTAAAATTGAAGCCTCGATTTTTTAATTCTTTTAGTGTATCAAGTATAAAGAAAATGTTTTTAATGCTAATAATTCTTCCAACAAATAGCATTACACGTTCATCTTTATTTAAATTAAATAAATTGTTTACTCTTTCTAATGATTTCTTTTTATCTTTAACAATTTCTAAATCAGTACCATTATTAATTATTTCGTATTTACCTTTATAACCATAGTTTTTATATACATTAATTAAAGACTTATTTAGCGCAATTGAACTATAGCATTTATTGTATGATTTTATTATATACTTAACACATAATTTAGCAAGTAATTTAGATTTTAAATATTTTTCAAATTCAAATTCCCACCTGGTATGCATTGTAGCAATAACAGGTATATTTTTACTTTTGGCAATTCTTATTCCTAACTTTCCAATAGAAAAAGGGGAGTGGATATGAATAATATCAAAGTCTATATTCTTAAATTGTTTTTTTAGTTTAAATGGTTCTAGATCAGGTATAGCTAGTCTATAGTCAGCTACTATAACTGGAATACTATCAATCTGAATTGTATTGCATGGGAAAACATAATTATTGTCATTTGTTTTTGGTATTACTAATGTAACATCAGCATACTTACTTAGATTTTTAACAAGATTATCGACTACAACTACAACTCCATCAACGTTTGGATACCATTCATCTATAAAAATTCCTATTTTTAACTTTTCCATAATTATCACTATTAATATAATAGCATATATTAAGTTCAAATGTTATAATATTATCATTATGAAGAAGTATTATAGATATTTAAAATTGATTATTTTTACAATGGGAACTCAAGCGTTAATATATTTTTTAATGAAGTTTTTTATAAAAGATTATAATGCTATTAGTTCTTTTTTAAATGTTCCTTTAATAAAGCCATTTGTATTCTTTTATGATTCGTGGTATCCATTTATTCTTTTGAATACTTTTTTAATATTTAAAAGTGGGGGAAAAACTTTTAATTATTTGATCGTAACTATGTTACTTGTAGCTTTTATGTCTCAAATAACATTTCTTGTTTATCCAACAATATTATCAAGGCCAAATATTGAAGTTAACAATATAATTGATTGGCTATTAGATTTTACATATAGAAGTGATACTCCAGCAGTAAACTGTTTACCTTCAATGCATTGCAATTATTGTTTTGTAACAAGTTATTATATATTACAAGCTAGTAACTTAAAGAAAAGAAATAAAGTCTTTATTATCGTTTATTCATTTATGATAGTATTATCAACTTTATTTGTAAAACAACATATAATAGAAGATGTAATTCTTGCATTTATTTATTCTAGTTTAGTAATAACACTAGTTCATTTTAATAAAAAGAATATTGATAAATTATTTGATAAATTAAACATATAAATTAATTTGTTAAAAATAAAAATACTCTGATGAAAGTCAGAGTATTTTTTATTTATTTAATTATTCAAGAAGGGATAGTTTTCTTATTTTAAGATTATTATTTTTACCAGTTCCTAGTTCTATATCTGGTTTAACAGACTCGCCATGGAAGTCACTTCCACCACTTATTAATAGGTTATATTTATTTGCTATATATAAATAATAATTCATTTCATTCTTAGTATGACTAGAATGATATACTTCGATTCCTTTTAATCCTTGATCAATCATATTTCTTAATAATATTAAGAATTCTTTTTCCTCTAGTTCGAGTGTTTTAGGATGGGCAAGTATTGGAATGCCACCACTATTAGTAATTAATTCTAAACACTCTTGATATGGTAATCCTTTACCTGTTTGTCTTGTTTTTTCATATGCTGTTATCAAATATTTATCAAATGCATCTTGTACAGTTGATGCGTATCCATATTTTATACAAAGTTTTGCAAGGTCAGGTCTTCCTAGGTTATGATTAGCATTAATTAATGCTTTAATATCTTCATAATCAAATTTTATGCCATAATCTCTTTTTATTTGTTCCATTATTGATAAAACAGATTGAAGACTGTTATTTTTAAGTTCAATCATTTTATTATTTAATGCCTTATCATCTAAATTAATATCATATCCTAGAATATGCATTCTCCCTTTTTTAGTTTTAGCAGATAGTTCAATACCATTAATTATTTTTATTCCGCTTTCTTGTATAATTGGATTATTTCTATCTATTGTTTTAATACCAGCAATTGTGTCATGATCTGTTATTGCCATGGTTCCAATGTTATTCTTTATAGCTCTTTTTACTAAATCTATGGGACTTAAATCTCCATCAGAATAATTAGTGTGAGTATGCATATCGATTAGTTTTTCCATATTATTTTCTCCTTAATACGTATTCTTTACCTTCAACGGCTGCTTCCACATTTTCAAAGTATTCTTTTGCTTCTTTAACATAATTCTCTTTATCTGTTTCTGGCCAGAAATGAGTTAAAATTAATTGTTTAGCTTTAGCTTTTTCAGCTATTTGGGCAGCTTCATGAGCAAATAAATGATAATCTTCAGCTCGATACTCACCACGCAAGAATGTTGACTCGCATATGAATAGGTCACTATTCTTTGCAAATGTTTTTAAGTCATTTTTAGTTCCTGTATCTCCTGAGTAAACAATAGTTCCAAAGTCAGTCTTAATTTTAAAAGCATAACTTTCAATTGGATGTGGTACTTTAATAGATTCAAAGTAAATATTATCAAAATTTAATTTTGTTGAAACC
>JAEEGL015817101.1_pt1 | contig 17228 bp, 15 predicted proteins | sample 9134231 | NCBI WGS metagenome assembly JAEEGL01 (sample SAMN16246548, study PRJNA631951) | gut metagenome | biome: gut microbiome; feature: rumen; material: fiber-attached | host: Bos | place: Iran: Karaj | collected 2018-10
CCTTTCAATCCGCAGCGTTGTAAACAAGCCTATCAAGTTTGTCGGTACAGGCGAAAAGATGGAGGCTCTCGACGTGTTCTATCCAGAGCGTATGGCAGACCGTATCCTCGGTATGGGCGATATCGTTTCGTTGGTTGAGCGCGCCCAGCAACAGTTCGACGAGAAGGAGGCTGCCCGACTTCAGAAGAAGTTCGCACAGAACAAGTTCGACTTCACCGACTTTATGGACCAGATTCAGCAGATAAAGAAAATGGGCAACATAAAGGAGTTGGCAAGCATGATTCCGGGCGTTGGTAAGGCTATCAAGGATATCGACATCGACGACAATGCGTTCAAGAGCATCGAGGCAATCATCCAGTCAATGACTCCATACGAACGCGCTCATCCTGAATGTCTTAACAGTTCAAGACGCAACCGCATCGCCAAAGGTTCAGGAACTGGCATTCAGGAAGTTAACAGACTTCTGAAACAGTTTGAGCAGACTCGTAAGATGATGCACATGCTGAGCGGCGGCGGTGGCAAGATGGCAAAGATGATGAGCCGAATGGGCGGAATGCCGGGAATGCCAAAACTGAAATAAGAAAAACAAAACATACAACTAACTTATGGAACTAATAGACGGAAAGGCCACAGCGGCCAAGATTAAAGAAGAGATTGCTGCCGAAGTTGAGCAGATTGTTGCAAATGGCGGCAAGCGTCCGCATCTGGCAGCCATTCTTGTAGGCCACGATGGTGGTAGCGAGACATACGTTAAGAACAAGGTTCTGGCGTGCGAGAAATGCGGATTCAAGTCAACGCTTCTCCGCTTCGAGGACGACATCACCGAAGAGCAGCTTCTTGCCGAGGTTGACAAGCTAAACAAGGATGCCGATGTAGACGGATTCATCGTCCAGCTGCCTCTGCCAAAGCACATCTCTGAGCAGAAGGTTATCGAGGCTATCGACTACCGCAAGGATGTAGACGGCTTCCACCCTATCAACGTGGGCCGTATGGCTATCGGACTGCCTTGCTACATCTCAGCCACCCCAAAAGGCATTCTCGAGCTTCTGCGCCGCTACAACGTGCCTACAAGCGGAAAGAAATGCGTAATCCTTGGACGAAGCAATATCGTTGGCAAGCCAATGGCACAGCTTATGAGGCAAAAGCAGTACGGCGACTCAACCGTAACAGTATGTCACAGCCGCTCAGAGAATCTGAAGAAGGAATGTCTTGAGGCCGACATCATCATAGCCGCAATCGGCAGACCAGACTTCGTTACAGCCGACATGGTTAAGGACGGCGCAACAGTCATCGACATTGGTACTACACGCGTTCCAGACGCCACAAAGAAGAACGGCTTCCGTCTTAACGGCGATGTAAAATTCGACGAGGTTGCCCCTAAGTGCTCATTCATCACCCCTGTTCCGGGCGGCGTTGGTCCGATGACCATCTGCATGCTGATGATGAACACTCTTAGCGCAGGCAAAAAAGAGTTCTACAAGTAAACAGATATTTAAGCATAGAGAAGAATCCCAGCACTTTCCGGTGTTGGGATTTTTTGTGTAGTAATACAAAATTCACAAAATCAGTAAACCTAAATCGGTTATTAGGATGGATATTTTCGTAGCTAGCTTCATAGCCATTTGATAACAAACACTTTACAAATTGAATTTTCTAGTGACCACCATTAGAAAAATGACTTTACAAGAGGCTTATTTTTCAGGGTTTTACAAACCTAACCACAGATTTATGTACTTCTAACGACCGATTTGGGTTTATCAAAATCACCATCTGTAATAATATGCAGACAAAATTTGAATCATTATGCAGAAAAGAGGTAAAAAAGCGACTTTCAAGGTAAGGGAGTAGTAAGGGGGTAGCAAGAGGATAGCAAGGGGATAGCAAGGGGATAGCTTCGAGAAAGGAAGCTGAAAGGTTCGACGAAGCGTATATTGATGCATATTACAATTCACATAGACAATGGACAATTAATAAGAGAGAATTCATAATTGTAGAAAAAAATGGATTATTTGTCTTTTGGTAAATACAAAATAGTGGGAAGGTAGATTCAAGATAGATTCAAGGTACATCCAAGATACATGCAAGATACATGCAAAGAACATCAACATCAAAGACACTCGGAAGCAATTCAAAGGGTAGGATTTTAATTCGCTTAAACATCCGACCATATAGTAGACGGACTCCTTTTCCCAGTCGTGCGAACCTACGTTATTTAGAAAAACGTGAGTGCGTCTGCATCAGGCATAATCAACAGAAATAGCCTATTCGTGAATAAGAAATGACTTTCTTCCATAGTACTTCTTATAAAAAAATCCATTTTTCAGAAAAAAACACTCGAAAATACCACGTTTTAACATTTTTTATTATCTTTGTACATAAGTCGGGACGATACTATGATCGCAAGGCTATTAGGACTCACATCAATACTAACACCCGACTTTATGCTTAATACAAATTAAAGATGACAGATAATAACATTAGGCAAATAACAATAGGATTTAACAGTAAAATTTCAAACGCTGAAATCCCCTACTTCAGAGCGGCGGTAATAGCTTCAACAGAGAAAGACAACCAACTTTTTCACAATCACTATGGCGATGGCTTTCGGTACTCCTACCCTCTCATTCAATATAAACGCATACATCAAAAAGCAACGATTGTATGTATTGACGAAGGGGTTGAAGCTATAGGCAATTTTCTTGGAGCGTGCAGTTTCGATATGATGATTGGCAACAGACCTGCAATCCTCGAGATTGAATCGGTAAAAGCAAACAAGACGCTCGTACAGATTTGGGACTGTATGTTTACATATAGTATTCGCAAATGGTTACCATTCAATCACGACAATTATGCAAAGTATATGTCGGCAGAAAGTATTGCAGACAAAGCCACAATGCTTGAAAGAATGCTAATAGGAAATATACTGTCGTTTGCAAAAGGCATGAAAATACATTTAGACAAGAAAATACAATGCAAAATAATATCATCCGAAGAACCACGACTCGTTACATATAAAGGTATAAAGATGATGTCTTTCGACGTTATGTTCAAGACTAACGTAAGTTTACCTAATTATATAGGTTTAGGTAAAGGCGTAAGTTTGGGGTTTGGGACAGTGGTTTCAGATGATAAAAATGATAAAACACAATATATTCATGAGTGAAGTAAAATACTTATACGGAGCGGCGGTGCAGGGCATCCAAGGCTTCATTTTTCAGACCAACAAACTTCGTGAAATAGTCGGAGCAAGTGAGCTTGTAGAGGAAATATGTACAAGCAAGTTTGAGGATTTGTTTGGACAAGTCTGCATTGCATATAATAAGGAAAATTGCATCCTTCATGCTGCCGGTAATATCAAATATATCTTCGAAACGAAAGAAGATTGTGAGAAAATCGTAAAGGAGTTTCCGAAAGCCATTTTTGAGTTTGCTCCAGGCGTGACTGTCAGCCAGGCGGTGGTCGTTTTTGATAATATTGAGTGGAAAGAAGATATGCCTGTTTTTGTCGAAAAGGACGTTGACGGAAAGAACAGAAAAGTTTTTCAATCCTTCAAGAATGCAGTCAACGAATTGGAGAAACGCCTTCGTGCCCAGCGCAACAAGCCAATGCGTAGTGCTACACTTGGACTGATGGGTATCGAGAGAAGTAGGCAGACGGGATTGTCGGTTACTTTTGTGAAATCAGAAACAAGGTTTGGTAAAAAAGAGGATCTGCACTTGGATGAAGGCACAAAAGCAAAACTATATGCTGACCCTTCGGGAGAAAGGTTGAAAACCACTAAAAAACTGTGTGAGAAGGCATTTTGTATCTCATTTAAAGATCATGACGACAGAATAGCATATAATATTGAAGATATCACTAAGAACAACGACTGGATCGCCATTATTCATGCGGATGGTAACGGGTTGGGACAAGTGGTGCAGAAAGTGGGCAAAGACCAAGATTTGTTCAAACAATTCTCGGAAAAACTGGACGAAGCGACTACCGCATCGGCAGTTAAGGCATATAATTATGTGAAAGAGGAACATCATCTCAAAGATGATGAATTGATTCCGATTCGTCCGATTGTGTTGGGCGGAGATGATTTGACTGTGATTTGCCGTGCTGATTTGGCATTGGACTATGTGGCCGAGTTTATCAAACAATTTGAAAATAAAACACGGGAACAATTAGGTGAAATACTCCAAAAATACAATGTCTTTGAAAATGAAACCAACAAACGTTTGACCGCTTGCGCTGGCATTGCGTATATCAAGTCATCTTTCCCATTTTATTATGGCTACAATCTCGCTGAAACTCTATGCTCGCTGGCCAAGAAAGATGCCAAGGATTCGGATGAAATCAGAGAAGGCAAAAAGCTGCCGAAATCTTGCCTGATGTTCCACAAGGTGCAGGATTCGTTCTCCGAGGATTGGTCTGCAATTGCCAAACGCGAACTGACTCCACAAGAGAATATCAGTTTCCAATATGGTCCATATTATATAAATAAAGCAAAAGATGATAGATGGCTGGTTGAGAATTTGAAGCAAAAAGTGAACAAATTGGATTATGGCAAGGAAGGTAATGCTGTAAAGTCTCATCTGCGCCAATGGATGAGCCTTTTACACGACAATCCAGAAATGGCAAAGCAGAAGTTGCTGCGCTTGAAGTCAATGACTACAAATAATGAGTTGTTGAATTTGATAAAGGACGTAACTTTTGAATATAAGAATAAAGATGAACAGTATAAATCGCCTGTTTACGACATTCTTGCCATTCATACAATAAACAATCAAACGACAAAGGAGGTAGAAAAATGAACATAAAATATAAGATAGAGTTTCACACCGATTGGCATTGCGGTTCGGGCTTAGCTGCCGGAGCTGATGTGGATGCCTTGGTGGTGAAAGATAAAAATGAGATGCCATTCATTCCTGGTAAAACCCTCAAGGGATTAGTGCGTGAGGCCGTGGAAGAAATCCGTGCCTTACAAAAAAAGGATCTTGACGACAACTTTTTTGACGCATTTGGCTTCTTTGAAAAAGACAAGGAAGAAATGAAAAAGGGTTCAATGTTTTTTACCAATGCCGAGCTTAATAAAACGGAATACGAGGCAATTGTTTCCAACGATGCTGCTCGTTTCATATATCGCGACATAGCCAGCACCGCTATTGGTAACGACGGTATTGCCAAAGAACATAGTCTACGAAAAATGGAGGTGGTTGTGCCATGTACTTTGTATGGTGAAATATTGAATATTCCAGACGGAATGGCGGATGAAATTATACAATCATTTGGCTTTATCAAACGCATGGGACAAAACCGAAACCGGGGTTTGGGACGTTGTACTATAACAGGAAGAAAGGAGGACAACAATGAAAACGCTTAAATTCAAATGCACATTACTTTCTGATGTGATTCTTAATCAGAAAGCCGCCACCGAAGGACCGAATCAAACATTGGATTTCATTCCAGGGAGCTGCTTCTTGGGCATTGTGGCAAGCGAACTATATCCTACTGATAAAGATAAAGCCAAAGAGGATTACGCGCAAAGAATGAGTCAGGCTATGGAGATTTTCCATAGCGGTAAAGTTCGTTTTGGTGATGCACATCCTTCCAAAGGTGATGTTCGAGGATTGAAAATTCCTGCTTCGATGTTTTATCCGAAACTTCAAAAACCAAGTGAAAAATTATACATCCATCATGCTATACCGAATTTGGATGATGAAGATTTGAGAAAAGAGCAGTTGAAACAATGTCGTAACGGGTTCTACATTTTTGCTGGCGATAAAGCTACAGAAGTGAAAACCGAAACGAATTTCGCTATCAAATCGGCATACGACAGAGAAAAACGACGTTCGAAAGATGAACAGATGTACGGCTATGAGTCGTTGCAAAAAGGACTTGAACTCTATTTTGAAGTACAGGTCGAAAATGACGATTTGGCGAAAGACATAAAAGGTGCATTGGTCGGAAAGAAACGCGTTGGTCGTTCACGTACTGCACAATATGGTTTGTTGGAAATCAAACCCTTTGAGTATTCTGAAATCGCAAGTGGCGAAAGTCATAATAATGTTGTAACCGTCTATGCCGATGGCCGTTTGATTTTCTTGGATACGTATGGTTTGCCGACTTTCAGACCGACGGGAGAACAGCTCGGTTTGCCTAAGGATTCTCAAAATCTTTGGGACAAATCACAAATCCGCACATTCCAATATGCACCGTGGAACTACAAGCGTCAATGTTTCGATGCCGACAGATGTGGCATTGAAAAAGGCAGCGTGTTCGTGGTGGATGTTTCCAACTGCGGCAATCTTGATTTGAAGTCACAATATGTCGGGTCTTTCAACAATGAAGGTTTTGGCAAGGTGATTTACAATCCGGAGTTTCTGAAGGCAAAAGAGGACGACGGTCAAGCTATATATATAATTGATGACAAAGCAGAAAATTCTTCTAAGCCTGAAAAAAAATCATTAGGTGGCTCTCAATTGTTGGACTATATCCAAAAGCAACAATCGGAAGAAAACAAGAATAATGGCATTTATTCGAACGTCAACGAATGGGTAAAAGACAATAAAACTGCATTCCAAGGCAAAGAGAAGTTTGCTTCGCAATGGGGAGCTATACGCGGCATTGCTATGGCAACAAAAGACGATTCCAAAATCATAGAAAACGTGATTACTTATATTGGTCATGGCGTAAAATCGTCAGATTGGGATGGCAATCGCAGAAAACGTTTGGAAGAGTTTATGAAAGAAAATAATGCTAATATCAGAGAGGCATTAGTCAACCTTGCCGCAGAAATGGCAAAGAAATGCAGAAAGGAGGTTAACGAATGAAAACATCAGGATATACACATCGCTTCTTGGCTCGTTTTGTCATAGAGGCTGAAACACCGCTTGCTGTAGGCAGTGGAGATAAAGACGTGCTTACCGATGCACTTGTAGCTACCGATGTGAACGGCTTGCCATACATTCCGGGAACAGCTATCGCCGGTGTGGTAAGGCACATGTTGGAAGATGTGCCAAATCAAGAAACTGACGAATACGGACGCAGTTTCATTGAAAGACTTTTCGGCTATCAGGAAACAAAGAAGCAAAAAGAGGCGAGAGAAAAAACTCAAAAGGCGAAAAATGAGAAAGTCGAAGATCTCAGTAAAGGTTCTGAAATAATCTTCACCGAAGCCAAAATCCTTAACTCAAAAGGAGAAGTGGTTGACGGAATGAATCTAAATGCAAAGGAAGATTCGTTATTGAGCCATTATGACGAACTTCCTATTCGCCAGCATGTCCGTATTAACGACAAAGGTGTGACCGACAAGGCTGGCAAATTTGACGAGCAAGTCTGTTTCGCTGGCACTCGCTTCTGTTTTGAATTGGAAATGGTGGCGAAGTGTGAAACCGTTGACAACTTTGACAAGATATTGGAGCAAGTCCAGAGCCAGACCTTCCGTATTGGCGGAGGCACTCGAAGTGGCTTCGGCAAAATCAAAGTCGTAGATTTACAAACAAAGACTCTTGATTTAACCAAACAAGACCAACTGAAAGCCTATTTGGACAAGTCCTCTGCATTGGATTCAGATTTTTGGAGCAAAGAATATCAGAAACCAGAGGGTAAAAGTAATTATGACGGTTGGGTTAAATATGAGCTTCACTTGAAACCTGAAGATTTCTTCCTTTTCGGCAGTGGTTATGGTGATGATGAAGCAGATATGACGCCTGTTAAAGCAAAAAAAGTTGATTGGTCAACAGGTGTTGGAATGATGCAAGAAAAGCTTGTGCTGATTCCTGCCACTTCGGTTAAAGGTGCTTTGGCGCATAGAGTTGCATTCCACTACAATAGATTTAACCACATATATGCCGAAAATTTCACAACCGAAAAAGAACGAGAAAATGTAGTGGGCAAAAACAACGAAGCCGTAAAAACACTTTTTGGCTCTGAGGGTGAAAAAGATGCAGATAACAAGATGATAAATCAGCAACGCGGCAACTTACTCTTTTCTGATGTGATAGAAGACAAACGATTGAAAGACAAGATTCTTAACCACGTTGCCATCGACCGCTTCACTGGCGGAGCTATCGACGGAGCTTTATTCCAAGAAAAGACCACATATATTACTGATGATAACAAATCTTTCACGTTGACCATTCTTGCCAATGAAAAAGGTTTGAAAGGTGAAAAGGTTCAAGAATCCCTTGAAACGGCAATGATTGACATTTGCAAGGGGCTTTTGCCGTTGGGTGGCGGTGTAAATCGAGGAAACGGAGTATTCAGGGGATGTTTAACAAAAAATGGAGAAGTTATCTATGAATAGAGTTGACAATATAAAACAAGGTAATTATGAGGGCTACATTTGGAAAAGCAATGAAAAAAAGCCCGAAATAGTAAATGGAGCATTTACGGAAAATCTTGATCCAAGCAAAAATCCTTTTGTTGTGGAAGCCCAATTGTATGATTACGACTCAATGCTTTCGTACAACATAAAATATGTAGATGGAGAGTATTGGATAATGGAGCATCAGGTTGTATCTCTAGATTTTAACCGAAAGGATGTGGAAATAAAGGTGTTCTATGCTCATAGTATTGATGGACACAAGAATCTTCAGTTTCTGCAATATTGGAAAGAGGATGAGGATGAACTTTGCGAAGGCATGAAAGTACTTCAGCCCGCTGAATTAGTTTTTGTTGGATTTAACAATTGAAACACTATGGCAAAAGATATTAAAATAGGCTCATTCCGAGCTCCTTACAACTTTGTTCCTCTCAATAAAGATGTTTTTGGGAGTGAAGGGACAATTTCACAAGATATACCATTTCTGGATGGAGAAGATGGAGTTGTAAGATTGGAAATAAAGAATCTTACACCAATGTTGATTGGTGGGACAAAAGACGGCAATGACGTTTTTTCTGTCCGTGCTTGTGATGACCGATATTTTATCCCGGCCACAAGTCTTAAAGGCATGATTCGGTCCGTGTTGGAAATAATGTCGTTCGGAAAAATGAAACAGTATGACAAAGATTTCTTTGCATTCCGAGATGTGGCTAATCGGGATAAATCGCTTGGCTATTCTGAAAAGATGGACGATGTAAGAAGTGGTTGGCTTTGCGCCGAGGGCGATACTTATAAATTGTATCCTTGCAAGTATGACAAAATAGCAATCTCTGACGTAAAGAGGCAATTTAGATGTTATGTTCAAGGCAATGACGCTTTCAAAAAAGCAGATAAATTTTACGAAAACAATCTTGGCTATTACCCAGATGTAGAAGGAATGAAATTGGTTTGCACAGGCGATATTAGTGGAAAAATGCATGAGTATCTTTTTTCTGCAAAAGCAGGAATTGGAGAAAAGGTTGATAATGATGTAATTAAAAAGTTCCTTTCAGTCTATAAATCTTCAAAAGCATACGGAAAAGTTGGTAACAACTTCAAACTAAAAGAACGTCTTGCAAGTGGCATTGACATTCCAGTGTTTTATCATTGTGATGAAACAGGAAATGTTGCAACAATCGGTATTTCACGTATGTACCATTATCCTTTTGCCAAAGGTGTAGAACAGGCTGCAAAGCAGAATCCCTGCAAAGGATTGGATATGGCAGAACGTATTTTTGGCTATATCTCAAAAGAGGACTCTCTCAAAGGTAGAGTTCTGTTTGGCCATGCTTTCGCTAAATCGGCCATTGGTCAGAATGAAATTGTAACAAAGCCTGTTGTGCTTGGTTCGCCACAAGCTTCATATTATCCGCTTTACTTGAAACAAGCGCAAAGCAATAGAAAGTATGTGACATATAATAGTAATGAGCCAGAAATCGCTGGACGTAAGCGATATACAATCATGCAGAATATGGTGGCCGATGAAAAAATGCCTCACGGAAATGGCAATGAAAACGTCGGTTCGCAACTTCATATGCTACCTAGTAATATAGATTTTGAAGGTAAAATCATTGTCCATAACCTTAAAAAGGAAGAATTGGGAGCATTATTGGCTGCAATAACTTTCTATGGGCAACGAGAACTCCATCACAATATCGGTATGGGAAAGGCTCTCGGTATGGGCAAACTCAATGTCGAAGTTAGACTTTATGGGTTCAAATATTCAGAAATGGAGTATATGAATACATTCGTTCAAAAAATGGATGATTATACAAAAGCAAAGTACAATAAGAGTTGGAAAGATACAGAACAAATAACTACTCTTTTCGCACTCGCACAAGAGCATCCCAATGGCATGGAAGATTGCTATATGTCTCTTGACGAATACAAGCATTATAAAGATGGGAAAAACTTCACAGTCAGACCGAACGAGTCGTATAAAATACAGCAGAGTCCATTTGACATCCATGCTGAAGTGATTTCTAGGGCAAGATTACTTGCGAAAGATGGGAATTATGACGCATTGAATGAGTTGAAGAAAATTAAAGGGGATTTTTGGAAAAGTAATGACAAACAGGAATTCGAAAATCTGGAGAAAGAAATCAGGCAAAGCCTAGAAAATAGTGTTCAGAAGCCAACAGAAGTCGTTTCGACGGACCTTACACCGGAACTTTCAATTGCCGATTTCCTTGCTTCGTTTAAAGTCTCTTCAATTGCCGCATTCGCCGCCCGGTTGAAGAAGCGTAAGGAAATAGCAGAATCCGATTGGCAGCTCATTACAGAAAAACTGAGAAATGAAATTCCAACGCTGAAGAAAGCCGTTCAAAAAGATTGGCAAGAATTCTCAAAGTGGAAGCCTATTGTAGATGTTATAGATGAAACTAAGGCTAAAAAATTGTATGATAGTGTTTTTTAGTCATAGAATTTAATAAATATACCACGTAGGTTCAACGAAATAGTCCATCAGTAGTACTGGTTATTTTGGTCTATCAAAGAGCCAATATTCGGAATACTTAATTTTAGTCTATAAATAAGCCAAAATATAAAATTCCGAGTTTTGGTCCGGGAATAAGCCGAAATTTAGTATTTTTGCATTAAATTTTAATCATCAACGCATGGTAGACAAGAAAATTCTAAAAGATATTCTTACTGAGAATCGGGATATGGTGCAAAATCTCCGATTGGAGAAACGTGATTTTGCGTTTTACGACGATTTTCGCTATGTGCTAATAGGTGTACGACGTGCCGGAAAGTCATTTCTACTGTTCCAGAGAATGCAAGAATTACTCTCCAACGGACACTGTTGGGACGAAATGCTATACATAAATTTTGAGGACGACCGTTTGCTTGATTTCGAAGCATCAGATTTCAATGCTATACTGGAAGTACATGCCGAGATGAGTGGCGGAACAAAACCTATCCTATTTCTTGATGAGGTGCAAAACATTACAGGTTGGGAAAAATTTGCAAGACGACTGGCTGATCAAAAATATGTTGCAAACATCACTGGTTCTAACGCAAAAATGCTAAGTTCCGACGTCGCCACAACATTGGGAGGCAGATATCTGATTTTACAGGTTTACCCGTACGATTGGAACGAATATCTGATGGCTAACGGCATTTCTGGAGATTGCACAGTCACCCCTTTATTCGATGAATACATGAAGTACGGCGGATTTCCTGAATGTGCGACACTACAAGGAAAGAAAGAATATCTGCTATCGGTATATCAAAAAATATATCTTGGCGACATTGCATCGCGATATAATGTAGAAAACAAGACTGCACTCCGACTTATGTTCAGAAAACTTGCAGAGAGCATAATGCAACCTATAGCGTTAACAAGACTAACGAACATTCTGACATCAACAGGAATGAAAGTATCAAAGAACACGATACTGAATTACGCCAGTTATGCCAAGGATGCGTTCTTGATATTACCAATAAAAAACATTGCAGACAGTTTTACAGAACGAGAGACCAACCAGAAATACTATTTCGTTGATAATGGAATAATAAGCCTACTGACAACGGGCAACAAAGCTGCACAACTTGAAAACATGATCGCTATTGCCCTATTCAGAAAGTTTGGCTTGGAGGACAACGTTTATTTCTACAACTACAATGTGGAAGTTGATTTCGTTGTACCCGACAAATCAATGGCTATACAAGTATGCTATGACTTAGGAAATGACACAAGCGAGACATACTTACGCGAGACAAAAGCATTGATTAATATTGCAAAAAGACTGCAATACACTGATTTGTACATCATTACATACAACGAAGAGCGAGAAATAGAAATAGATGGTATGTACATCAATGTTGTGCCTGCACACAAATGGTTGTTTAACATACGAAAAAGTTAAGTAAATAAAAAAATGGAAAGACTGTTAACATATCTGCAAGATTTTGCATCAATAGGCGACATCATCGGAGCATTTGGAGGCTACATATCACTATATGCGATATATGTTTTTGTGCGCGATTGGCTGCCCAAAAAGGTAGACCTGAGCATAGGCTCATTTATAGTAAGAAAGAAATACTACAATGTACAAAATGTAACAAACATTGTCAGTGCACAATTCTATAACGGTGGCATTGTGCCTGATTCAGTACGCCGAGAAATTATCATCAAGACAAGTCCAAAAGTAAAGAATATCATAAAAAAAGGAAAATGAAAGTACACATTACCCTCGTAGGTGGACAGCCAGCGCCTGTTTATCACGGCATTGTGGCTACACAGCCAGACAAGGTCGTGTTTATATATTCAAAAAACAGCGATGATGCTGTAGAAAAAATTAAGGCTGAAATCAAAATCGATGTTGATGAACAAAAGCCTTTGGATACAACAAATCCAACAGAGATTTTGAACAGAGCAAATGCATTGGCTACAAAATATAAAGATGATGATATAACGCTCAATATATCGAGCGGACTAAAGTCATGGTCGCATTTGTTTGGGCGTGTATTCGATAATATGCCAAACGCATCGGTTGTCTATATGGATCAAAATAATGTGCTGTGGAATTATCGAACCATGGAGTCTAAGTCCGATTTTGATTTTGACATGGATGTGCTCTTCCGTCTGTATGGCAACCGATTGGAAAACTATAAGCGATTGGAAGACTATACCGAACGCGACTTGAAGGCTTTGGAGAAAATCAAGAGAATCAGAATGTTTAATGTCGCAGACTTCAATCTGCTGACAGCCGTTTTGAATGAAAAACAGAAGAATGTACTAAAGAATCAGAATAGTGGCAAGTTCGATTTGATGGCAAATGGTTCACAATCGTATGTCGAATGGGAAAAGACGGCCAAGGATAGCATCGGTTTTGTACGAATCTTCCTTGCCAAGAAAAATGGCAAATCGCAGGAAGTTACATTCGAGTCGGAAAATGCAGTTGACCTTGCTTTCAATTCAGGGTGGTTTGAGTATGAGGTAGCAACGTTGCTTTCTAAATGGAGTAAAGCAAAAAGTATCTACTTGAACTGTCATTTCCCGTTCAAGCCAAACATAGATAAAAACGAAGTGGACATCATCGTCAATACGGGTTCTAAAATTTTGTTTGTCGAGTGCAAGACTCAAATCACCCACACGACCGACATTGACAAGTTCCGTAGTGTAGTGAAAGGATATGGCGGAACAGGCAGCAAAGGTATTTTCGTTACCGATGCCAAGATGACCGATGTCGCGAGAGAAAAGTGCAAAGAACATGGGTTGCTATCATTTTCTCTTCAAGACGAGCATTTAGGAATGTCCACCGACAAGGCACTAGCATTCCTTTTAGATAGTGAGTTGTTCAACATTAATACGAAATAAATTATGGCACGAAAAGTTTTTATATCTGTTCTTGGAACAGGACCATACAGCGAATGTACATACGGAATCAACGGCAAACCAGTAATGTCAACTCGCTATATTCAATTGGCAACGCTTAGCTATCTTATACAATCTGGGATTGAGAAAAACGAAAAGTGGACAGACAACGATGCAGCATTCATTTTTGTGACAAAAAAATCGAAGTCAGACCAATGGATTTTCGGCAAAACTAGAGAAGGTGTAGATAAAGAAGGATTAAAAGCCGAATCTGAAACATTGAATCTGCCGTTTGTGTTGACACCAATTGACATCAAAGATGGAAAAGACGAAAATGAAATATGGGAAATCTTCAATACAATTTTTAAGCTGATAAATGAGGACGATGAACTTTATTTCGACATTACTCATGCTTTCCGTTATTTACCAATGCTTTTGCTCGTCCTTATCAATTACGCAAAGTTCTTGAAAAAAGTCACGGTGAAATCCATCACATACGGTAACTTTATGGACCCCAACGAGGTTAAACCGATTATGGATCTGACTTCTATTTCTGTGTTGCAAGACTGGACTTTCGCAGCGGGTCAATATCTCGAAAATGGCAGTGCCAATCGATTGGTTGCGCTTTGTGAACAAGAATTTAAGCCTGTTCTGAAAGAAACAAAAGGGGCTGATACTGCTGCTCAAAATTTGAAGGCTTTCATTACAAAACTTTCGGCAGTGACAGAAGAACGCAAAACTTGTCGAGGCATGGACATAATAAAATCAACTTCGTTCAAAGGTTTGAAAGAGTGTGCCGACAATCTTGAAGAAACATTTGTCGATGCATTCAATCCGATTTTTGAAAAGATAAAGTCTTCGTTGGTGTCATTCGATGAAAATGAAAACGTGAAAAACGGACTTTCTGCTGCTGTTTGGTGTTACGATAATGGACTATACCAGCAGTCGGCAACCATTCTGCAAGAGTTTGTCGTTTCTTTCTTCTGTTTGCGACACGATATACGCATTGACGACGAAGAAAACAGAGAAATAATAAACAAGGCATTCAATATAAAATTCAACAAAACACCAGAGGCGGGCTGGAAAATCGCAGATGAAAAGATTGATAAACTCAAACAAGTACTTGCCGATGATTTATTCGACAATTATGTTCTAATCAATAGTTTCAATAGTTTGACGGAAGTTAGAAATGACTTTAATCATTCTGGAATGCGCTCAAAGCGCTCGCCTATGAAACCTCAGGCTATAAAAGACAACATCAAAAAGTGTATTTGTGCTTTTTCGGTAATTCTGTTTAATATCAAAATTGGCTGAAAGTGTTCTTAAACCTCTCCAACCACCCTTCTGCCAACTGGTCAGAAAAGCAACTTGCCGCCGCTGGCGGACAAGTTGTTGACATGCCGTTCCCGCAAGTCGCACCCGACGGCGACGAAGCCTACATCGAACAACTCGCTGCCGAGTATTATAACAAAATACTTGAAATGCAAGACGTTACCACAGTGCATATTATGGGCGAAATGAACTTTTGTTTTACACTGATAGGCAAACTGAAATCAAATGGAATCAAGTGTGTAGCGTCAACAACAAAAAGGGAAATCGTGGAGGAAAACGACGTAAAGATTTCAAAGTTCAAGTTTGTTAGATTCCGCGAGTATTGATTATGGCTGAAAACATAATACTTACGCCGTCACAACAGTCGGCATTTGACAAAATAACAAAATTCGTGCAGGACAAAAACCAAAAAGTTTTTATCCTGACAGGATATGCCGGTACGGGTAAAACCACAATTACAAAACAGGTTATAAAATATCTTGACGAGAAAAAACGTTTGTATGAACTATGTGCATCAACAGGAAGAGCCGCAAAAATACTTTCCGACATGTCTGGACGAGAGACAACCACGATTCACAGTCTGATATACAAGTATCTTGATTTCGACAAAGACCTCGACGAAGAGATATCTCTCGCCAATAAAAAGCAGTCGTCAGACAAGCCCCTGTATCTGATATTCGGTTTCGAGGCCAGGCCAAAAGAATCACAAGGAGGCATTTATATCATCGACGAATCGTCGATGATTGGCGATGTCAGACAAGACACTACGACACAGGCTGTTTTTGGCAGCGGCAGATTGTTGTCCGACTTGATGCAATACGACCCACAAGGCAAGTTCATCTTTATCGGCGATGACTGCCAGTTGCCGCCAGTAACCCAAAGAGTTTCACCGGCATTGTCGGCAGATTATTTCAAAGATGCTTTCAATATTACACCACAAACGGCGCGCCTCACCGAAATCATGAGGCAGCGAAACGGCAACGACATAGTACAGGCCGCAGCTGTTATCCGCCGAGAATATGAAAATGCACCAGCCGAAAACATAGACGGCCAACCGACAAAAAACAACTGGAAATTTTTATATTGGCGCAACAGCAACAATATAAAAATCGTTGCAAATTCCAAATTACTATTACAAAAATACATCGAAACAATCAAAGAATCCAACTACAGCAAGGCGACACTGATTACAAATTCAAACGCAAATTGCATGAAACTTTCCAATGCCATTCGTTCGGCATTGGGCTTACACTCAATTATCTGTGTGGGCGACTTACTTCTGGTAACCCAAAACAACCTTATTTCCGGACTTATGAACGGCGACTTGGTAAAGGTGAAATCAATCGGAGCATCAAGTTACTGCGCCACATTGCATTTTGTACAGGTAAGGGTGGAGAATGTAAGCACAGGTGCTGAATACAGCCAGCTGATGATAGCCGACATTTTAAACAACCATACGGTAAACCTTACAAGCGAACAGCAAAAAAGCCTTTTCATCGACTTTGCAATAAGAATGAGGAAAAAGGGATACAAACAACATTCCAATGAATTTAAAACTGCAATGTACGAAGACGAATACCTCAACGCATTACGCTGTGTATACGGCTATGCGCTCACATGCCACAAGGCGCAGGGCGGCGAATGGGACGAAGTGTTTCTCTCACCAGCCAGAAACATCACACTTAATCCAGTGAAAGCCAACTATCAATGGATTTATACTGCAATGACACGAGCTAAAAAATATCTGTATGTAGCCGATGATTTTTTCATCAAATGAAAAACAACATCAACCATAACAGATTTACCACAATTGATGAAAATCAGCGTTGTTGTCCTCGGTAACATAAAAAAGCGTTCTTTGAAATACTGCAAAACAATAGATAATGTTCAAAAATTACAAGATATAAGACTTTGTCAGCTCAAAAAAATGTAATAATTTTGCAAACGAAAATCATAGCATTTATTTTATGGACATTTCCAACTTTTAGTATTCTTCTAAAATACATAAGATGCAGATTTATAAGTCTTTATATTTTTTAACCTCTGAGAGTATCTTCCATTACAACAAGGATTAAGACAATATAGCCTTCTTAGCTTCTGGGGTCACAGTAACCAACTCTGAGAGTATCTTCCATTACAACCAGGATTAAGACATTGAAATAGTAAACTTCCTCAATAGGCTTAGAGTCTCTGAGAGTATCTTCCATTACAACAAGGATTAAGACA
>JAEEGL017365481.1_pt1 | contig 17228 bp, 13 predicted proteins | sample 9134231 | NCBI WGS metagenome assembly JAEEGL01 (sample SAMN16246548, study PRJNA631951) | gut metagenome | biome: gut microbiome; feature: rumen; material: fiber-attached | host: Bos | place: Iran: Karaj | collected 2018-10
ATCATATAATACGACCGAAGTCTGGCAAAGAAAACCGTCGCTACCCTCCCCGAAGGCTCAAAGGATGGTCGCGCTTACACAAAGGTCATCAAGATGGTCAAGAGCCCCAAGACTGGTGCTTACATCTTTGACGAGCAGATGGTTCCTAACGAGGCCGTTAAGGACTTCTTCAAGAACTAATATTAGAATAATAGATAAATTTAAGGCTGCAATGTTTGGTTGCAGCCTTATTTTTTCGTACCTTTGTAGGCAAAATATAGAAAACATGGGTATATTTGGTTTTTTTAATAAGGATAAAAAGGAAACACTGGACAAGGGACTGGAGAAAACCAAGACCAGTGTGTTTGACAAGTTGGCACGCGCCGTAGCCGGTAAGTCAAAGGTAGATGACGACGTACTCGACAATCTGGAAGAGGTGCTTATCACCTCTGACGTCGGCGTCGAGACAACCCTGAAGATAATAGAGCGTATTGAGGAACGCGTGGCGCGTGACAAGTATGTCTCGACCAGCGAGCTTAATGCCATTCTGCGCGACGAGATTGCCTCGCTGCTGGCAGAGAACAACAGCGAGGACAACGATAACTGGGAGCTGCCTAACGACCATAAGCCCTACGTCATTCTGGTAGTGGGAGTCAATGGCGTGGGTAAGACCACCACCATCGGCAAGCTGGCCTGGCAGTTCAAGCAGGCTGGCAAGAAAGTCTACTTGGGCGCTGCTGATACGTTCCGTGCAGCTGCCGTCGAACAGTTGTGCATCTGGGGCGAACGCGTAGGCGTGCCTGTAGTGAAGCAGCAGATGGGCTCCGATCCGGCATCCGTGGCGTATGACACACTGCAAAGCGCCAAGGCCAACGGCGCCGACGTGGTATTGATAGACACGGCAGGGCGTCCGCATAACAAGGTTGGGCTGATGAACGAGCTGAAGAAAATCGAGGAAGTGATGAAGAAAGTGCTGCCCGAGGCTCCCGACGAGGTGATGCTCGTGCTGGACGGTTCTACGGGGCAGAACGCCTTTGAGCAGGCTAAGCAGTTCTCTGCCGTTACGCAGATCACCTCGCTGGCCATTACGAAGCTTGACGGTACAGCAAAGGGTGGGGTGGTTATCGGCATCTCTGACCAGCTGAAGGTTCCCGTGAAGTACATTGGCCTGGGTGAAGGAATGCAGGACTTGCAGCTGTTCAACAAGACGCAGTTCGTTGACTCGCTGTTTAAAGTGAAGGAGGAAGTGTGAGTTTTACCTTTGACCTGATGGGATAAGGTGTGCCGAAGAAACGATTAGCTACCAAATGAAGGACAAACCGACTGTTGACATCATTACGCTGGGGTGCTCTAAGAACCTCGTTGACAGCGAAATGCTGATGGGTCTCTTTGAGGCTCATGGCTATCAGGTCACTCATGATGCAGAGGACCCGCAGGGCGAGGTGGCTGTGGTCAATACGTGCGGATTTATTGAGGATGCCAAGCAGGAAAGCATCAATCTCATCTTGGAACTGGCACAGGCAAAGACAGAGGGGCGCTTGCAGCGTCTCTATGTCATGGGCTGTCTGTCAGAGCGTTACCTTGCTGACTTGGAGGCTGAAATACCAGAGGTCGACGGATGGTATGGGAAGTTTAACTATCGGCAGTTACTAGTCGATCTAGAGAAACTAGATAAACTAGAGAAACTAGAAAAACTAGAGACTCTAAATCTAGAAGGAGTGCATCGGCATATCACGACGCCGGGCCATTATGCCTACTTGAAGATCAGTGAGGGCTGTGACCGGCATTGTGCCTATTGTGCCATTCCGCTCATCACGGGGCGTCACCGCAGTCGGCCTATGCAGGAAATACTTGATGAAGTACGCTGGCTGGTCAGTCAAGGGACGAAAGAGTTCCAAGTGATAGCCCAGGAACTGACCTACTATGGCATTGACATTGACGGACACCAGCACATTGCCGAACTCATAGAAAAGATGGCTGACATCGAGGGCGTGGAGTGGATTCGCCTACATTACGCCTATCCTGCCCACTTCCCGTGGGACCTGCTCAGGGTGATGCGCGAGAAGCCAAATGTATGCAACTACCTGGACATTGCTCTCCAGCATGTTTCCGACCACATGCTGTCGCGTATGCAGCGTCATTTCACCAGGCAGGAAACCTATGACTTGATTGAGACCCTGAGGCGTGAGGTGCCTGGCATCCACCTGCGTACCACCCTGATGGTAGGCTTCCCGGGGGAGACAGACGAGGACTTCCAGGAACTTATAGCTTTTACCAAGTGGGCCCGCTTTGAGCGCATGGGGGCATTTGCCTATAGCGAAGAGGAGGGTACCTACTCGGCCCGGCACTATGAAGACGATGTGCCGCCTGAGATCAAGCAAGCCCGCTTGGACAAACTGATGCGCGTACAGCAGAACATTGCGGCAGAAATAGAGGCCAGAAAGATTGGGCAAACCCTGCGCGTCGTCGTTGACCGCCTGGAAGGCGACTGGTATGTAGGGCGTACCGAGTTCTGTTCTCCCGAGGTCGACCCCGAGGTCCTTATCCCTGCTGCCGAGCATTTGACGATAGGTGAATTCTATAACGCCCGCATTACTGATGCAGAAGAGTTTGACTTATACGCTACGACAATATGAATAACAAGGAATTTATTGCAGAGCTGGCCGAGCGTACCGGCTATTCTTCGAAGGATACGCAGCGACTGGTGAACAACATCATCAGTGCCATGGGGAAAGCTTTCCAGGAAGACAATGCCGTTCAGGTTCCCAACTTCGGTACCTTCGAGGCTAAGAAGAAACTGGAGCGCATTATTGTAAACCCCTCCACGGGGCAGCGTATGCTGGTGCCCCCCAAGCTGGTGCTGAACTTCAAGCCTAACCAGACGTGGAAGGATAAACTAAAGGGAGGAGGAGAAGCATAATGGGAAAGCAGACTATTCAAGACATCGCCGCTATTCTCATCGAGAAGAACGGCTTTGAGCGACGAGACGCCAGCCAGTTTGCCTCTGCCATGTTCGCATTGATACAGGAGCGTCTGGAGACCGACCGTCTGGTAAAGGTCAAGGGCTTGGGCACCTTTAAGATTATCGGCGTCGAAGCCCGTGAGAGCGTCAGCGTCCGTACGGGAGAACGCTTCACTATCAACAGCCATGCCAAGGTGTCCTTCATTCCTGACACCGCTATGAAGGAATTGGTCAATAGGCCCTTTTCCCAGTTCGAGACCGTCGTGCTCAACGATGGTGTCGAGTTTGATGACCTCATGGACGAAGCACCGGCCAAAAAGCCCTCGAAGGAAGAGCCTGTCACTGACCAAGTAGAAGAAGAGCCTGTCACTGACCAGATAGAGGAAGAGTCTGTCACTGACCAAGTAGAGGAAGAACCTGCCCAGGTCCCAGTGGAAGAAGAGCCTGCCCCCGTCCCAGTAGAGGAAGTAACCGTAGAGACTCCCGAGTCTCAGCCCTTGCTGGATGTCGTGGAGGAACCTTCTTCCGAGGAAGCAGAAACACCCGCCCCAGAGGAACCCTCCGATGATGAGGAGGAAGAAGAAGAGGAGGAAGAACGCCCATGGGGCCGTTGGCTGCTTTGTGCCCTGGGCGTCTTGGCCCTGATGGCCCTCTCGGCATGGGGAGGCTACTACTATGGGACTAACCAGGCAGGAACCGCTGCCGTCGCAGACACGGTCTATGTCCACGATACGGTGACGGTGGCTCCGGCCGATACGCTCTCTGCCGTTGAGGCTGCTGCGACCCCAGAACCTCCCAAGACCACCGTTGCCCCTGAGCCCGAAAAGTCTGCAACAGCTCCCAATCCCAAGCAGGTAGCACCGGCTCCCGACCCCAAGAAGTCTGCACCGGCCGCTGATGCCAAGAAGCCTGAGCCCATAGACAAGTATGCTGCAAAGGACGACCGCGTCCGTCTGGGAGCCTACCGCATTGTTGGTCTCGACCAGGAAGTGAAGGTCCTTGCCGGTCAGACCTTCTACAGTATCTGTCGCGCCTATCTTGGTCCCGACATGGAATGCTATGTTGAGGTGTTCAACGACCTTCCCCGACACCCCAAAATCAAGGAGGGTCAGGTGATAAAGATTCCCAAGCTCGAGGTGAAAAAACGCCGCAAGCAGAACTAGAAGAAGTAGAAAGTTTCCTAAAATAAAGTTTTGGGAAACTTTTTTAATATTATTTAGGTAACGAAGCGTGCGTTATACGCGCGGAAATGCTTACTTTTGCAACCAAAATAAGAAGGAACAAAGGAAATAAGTAAAAATAAAGAATTATGGCAGAAGCTATCGACATCCGCGAGCTTAACCTCCGGATAGAACAACAGAGTGGATTCGTGACCAACCTAGTTACGGGTATGGATCAGGTAATTGTGGGACAGAAGCACTTGGTAGACTCTCTTCTGATTGGTCTGCTAAGCGACGGCAACATCCTTCTTGAGGGTGTGCCAGGACTTGCTAAGACGTTGGCTATCAAGACGCTGGCGCAGCTAATAGATGCAACGTACAGTCGCATTCAGTTCACCCCCGACCTGTTGCCCGCAGACGTCACGGGTACCATGATTTACTCCCAGAAGGAAGAGAAGTTCCTGGTCAAGCGAGGACCCGTGTTTGCCAACTTCGTCCTCGCCGACGAAATCAACCGTGCACCGGCCAAGGTGCAGAGTGCCCTGCTCGAGGCCATGCAGGAAAAGCAGGTCACCATCGGCCCCGATACCTTCGACCTTCCCAATCCCTTCCTTGTGATGGCTACCCAGAACCCTATTGAGCAGGAAGGTACCTATCCTCTGCCCGAGGCACAGATGGACCGTTTCATGCTGAAGGTCGTCATCGGCTACCCCTCCATCGAGGAAGAAAAGAAGATCATCCGCGAGAATATCGGCGGCGGTCTGCCCAAGGTGACGCCCGTCACCACGGCTGAAGAAATCATCAAGGCCCGCTCGGTCGTGCGTGAAGTATACCTCGACGAGAAGATCGAACAGTACATCGCCGATATCGTCTTCGCTACGCGCTACCCTGACCGCTATGGCTTGAAGGACATGAAGGAGATGATCTCCTTTGGCGGTTCGCCCCGTGCCTCCATCAACCTCGCCAAGGCTGCCCGTGCCTACGCTTTCATCAAGCGCCGCGGCTATGTGGTGCCTGAGGATGTGCGCGCCGTGGCCCACGACGTGCTTCGCCACCGCATCGGTCTGACCTACGAGGCTGAAGCCTCCAACATCACCAGCGAGGAGATTGTCTCCAAGATTATTAACAAGGTTGAAGTGCCCTAAGAGCTAGTAAGGCTAGTCTGACTAGTATCACTAGAAAATGATGGAAACAAGCGAGATACTCAAGAAAGTACGGAAGATTGAGATCAAGGCCCGCGGTCTGAGCTCTAACGTCTTCGCCGGTCAGTACCACTCGGCCTTTAAGGGTAGGGGAATGGCCTTCAGCGAAGTCCGGGAGTACCAGTATGGCGATGACGTCCGGGACATTGACTGGAACGTCACCGCGCGCTTCCACCGTCCCTACGTCAAGGTCTTTGAGGAAGAGCGCGAACTGACCGTTATGCTGCTGATTGACGTCAGCGGCTCGCTCGACTTCGGCACACAGCGCCAGATGAAACGCGACATGGTTACAGAGATTGCCGCCACGATTGCCTTCTCTGCCATCCAGAACAACGACAAGATAGGCGTCGTCTTCTTCTCTGACCGCATCGAGAAATACATCCCGCCCAAGAAGGGGCGCAAGCACATCCTATACATCATCCGTGAGATGCTCGACTTCCACCCGGTCTCCATGCGTACCGACGTGAAGCAAGCCTTGGAGTTCCTGACCAGTGTAGCCAAGCGACGCTGCACCGCCTTCGTCCTCAGTGACTTCTACGACCGCCAGGACTTCCTTCAGCCCCTTCAGATAGCCAACCGCAAGCACGACGTCGTTGCCCTGCAGGTCTACGACCTCCGCGCCCGTGAACTCCCCGATGTCGGGCTTATGCGCGTGGTAGATGCCGAGACAGGCTACGAGCAATACATTGACACCTCGAGCCGACGCCTCCGTCAGGCCCACGAGAAGTACTGGCGCCAACGTCAGGAACAGCTCCGCGAGACGATGAACAAAAGCAACGTCGACATGGTCTCTATGGCTACGAACGAGGACTACGTCAAGGCACTTCTCATGCTCTTTAAACAACGAAGCTAATGAAAAGACAGATACTTCTTATTCTTCTCATTCCCAGCGTCTTGCTGGCTGTGGCGCAAGCAAGTCTTAGGGCTACTATCGACCCCATTGAAATCCTCATTGGCGACCAGGCCACGGTCACCCTGACCCTGCATGCTCCTGAGGATGCCAAGGTTGAATGGCCCGCCCTTCAGCCCCGCCAGATGCTCGTGCCGGGAGTCGAGGTCATCAAGACCAGCCGTCCGGGTCAGTCTGACGAAGGAGGCTCCTCAGACGAGGGCAGCCAGACCATGACCATCACGCTCACCTCGTTTGACGGCAACCTCTACCCGCTGCCCCCCTTCAAGGTGAAGGTCAACGGCAAGGAACTGCAGTCGGAAGAGCTCGCCCTCAAGGTCGTTGAGGTTGAGGTAGATACCACCCAACTCAACAAGTTCTTCGGTCCTAAGGACGTGCAAGACAATCCCTTCCAGTGGAGCGACTGGGCCCCCGCCTTCTGGCTCAGCGTGCTTATGCTGCTGCTCATCGGCCTGACCTACTGGCTTTATCTGCGACTGCGTGACAACAAGCCCGTCATTGCCCGCATAAAAATCGTCAAGCGCCTGCTGCCTCATCAGAAGGCCATGCAGGAAATAGAGCAGATCAAGGCCGACAAGATGGTCACTGCCGAGGACCCCAAGGAGTACTATACCAAGCTCACCGATACCCTGCGCAAGTACATCGAGGAACGCTACGGTTTCTCCGCCATGGAGATGACCAGCACCGAGATTATCGGCCGCCTCATGGCCGAGGGCGACGAGCAGTCGCTCTCCGAGCTGCGCCAGCTCTTCATGACCGCCGACCTCGTCAAGTTCGCCAAGTACTCCACGATGATTAACGAGAACGACGCCAACCTCGTCAGCGCCATTGACTTCATCAACCAGACGAAGCTCGAGAACCAGCCCCAGGAGGAAGTGCAGAAACCCGTTCTCTCTGAGGCCGACCAACGTTCTCAAAAGGAGCGCCGTCTGCTGAAGAGTATCATCTGGGCGCTCTCCGCCGCCACCGTGGCCCTGCTCGGTTATATTATATGGAGCGTCTACCAACTCATATAGAAACAGATAGATAAAGGGATTCATCATCAAGCTCAAAATACAAAGCTCAAAGTTCAAAGAAACAGATGGAATTTGCCAATAAAGAATATCTCCTGCTACTCTTGCTCCTGATACCTTATGTTATCTGGTATCTGCTGTACAGGAAGAAGAGCGAGCCCACCATGCGCATGAGCGACACTAATGCATATCGCTATGCACCCAGGTCGTGGAAGGTAACCCTCATGCCGCTGCAGCCCCTGCTGCGCATGGCCGTCTTCGTCCTGGTGGTACTCGTGCTGGCACGTCCCCAGACGCAGAACTCCTGGAAGAACCAGACCGTCGAGGGCATTGACATCATGCTTGCCATGGACGTCTCCACCTCGATGCTTGCCGAAGACCTCAAGCCCAACCGCATTGAGGCCGCCAAGCAAGTGGCTGCCGAGTTCATTGCCGGCCGTCCGGACGACAACATCGGCCTGACCATCTTTGCTGGCGAAGCCTTTACCCAGTGTCCGATGACCACCGACCACTCCTCGCTGCTCAACCTGCTGCAGGGTGTGCGCACCGACATTGCCGCCCGCGGTCTTATTGAGGACGGCACCGCCATCGGTATGGGTCTCGCCAATGCCGTGAGCCGCCTCAAGGACTCCAAGGCCAAGAGCCGTGTCGTCATCCTGCTCACCGACGGTTCGAACAACCGCGGCGACCTGTCGCCCATGACCGCTGCCGAGATAGCCAAGAGCCTTGGCATCCGCGTCTACACGGTTGGCGTCGGCACCAATAAGGTTGCTCCTTACCCCATGCAGGTAGGCGGTCACGTCCAATACGTGAATATCCCAGTGGAGATTGACACCAAGACGCTCACTGACATCGCGCACGCCACCGACGGCGACTTCTACCGTGCCACGAACAACCGCGAGCTGCAGAATATCTACAAGGAGATTGACAAGCTCGAGAAGACGAAGCTCAACGTCAAGAAGTTCAGCAAGAAGTACGAGGCCTACCAGCCTTTCGCCCTTGCCGCCGTGCTCCTGCTGCTGCTTGAGCTCCTTCTACGTATCACCCTATTCCGTAAATTACCCTGATATGTTCAGATTTGAAGACCCCATATATCTCTACCTTCTGGCAGCCGTCCCACTGCTGATTGTCATCCACTGGCTTATGCGCCGGCAGCAGAAGAAACGTCTGCGTCGCTTCGGCGACCCCGAACTTGTACGCCAGCTCATGCCCGACGTCTCTCGCCTGCGCCCCGCTGTCAAGTTCTGGCTCGTGCTCACCGCCCTGGCCCTCCTCATCGTCCTGCTTGCCCGTCCGCAGTTAGGCACGAAGATCAGTCACGAGAAGCGCACCGGCATCGAGACCATTATCTGTATGGATATCAGTAACTCCATGCTTGCCGAGGACGTAGCCCCCAGTCGCCTCGACCGTGCCAAGATGATGGTAGAGAACCTCGTCGACCATTTCTCCAACGATAAGATTGGCCTCATCGTCTTTGCCGGCGATGCCTTTGTACAGCTGCCCATCACCAGCGACTACGTATCGGCGAAGATGTTCCTCTCCAGTATTAGCCCATCCATGATAGCCAACCAGGGCACGGACATTGCTGCCGCCATCAATATGGCCACCCACAGCTTTACCCAGCAAGAGGGCGTAGGCCGCGCCATCATTGTCATCACTGACGGTGAGGACCACGAGGGCGGGGCTCAGGAAGCTGCCACTGCCGCCAAGGACAAGGGCATGCGTACCTATGTTCTTGGCGTGGGCTCGCCCAATGGCGCTCCCATTCCCACCGGTGACGGCGACTACCTCAAGGACAACAGCGGTCAGACCGTGATGACCGGCCTTAACGAGACCATGTGCCGCCAGCTTGCCGACGCCGGCGATGGCGCCTATATCCATGTCGAGAACAACAGCAATGCCCAGGAGCTCCTCGACAACGAGCTCGACAAGCTGGCGAAGAAAGAGATCTCCTCCACCATCTATAGCGACTACGACGAGCAGTTCCAGGCCGTGGGTATCCTCGTGCTCCTGCTGCTCATCATCGAGGTGTGCATCCTCGAAATCAAGAGTCCCCTGCTGCGCAACGTCTCCCTGTTCCGCCGCACGCCGAAGCCTGCCGCCACGCTCCTGCTCTTGCTGCTGGCCACGGGTGTCCAGGCCCAGTCTGACCGCCAGCTGGTTCGCCAGGGCAACCGACAGTTCCGGCAGGGAAATGCCGCCGAAGCCGAGGTCTCCTACCGTAAGGCCGTAGAGAAGAACGGGCGCAACCCCCAGGCCAACTACAACCTGGGTAATGCCCTCATGCTTCAGCGCAAGGACTCGCTGGCCGTCACCCAGTACGACAAGGCCGCGAAGCTCGAGACCAACCCCCTTCGCCGTGCCCAGGCATACCATAACGCCGGCGTAATATGTCAGCAGCAACAAATGTTCTCCGAGGCCATCGAGGCGTACAAGGAAGCGCTTCGCAACAACCCTGCCGACGACGAGACCCGTTACAACCTCGAGCTGTGCAAGCGCCAGCAGAAGCAACAGCAGCAGAATCAGCAGAACCAGGACAAGGACAAGCAAGACAAGGATAAGCAGGACCAGCAGAAGCAAGACCAGCAGAAGCAGGAACAAGACAAGAAAGACCAGGAGCAGAAGCAGCAGCAACAACAGCAGCAACAGCAACAGCAGATGAGCAAGGAAAATGCCGAGCAGCTGCTGAATGCCGCCATGCAAGAGGAGAAACAGACGCAGGAGCGCATGAAGAAGGCTCAGCAGCAGCCCACTCAGCGCCGCCGCGAAAAGAACTGGTAGTCCCGGGCTTCGCCTTAAATGAGACATGACACATGAGAAGTGAGACATTAACACGCATAACGAATCGGCTTATGACCAGCTATAAGAAAGGACTATTCAAGTGGAGAAAAGGATGGGCGATGAGGCTGCTGACGGCATTCCTCATTACACATGCCTCATTGCTCATTGCCAGCGCGCAGACGCTCACGGGCCGTGCCCCGGGTCAGGTCGCCGCAGGTGAGCAGTTCCGCCTGAGCTACACCGTCAATACGGACGACGCGAAAGGCTTCCGCGCCGGCAATATCCCCGACGAGGCCTTCGACGTCCTCATGGGTCCGAGCACGTCGACCCAGTCGAGCTTCCAGATGGTCAACGGCCACATGTCCAGCTCGTCGAGCATTACCTACACCTATATCCTCATGGCCAAGAAGCAGGGTACCTTCACCATCCCTGCCGCCCACGTCACCGTTGACGGCAAGACCGTGACCTCCAACGAGGTACGAATCAAGGTGGAAGGGGAAGCCAAGGGCGGACAGCAGGGCAGCCGCCAGCAGCAGTCGCAGGGCGCCATGGGCGAGGTCCGAAACGCCGGCAGTGCCATTTCCGGCAGCGACCTGTTCATCAAGGTCAGCGCGTCGAAGCAGCGCGTGCGCGAACAGGAGCCAATCCTGCTCACCTACAAGGTCTATACGCTCGTCGACCTCACCCAGCTCAATGGCCAGATGGCCGATCTGAAGAGCTTCTACACGCGTGAGGTGCCCCTGCCGCAGGAGAAGCGCTTCCAGATTGAGAACTTCAACGGCCGTCCCTACCGCACCGTCACCTGGCAGCAGTACGTCATGTTCCCCCAGACCACCGGCAAGCTGGAAGTGCCGAGCATCACCTACGAGGGCATGGTCGTACAGCGCAACCGTAACGTCGACCCCTTCGAGGCCTTCTTCAACGGGGGCTCCGGCTATGTCGAGGTCAAGAAGAAAATCACCGCCCCCGGCATCACCATCCAGGTAGACCCGCTGCCTGACCGTCCGGCCAACTTCTCGGGCGGGGTGGGGCAGTACAACATCTCCGCCCAGCTCGACCAGACCGAAGTCAAGGCCAACGACCCCGTCAAGCTGCGCGTCGTCGTCAGTGGCGTCGGCAACATGAAGCTCCTGCGCCAGCCCGAGGTGAAGTTCCCCAAGGACTTCGACCACTACGACGCCAAGGTCACCGACAAGACCCATCTGACCACGCAGGGACTCGAGGGCAGCATCATCTACGACTTCCTCGCCGTCCCGCGTCACCAGGGTACATTTGAGATTCCCCCCATTGAGTACACCTTCTTCGATACCAAGTCGGGCCAGTACAAGACCGTCAAGACCGACGGCTTCACCCTGAAGGTCGCCAAGGGCAGCGGCACCACGAGTACGGCCTACCACGGTCAGGAGGACGTCCGCCAACTGAACAGCGATATTCGCCATATCAAGACAGGAACGACCCGCCAGCATGCCGTGGGCGACTACTTCTTCGCCTCCGACGAGTACTGGATAGCCCTGGCCGTGCTCTTCTTCGGCTTCGTCTCGCTCTTCGTCATCTTCCGCCAGCGCGCCATTGAGCGTGCCGACATTGTCAAGCAGCGCGCAGGCAAGGCCAACAAGGTGGCCACGAAGCGCCTGAAGAAGGCCGCGCGCCTGATGAAGGACGGCCAGCAGGGCGCCTTCTACGACGAGGTGCTGCGCGCACTCTGGGGCTACGTCGGCGACAAGCTCTCCATGCCCGTCGAGCAGCTCTCGCGCGAAAACATCAGCCAGCAGCTCCAGGCCCGCAACGTCACCGACGAGACCATCGCCCAATTCCTGGGCGCCCTCGACGAATGTGAGTACGCGCGCTACGCTCCCGGCGATGCAACAGGCAACATGAACAAGGTTTACGATATGGCGATGACCGCCATCACACAGATTGCCACCACCGTGAAGAAAGGCAAGAAAACGACTTCCGCGGGCCGCAGCGGCGCCACGGCACTCCTGCTGTTGCTCCTGACGCTCTCGCTGAGTGCGCAGGGCCAGAGCAAGGCCTCGGCCGACAGTGCCTACGTGCAGGAACACTATCAGGAGGCCGCCCGGCTCTACAACGCCCTGCTGAAGAAGGGTGTCTCGCCGGACCTCTACTTCAATCTCGGCAACTGCTACTACCGCATGGACAGTATTACCGAGGCCGTCATCGCCTACGAGCGCGCACTGCTGCTCTCGCCAGGCGACAGGGACATCCGCTTTAACCTGCAGATGGCGCGCTCGAAGACCATTGACAAGATCACGCCCGAGTCCGAGATGTTCTTCGTCACCTGGTACCGCTCGCTCGTCAACCTCCAGAGCGTCGACGCCTGGGCGCGCCTGGCACTCATAGCCCTCGCCGTGGCCATCGTCCTCGCACTGGTATACCTCTTTGCCTACCGTATCTGGCTGCGCAAGACCGGCTTCTTCGGCGCCTTCGCCCTGCTGCTGGTATTCCTTCTGAGCAACCTCTTCGCCTGGCAGCAGAAGCGTGGCCTCGACCACCGCACCGGCGCCATCATCATCCGCTCGGCAGTCAACGTCAAGAGCACGCCGTCGAAGAACGGCACCGACCTCTTCATACTGCACGACGGCACCAAGGTCACCATTACCGACGACTCCATGCGCGACTGGAAGGAAATCCGCGTGGACGACGGCAAGCAAGGGTGGCTCGAAACCTCAGAGATAGAAGTCATCTAATCCGGACCGCGTCCGCAACCAACCCACAGTAACCCCGACAAAGCCCAACGAAGCCCCATGGAAGAAATCATTCACTTCGACAAGCAGCTCCTGCTCATGCTGAACGGCAGCGACTCGCTGTTCTTCGACAGCGTCATCATGACCCTGACCACCGCCACCACGTGGATTCCACTCTATCTGGCACTGTTCTACGTCGTCTGCAAGGCCAACCGCCTCAAGACCGACATCCTGCTCGTGCTCGCCGGAGCAGGGCTCTGCGTGCTGTTCGCTGGCACCATAGACGACGAAATCGTCAAGCCACTCGTCGCCCGATGGCGGCCTACCCACGACCCGGAGATAGGCTCGCTCGTGGACGTCGTCGACGGCTATCGCGGCGGACGCTTCGGCTTCTTCTCGGCACATGCCTCCAACACCTTCTCCATCGCCATCTTCATTTCCCTCCTCATGAGGCAGCGCCTGCTCACAGTGTCCCTCGTCTGCTGGTCGCTCGTCAACTGCTATACGCGCCTCTACCTGGGTGTCCACTACCCGGGCGACATCACGGTAGGACTCATCTGGGGAGGATTCGTAGGCTGGCTCGTCTACCGCATCCATGCATGGGCGCGGCAGCGCTGGGGCACCCCGCGTCCCACCTTCTACCCCCTCACGCTCTGCCTCGTGCCCATCATCGTCCTGCTGCTGACCATCACCTTCGCAATAGGCAAGGCGATTGCCACCACCTGACGTTTTGTAAAAAAACATCCACGAAAATCCTTACATCCGGTGAGCGCCTGCCCTCTGACGGCCTTTCGCTCGCCCTCCCCCTTAATTCCCGTCCGCCTTCGCTCCGCCTTCGCTCCGCCTTCGCTCGGCCCTCGCTCAAAATAGCGAGGAGGAAGCGAGGGGGAAGCGAGGCAGGAACGAGGGGGAAGGGGAGCCAAAAATGAATTTTCTGGCGTTTCCCGTCAAATTATTTGGTAGTTTCCACGTTTCTTCGTACCTTTGCAGTCTTATTGAGGCTATGAATACGAAGGAGATACACATCAGCGACTACTGCTACGAGCTGCCGGAGGAGCGTATTGCGAAGTTCCCCCTGGCGGAGCGCGACCATTCGAAGCTGCTTATCTACAATAAGGGAGCGGTCAGCGAGGACGTCTTCTACCGCTTGCCAGACCATCTGCCAGAGGGTGCGCTGATGGTGATGAACAATACCAAGGTCATACAGGCGCGCCTGCACTTCCGCAAGGGGGCGGCCCAGACACCGCAGACGGGGGCAGCTACCGCTGAGAGCACAACTGGAGCGGGGGCAGCCGCCGCTGGCGCAGCGTCGCAGCAGGGGGCACTCATCGAGGTGTTCCTGCTGGAGCCGTTCGTGCCTGCCGACTACGAGCAGATGTTCCAGACCCGTGGGCGCTGCTCATGGCTGTGCCTGGTGGGCAATCTGAAGAAGTGGAAAGAGGGTGCGCTGAGGCGTCAGATCGATGTCAAGGGCCAGACCGTGGAGGTGCGCGCCGTGCGCCGTGGCGAGCATGGCACCAGTCAGTGGATAGACTTCGAGTGGGACGGCGACGCGTCGTTTGCCGACATCATCGATGTCATGGGCGAGCTTCCCATTCCCCCTTACCTGAACCGGGCCACGCAGGAGAGCGACCTGACGACATACCAGACCGTTTATTCGAAGATTAAGGGCAGTGTCGCTGCCCCTACGGCAGGCCTTCACTTCACCGAGCGTGTGCTGGCGGCAGTCGATGCCCGCGGCATTGAGCGCGAGGAGGTGACCCTGCATGTCGGTGCAGGCACCTTCCGGCCCGTGAAGAGCGAGACCATCGGCGACCATGCCATGCACACGGAGTACATCGCCGTGCGCCGCCAGACGCTGGAGCGACTGCTGGCACACGGTGGCGAGGCCATCGCCATCGGCACCACGAGTGTGCGCACGCTGGAGAGTCTCTACTATATGGGTGTGAAGGTGCTGGACAATCCTGACCTCGACGAGAGTCAGCTGCACGTCAGTCAGTGGACGCCCTACGAGCAGCCTGCCACCGCCAGTGCCGTGGACGCCCTGCGCGCCCTGCTGGCATGGATGGACGCCCGTGGGCTGACCGTGCTCCACAGCTCGACGCAGATCATCATTGCCCCAGGCTATGAGTACAAGGTGGTCAAGCTGCTGGTGACCAACTTCCACCAGCCGCAGTCCACGCTGCTGCTCCTGGTCAGCGCCTTCGTCCATGGCGACTGGCGCCGCATCTACGACTACGCGCTGGGCCACGACTTCCGGTTCCTGAGCTACGGCGACTCATCGCTGCTCATTCCTTAGAAATCAGCAAGATCAAACATAAAAGCATCAAGTTCAAAGATTAAAGATATGAAGTACGGATTAATCAAGGTGGCTGCGGCAGTTCCTGCCGTGAAGGTGGCCGACGTTGAATTTAACGTCCTCGAGATGGAGAAACTCATTGCCCTGGCTGAGGGCGAGCACGTGGAGGTCGTCTGCTTCCCCGAGCTCGGCATCACGGGCTACTCGTGTCAGGACCTGTTCAAGGAGCAGCTGCTGCTGGCCAAGGCCGAAGAAGGTCTGATGATGCTGCTTGACTTTACGCGCAAGCTCGACGTCATCTGCATTGTGGGCTTGCCCGTGCAGGCCGGAGGGCTCTTGCTCAACTGTGCAGCCGTCATCCAGCAGGGCACACTGCTGGGACTGGTTCCCAAGACGTATCTGCCTAACTACAATGAGTTCTATGAGAAGCGCTGGTTTGCCTCGGCGCAGGACCTGAACCCCACCGACATCTATCTGGCGGGCACCCCTGTCACGCTGTCTGCCGAGCCGAAGCTGTTCCAGACCACCGACGGCGTCAAGTTCGGCGTGGAGATATGCGAGGACGTCTGGGCCCCCATTCCGCCCAGCAACAACCTGACCATGGCGGGCGCCGACATCGTGTTCAACTGCTCAGCATCAGATGAACTGATCGGCAAGCACCGTTACCTGCGGTCCTTGCTGACGCAGCAGAGTGCGCGCACCATCAGCGGCTACGTCTATGCCTCGTGCGGCTTTGGCGAGTCGACGCAGGATGTCGTCTATGGAGGCAACGCAATGATCTTCGAGAATGGACGGGAACTGGCCGAGGGCGACCGCTTCTCGTTCCAGCCGCAGCTCCAGAGCGCGCAGGTCGATGTCGAGCGGTTGCGCACTGAGCGCCATACAAACTCGACGTTTATCAACGCTCAGCGTGCCAGCCATGCCACGATCATACCCGCCAAGCCGGCCCTGGACAACCATCCGTTCCAGCTGACACGGCCCGTCAATCCGCATCCGTTCATCCCTGCCAACGCCGACATGGCTGAAACGTGCGAGGAGATTCTGAACATACAGACGGCGGGTCTGGCCAAGCGTCTCTACCATACTGGCTGCGAACATGTCGTGGTGGGCATCAGCGGCGGACTGGACTCGACGCTGGCCCTGCTGATCTGTGCCCGCACCTTCGACAAGCTGGGTTACGACCGCAAGGGCATCGTGGGCATCACCATGCCGGGCTTCGGTACGACGGACCGCACGCACGACAATGCCACCTCGCTGATGCAGTCCCTGGGCATCTCGCAAATGGAGATACCCATAGGCAAGGCCGTGAAGCAGCACTTCCAGGACATAGGCCATGACCAGGCGAAGCATGACGCGACGTACGAGAATGCCCAGGCGCGTGAGCGCACGCAGATACTCATGGACCTGGCTAACAAGCTCGGGGCCCTGGTGGTCGGTACGGGCGACCTGTCCGAGCTTGCCCTGGGCTGGGCAACGTACAATGGCGACCATATGTCGATGTATGGTGTTAATGCCGGCGTGCCCAAGACGCTCATCCAGTATCTGATACGCTATATGGCCTTGCTGCCTAAGTTCAGTGCACAGCGTGACACGCTGATTGATATCGTGGAAACACCCATATCGCCGGAGCTCACGCCTGCCGATGCAGAGGGGAACATCCAGCAGAAGACGGAGGACCTGGTAGGTCCCTACGAGCTGCACGACTTCTTCCTGTATCATTTCATGCGCTTCGGCTTCCGTCCGGCAAAGGTGTTCATGCTGGCACAGGCCGCCTTTGGCAGCGCCTACGACACGGGTACCATCAAGAAGTGGCTCACGACCTTCTGCCGCCGCTTCTTCTCGCAGCAGTTTAAGCGCTCGTGCCTGCCCGACGGTCCGAAGGTAGGCAGCGTGAGCCTTTCGCCCCGTGGCGACTGGCGCATGCCGAGCGATGCATCGAGTGCACTATGGTTGAAAGAGTGTGAAGAGCTATGATTGAGGTGACGATAAACGACGGCACGCTGCGACAGGCGGCGGGCGAGGGCATGGATGCCTTCGTCGGGGCCTTTGTGGCGGCAGTGAAGGAGGCCATAGGCGGCGAGCTGACGGCCGAGACCATGGCGCAGCTGAATGCTGACCAGGTGACGCTGCTGGCGTGGGACGTGCTGCACCAGGAGGTGATGGACGGCGGCTTCGTCCAGCTGATACACAACGGCTACGGGCCTTTTATCTTCAAGA
>JAEEGL010523913.1_pt1 | contig 17227 bp, 17 predicted proteins | sample 9134231 | NCBI WGS metagenome assembly JAEEGL01 (sample SAMN16246548, study PRJNA631951) | gut metagenome | biome: gut microbiome; feature: rumen; material: fiber-attached | host: Bos | place: Iran: Karaj | collected 2018-10
CGAACGAGCTTCCCCCAAAGAGCGGGACTGTATACTTCTGCTGTGCTGACGGAGAAGGAAACATGGTCTCGTTCATCCAGTCGAACTATATGGGCTTCGGTTCAGGGATAGTCGTCGACGGCACCGGGATCTCACTGCAAAACAGAGGTGCGGATTTCTCTCTTGATCCTGATGATGTCAACTGCCTGAAGCCAGGAAAGCGCACATATCACACGATCATACCAGGTTTCCTGATGAAGAACGGAAAGCCAGTCGGGCCGTTCGGGATCATGGGAGGATACATGCAGCCTCAGGCTCATGTTCAGGTCGTAATGAATTATGTTGATTTCGGTCTTGATCCTCAGCAGGCACTTGATGCCCCGCGGTGGCAATGGATGCGCGACGGCAGAGTGACCGTCGAATCCCGCTTCGACGCAGGTATGGCACTGCAGCTTCAGCGCAGAGGCCATATGATCCAGCCCAGTCTGTCAGCCGGGAGTTTCGGAAGAGGACAGATGATAGTGAGACTGGACAATGGTGTCCTGGTAGGCGGCGCAGAATCCCGCACTGACAGTAATATCGCCTGTTTCTAAATCAGATGCAGCAGAAAACCGCCCCGATCATGTCTGATCGGAGCGGTTTGATTATTTCTATTTGACTTTGCTTTTGACTGATATGGTCAGCCTGAAGTCATTATTCATTTCTGGGAGGGCCGGGGAACTTGATCCTGCCGGACCAGAGGTCATAGGCCTTCTCCGGATCCATGAAGGGGCTGTTGTTCACAGGATCATTGAGCGAATACATGAGCGCCATATCCTCATCGCTGAGTTCGAAATCGAACACGTCGAAGTTGGAGACGATCCTCTCCTTATGGGTGGACTTCGGGATCATGATGGTTCCTCTCTGGAGGTTCCATCTGATAACTACCTGAGCAGGAGTCTTGCCGAGCTTCTCAGCAAGTTCGACGATCTTCGGGTTGCCGAGGATGCGGTCGGTCCTTCCGGTTCCGCCGAAGGGACTGGCTGCTTCTGTATAGATGCCTTTGCTCATGCAGAAATCAAGACGCTCCGCGTCGTTGTTCAGAGGATCGATGTGGAACTGGTTGACAGCAGGCGCGATCTCGCACATGTCGAGGATGACCTGAAGCTGACGGTTGCTGTAGTTGGATACGCCGATTACCCTGGCTTTGCCGGCTTTGTAATACTCTTCCATGGTCTTCCATGCTGCGATGTTCATCTCATCTGTCATCGGGAAGTGAAGGAGCATCATATCTACATAATCTGAGCCCAGTTTTTCAAGGGTCTGGTCGAATCCTTCTGCAGTCTTTCCGGCGATGATATCGGCGGGAAGTAGCTTGGAGGTAACGAATACTTCTTCTCTCTTGAGGCCTGCAGCTTTGATTCCGGCAGCAACAGACGCCTCATTCTCATACATCTTGGCTGTGTCGATGTGCCTGTACCCGGCTTCCAGCGCCCACTTTACGGAATTGATGGTCTCTTCTCCGTCAGGAGTCCTGAAAACACCAAGTCCCAGCATGGGGATCTCGACGCCGTTGTTCAGTTTGGCATAAAGCATAGTTACTATTCCTTTCTATAAAAATAAATATTAGACCAATCTTTATATTACCACTTCTATGCGATAAAATCTTCATCATATTATTGATTTCCGGTCCATTGGAGGAAAAAACACATGAACAACAAAACTGAAGGCGACAACAGCATTCTCATAGAGTTCTGGAACAAGGCATTCTCCCTGTCTGATGACGACAAAGAAAGATATCTGAAGGATCCCGACGGCTGGAAGAACAGCGCTCCGTCAGAAAAGCTCTTCCGTGCTGCTGCATCTCTCGGACAAAGGAATAAAGTTCTGGATTATGGATGCGGACACGGCTGGGCTTCCATCATTGCCGCAAAACACGGATGTCCCGATATTACTGCCGCAGACGTCTCTGAAAACGGCGTAAAAGCAGCAGAGTTCCTTTCCGGGCTTTACGGGGTCTCTGATCAGATACACATCACGCACATCTCACCTGAATGGATCTTTTCCGTCCCTGACAGCAGCTATGACGGTTTCTTCTGTTCAAACGTTCTTGATGTAATCCCGCCAGAGACTTCAGAACGGATAATACGTGAATCCGCCAGAATAGTCACCGATAACGCAGCCGTCATCATAAGCCTGAACTACTGGATGTCTCCCGAAAAAGCTGCAGAGAAGAAAATGGAACTGCAGGATGGAAACAGAGTATATGTCGACGGTGTTCTGCGTCTGGTCTCATTCTCTGATGAAGAATGGATAAAGAGGTTCTCGCCTTACTTTACAGTAGAGCATCTCGATCATTTTGCCTGGCCTCATGAGAGTGAGGAGACCAGACGTCTGTTCTTCCTGAGAAAGAAGAAATGATCATCTGATACGAACTCGGAGATCTATTAACAGCAAAATGCCGGGCTGCATGTGATAAGGCCGCCCGGCATTTTTGTTTGATTTATTTATTATCCCGGTATTATTAGATCATCAAGCCCATGCTCCGTGAACACGGATTGTCACTGCTGCACTCTCCGCTCCTGCTTTCATGCATTCTTTCAGTGTTCTTCCGGATACCCACGATGTGAGAAATCCAGCGATAAAACTGTCACCCGCTCCCATGGTATCCAGGACATCTTCTGATACTATTCCCTGTAGAACTGTTTCGTTACTGTTCATCGCCATGCTTCCGTTCTTTCCTCTCATGGCCACGACAGTACCTGCCCCGAGATCCAGTATCTGTTTCATCTCCACTTTAAGTTCATCCAATTCGGACCTATCGTCTGAGAAGAAGAATATGTCTGTATGCGGAGCAGCAGTCTTTGCTGCTTTACTGAAGGGCTGTTCTGATGCGTCAAAAGCTGTCGGCACTCCTGAATTCTTTATCGAGCACATCATAATCTTCGCAGTGTCCCCATAGAGAAGTGACGAACAGGTCATGGCCGCAGATAAATCTTACGTCATCCGGTGCCAGCCTGAAACCGGCCATCACACCCTCGTCATAAGCAGCGAACGTCCTTTCGCTGCCATTCATGACAACATGACTGACAGTAGTGTTGCCTTCATCAGTTCTTACGCGACTTACATCCACACCGCGGCTCTCGAGAGCGCTGAGGACAAGCGTTCCGTTCTCATCATTTCCGACCGCGCCGATATACGACGAGTCTCCCCCAAGTCTCTTTATGTTTACTGCGACATTTACCGGATTGCCGCCCGGAAACCTCTCTCCGGTCTGCTCATAAAAAGTCTATACAGTTGTCTCCTGCGCAAGCTATTTTCATCTGCTCTCTGCCTCTCAATACTCCATCTTCCTGTAAAATCTTCTGCTGTTCATATCATGTCCTGTCATTTCCTCTATATGAGCATCTATGCGGTTCGTCACAGCATGCATGACCAGATGACAGACCGCGTAACGGTATCTGTCGTCTATTCCCTGAAGCTCATAGTCTCTGGTATCGATAACTGTGAAGTTTTCTGACACTTTCTCGAGAAATCGGACGACCCTCTCTCCTAGGCTGCGCTGAGCATCTTCACCGACAAAAACTGTAACCGGAGTATCAGGATCCACTATCTCAAACATTCCGTGGAAAAACTCAGCCGAATGGATCGATTTTGTCCTAAGATGGTGCATCTCCTCCCAATAACACATTCCATAAGAGTAGACCGCTCCATACAGAGTACCGGCTCCAACAAAGTAATTGATCGGATCGTCTTTATGCAATGCTGCGAACTCTTCTCCGAACCTATCAGCAGATATTTCCGTATCAGCCAGCGCTTCCGGAAGAGCTCTTTCAAACTGCGCATACATATCGTGATACTCAGGCATCACTCCTTCATTGAACAGAAATCTGTCAGCAGTCATAAAGAATTTGAGCTGCTCATTTGCGGGATATGTAATCCTGCAATCGGTGATGTCCGCAAGCGGCGAGCCCTCAGTGTCAACAAATCCCAGTATCCTGGCTCCGCTGCTGCGTGCTTTACTGACTGCTTCTATGACTTCAGATGTGGTGCCGGATACAGATGAGAACACCAGATAAGTACCTTCCCCGATCCTTCTGTCTCCGGTCGAACAGTACTCTGCAGCGTTAGTGGCGAACACTTCAATAGAAGTCCTTTCTTTCATATGGCATACAGCCTGCAGGCAGCTCGCCCAGGTGCCTCCTATACCAAGCCAGCATAGATTACGGAATCCTTTTCCCCATACGCTGTCCACTTCTTCCTCGATAACGCTTCGGAGCGCCAGTGCGCCTCTGACACTCTGTACCTGCTTATTGTAATCGAATTTGACCATAGTATATCTTTCTCCGAAAATTACTGTGCATGTTCGTTTTTTGCTTTTATTTTCTGTTCTTACACTGAGTCCGGATTCACATGAAAGAGCTGATTTAATAGTACCTTACGGCAGTTTATTTCTCAATCGCGGCAAAAAAAAGAAAGCCCCGTTTAACCTAGGCTCTCCGATAGGATCACACTCTCCAGGCCTTAAGAACTTCTTTCCATCATAAATCGTTAAGGTATATTCAAACCACTGAATATCCGACAGAGCAAACTGATTCTTTTCAGACTGATCGATTAAGCCTAAGCTGACCGATCACAAACGGTACAAATATATCAGACCAGCATTGTCATGTAAAATTGTTATTTGCTATAATCGTTATGCATTATTTGTATCAGCAGACCATCATCAGCGAAACACTCTTCATTTTCGCTCGCCTACTTTCATCAAGATATAAATGGACATTCAGGTTTTAAAGAACTTTCTTTTGGTAGCCCAGGAAGAGAACATCACACGCGCATCCGAGATACTTCACATCTCTCAGCCAACACTAAGCCGGCAGATACAGAATCTGGAAGAGGAATTCGGTCAGCCGCTGTTCGTCAGGAACAATAAAAAGGTCAGGCTGACGAGTCAGGGCATTCTTCTCAAGAGGCGTGCCGGAGAGATAATTGAGCTCTACCAGAAAACTCATAATGAAATCAATCCAACACCAGGTATCGTTTCCGGAGATATCCGGTTTGTTGCGAATGAAGCGTTTATGATGAAAGCTGTATTTGATCTGGGGAAGCAGTTTCAGATGAAATACCCAATGACGAAGTTCAGAGTCTTTTCAAGCGACAATGCCACTGCTGCCGAGATGCTGAGTTCCGGCATAGCAGATTTTGGGATACTTTTCGGATCAATAGATGAGAAACAGTTTGACTGTATCCGTATAGCTGAAACGGCAAACATCGGTATTCTAATGCCGGTCGGGCATCCTCTGGCTGAAAAAAAGGCACTGGATTTAGAAGATCTTGAGGGATATCCTCTGATATTTCATCAGGATTCCGTCAACCGTCTTCCCGGTGCATACCGCAGCGATTTTGAAGGTCTTGAATTCAAAGCGACATACAACATGCTTCTCACAGCGGTTGAAATGGTCAGATCCGGTCTTGGAATCGCTATCGTACTGGACAACATGATCAATTTTGAATCAAATGACCTAGTTACGTGCCCTCTGAGCAACCCGATGAATATCAGCTCTTTCCTTGCATGGAAAAAATACGGGGTACTGCCCAAGCAATCATCTCTTTTCCTTGACATGCTTACTGAAAAGCTGAGATCAGATACATAATCGAACAAGCATCAAAAAGCGCTGCGGTGAGTTCCGCGGCGCTCATTGCATTTAGTCTTAATTCTTAGATCAGGATCAGCCTTCTATCACTTTTACAGTTATCTTACGATGCCTCGGACCGTCAAACTCACAGAAATATATTCCCTGCCATGTTCCCAGCTGGAGTCTGCCGTTCTCTATAATAATCTGCTGTGACGGGCCAAACATGCTGGCTTTGAGGTGAGCAGCTGAATTTCCTTCAAAATGAAGGTACCCGTCGTCCCATGGAACTATACTATCCAGTTCCTTGATCATATCTCTCTGCACATCCGGATCGGCATTCTCATTTATCGTCACCGCTGCTGTTGTGTGAGGAACGAAGACAAGACATATGCCGTCTTCCACTTCGCTTTCCGTGACGATCTGCTGGATCCTTCTCGTTATATCTATCATCTCTGTATGTGAGTTCGTATTGATCTCCAAGGTCTGCATCTTCATATTTCTACCTGTTTCTCTCTAATAAACGTCCCTGCGTCCGTTTTATTGTCACGGGTCTGCAGGGACGCATTCTGTTATTTGTTAAGCCAGACTTCAGTCAGCAAGACCTTACCTACTGTTTCAGAAACTAGCTGGCTCAAACTCCTTTAAATATGGTCTGCAACGAATTCCAGAAATAATAGGGTACGAGATAGTCAGTGTGATAAAAGTCAGACACCGCAAAGTATATGTTATTCACTGCAGGATCCTTGCCGAAGGAGAAACAATCCTGTTTTGTCAGATATTTCATCTGGTTTGTCATCTCTGCGATGTCTTCTTTTCCTCCGTTGGAAGCAAAGATAAAGAAAGGAAGTTCAGGATGCTCTTTCATGGGGGATGTTACGTAATCGATGACTTCCTCCTGAGTCAGAGCCTCTCCCCTCTTCTTGTCCCCTCTGGTGCTGCAGCTCATCGGGCAGAACCACCTGAAGTACTCGAAATCATAATGGATCATGCGCCATGTCATCGCTCCTCCGCGTGAGTATCCGGAGAATGCACGGTGATCTCTGCTGGCCTTGATTCCTTCAGGAGTGGGATCTTCCAGATATGTATTGAATCTTGTCTCAACAGCAGGAATGATATCTTCTACGACTTCCTTATAGTAATTTCCTTTAATGCCTTCCCAGCCGCCGTCGCCTGCAGGCACCATTCCGGTCAGGACGCGCTGGTCTGCGTCTCCCATAGGATCGAAGTAATATGTTACTGAAACAATGATGCAAGGCTCGATCTCTCCTGAGTCGAACAGCATATCGAACATCGGCTTGTTTCCGCCGATAGAGAATATGGACGGTTCACAGGTATTGCCGTGCTGGAAATACAGCACATTGTACTTCTTGTCTTTATCGTCCTTGTCATAACCATAGGGAAGATATACGTAGCAGTATTTGGGATATGTCTTGCCGTCTTCATATACAGAAGTAGTGTAGTCGACTCTCTCAATAGTACCCTTGTGTGCCGGAACTCCCGTTCTCATTCTGGTGCTCTCTTCAAACACAGTCTCGAAATCGATCAGTTCTCCGCTCTTGTAGATGACCTTCCTGATATCGCTCATAACGTGTTCTCCTTTCAATTCGTAATACGTACCATTTTTATACTACTAAAACTATTATATTAAAAAGCCGGAAGATACGATACCCCATGTCACTGAACTGACCGTTTTGACATGTGTATCTCGCCATCACATTCATATCCCCGGCTCTCGTACAAAGACCTCGCTGGCTGATTGTCGTCTCCGGTAAGCAGTTCGAACTTGCGGACTTGATATTCTTCTCTGCAAAACCGTTCAGCATAAAGCATTATCTCTGAAGCCGTACCGTTTCTCCTGTATTCCGGTCTGACATACATCTCAGTGATCTCCGCGGTCAGATCAGTGTAGCAGAACGATCTCTTGAGCTGCATGCAAAGGAATCCCGTCAGCTTACCGTCTTTCTCCGACACGAACACTATCTCCTGTGTATTTGAGCAAAGTGATTCACGTATCATTTCAGAATCAGGTCCCCCATATCCGTTAAATTCGGTGTTCATCACGGAAAGTTCCGGTGCATCTTCTGCTGCTGCTTTTCTTATAATCATTGCTTACAGATCCTCCATAGTCGTGAAACATCTTGATCGTATCGTACAGCAAAAGCAGTGCAAATACCACAGCAATACGTCAAATGAGTTGCAGGCGTTCTGCTGTTTCTCCATTGATTGAAAATAAAGATCTGCAGACTTATCATATTAGCATCATCTGCCTCAAAAAAACGCCGACGGAGTCTTGTCCCGATGAAAGTTACTGAGAAACTGTCAAAGAAAAGGAAAAAAATAGCAGCTGAGAAGATGCTGGAGAAAGAACCTGTCAGTTTCCGCCGGCTCGTATATGACTCTCTTCCTGAGATGTGGGCTTTCCAGAGCATCTCCTCTCTGATCCTGACTATCCCGACTTATCTGATCTCCCGGTTTATTAAGAGCATCGCTGAGTCAGGAGGAGGTGCTTTTACATCAGCGAACATCAAAACATTTCTGTTAAGCTGGAAGGCTCCGGCTATGCTGGCGCTTTTCATCATCGAGATCCTGATATTCGTTATAACCGAATTGTTCGCTCAGATACATATGACTGGCAATATCCTTCGTGGAGAGCAGGTGCGTGTACGACATCTCATAAAAAAAGGCGCTGAATCCATGAAACGGTTCTTCAGCGGAACAGGCATCCTTGCGATCATTTATATCTTCATTGCAGCTCCGCTGTGCGGTGTAGGATTCACTATCAGTCTCAGCAGTTCATTTTACATACCGAACTTCATTATGGAAGTAGTAATGGCCAATCCGCTTTTTATCATTGCATATGTGACAGTTATGATCCTGCTGGCCTGGATAGGATACCGTTCTGCTTTCATGCTGCATGGAGTGCTTCTTGATAACAAGTCACCGGAAGAAGCAGGGAAGGAATCATGGATACTTGTAAAGCAGAACAGACGTGCTCTTGTGAAAGGCATTCTCAAAGATCTGCTCGTTACAGGTATCATCCCGTTTATAGGCATCCTTATATTCAACGTGATTCCTATAACGCTTCTCGAGAACTGGGCTGTCGATCTTCCTAAGCACTATGTCATCAATGCTCTTTCCATTCTCAAGGACGGTGCATCTGATGAGGAGCTGTCTCTGCTCATGTACAGGATCTTCTCTTCCTTAGTCGCTCTCAGCGGCAAGTATTTCACATCCGTGATTAATATGCTGTGCGGATCCTACTTCTCTCTTTGCTATACCCGGCGCTACTTCTCATTTACAGAGAGGGATTCTGAATTGTGGCCTGCAAGGCGCAAGAGGGCCAGATACTATCACAAAGTACTATGGATGGCAGCAGTGCTTATAATCGTTATCCTTGCTTCACTGGTATTCGCATTTTCTTTCGATGACATCGCTTTTTCTCACGACTCTGTAAAAGTCATTGCCCACAGAGCCGGAGGCAAGATGGCTTCCGAGAACTCCCTGGAAGGACTTGCCCTTGCAATAGAACATGGTTGTTACGGAAGCGAGATAGATGTTCAAAGGACGAAAGACGGTTATTACGTGATCAACCACGACAATACTTTCCAGAGGGTCGCAGGTGTCAACCGCGCCGTATATGATATGACTCTGGAGGAGATAAAGCAGCTTCGGATAAAGGACACGACAGGGAGCGGAGCACTTCTTCCTGTGCCTACATTTGAAGAGATGCTTCCGATCATAAAAGGAAAAGAAAAGCTGTTCGTCGAGCTTAAAGGATCCACTGCAGACAGGCAGATGGTTGATGATGTAGTTGCCATGATACGGCAGGCAGGATGCACTGATGACTGTGTCCTTATCTCGCTCAACTATGACACTATCAGTTACGCCGAAACTAATTATCCCGAATTCGAAACAGGCCTTCTTTTCTTCCTTGGAATCGGCGATGTGTCCAGGCTGAACTGTGATATGCTGATCATGGAGGAGGAAACCGCTACTCAAGGCATTCTCATGGACATACAGGCTTCAGGCAAGAAAGCGATCGTATGGACAGTCAATACTGAGACCGGTATGAATAAATTCCTTAAATCGTGGATCTTTGCAGTCATCACAGACGACGTATTGCTTGCGGAAAAAGTTCAGGGAGAACTCGACCAGCGCACTGATTTTGAAATCATGCTTGATCTGGTTTCCGTGGATTAGTACGCGTCTCTTGAATTCAGTTGTACATATAAAGAACCAGTCTTCCGTTTGGGAGACTGGTTCTTTGGATTATTTACTTTAAGTTTAAACAGTCCAGTGCGAGTATAGTTTTCTCATCCATTCGCGGATATCAAGGCCATATGTGCTGCTTATCATCTCATCAGAGAACACCTCGTCCATTCCTCCGTATGCAGCAGAAGTACCTCTGTCCAGAAGAAGCGCTTTGTTTCCATACGCTTTAGCAAGACCGAGATCATGAACCACGGAAAGGATCGCTCTGTCCTTAAGCGACACCCACTCCTTAAGGAGGTCAAATATCTCTTTCTGATAAACAAGATCAAGATTGTTCGTTGGCTCATCCAGCATCAGCACACCCGGGTCCTGTGCAAACAGCTGCGCTATGAACGCTCTCTGAAGCTCACCTCCGGAAAGCGTCAGCAGTGAACGGTCGGCAAGATCTGCAAGCCCGACATCCCTGATGGCTTCATCAACCATGCGTTCGTCATCTTCGCCTTTCCCGCCGATTATTCCCTTCCTGTAAGGATAACGTCCAAGACCTACCAGTTCCCTTACGGAAAATGAGTATCCGACGCTGTGACTCTGCGTCAAAGTACCGGTGCATCTGGCTATATCTCTTGCCCTCATGATATTCCGATCGGTACCGCTGAGAAGGATCTCACCGGTATAAGGGGCTACGCCGCTGATAGCACTTATGAGTGTGGATTTTCCTGCTCCGTTAGGTCCCACTATCATCAGCCAGTCTCCGCTTGCAAGATCAAGTGATACATTACGGAGCACTGTGTTGGAACCGTAAGTCACTGTTATGTTCTTCAGCTCAAGGAGATTCATCTGTCATTCCTCCTTGTCCCTGCAAATATGAAGACGAACAGGACTGCGCCGATCAGTGATGTCACTGCCCCTATCGGCAGTTCTCTCGGTCTGAGTATCGTTCTTGAGATGAGATCCATGAGCATCAGGAACACAGCTCCGGAGAAAAGGGTTGCAGGCAGCAGCCTCTTATGGTTCGGTCCCACTATCATTCTGGTCATGTGGGGCACTACCAGACCAACAAATCCAATGGATCCTCCAATGGAAACACAGGTCCCTATTAGAGCAGAAACCGCTATCAGTATCGTTAGTCTCGTTTTCCTGACATCTATGCCGATGCTTCTGGCGTTATCCTCACCGATCGCGAATGCGTTGAGTTCCTCTGCCTTCGACAGTATCACAGTTCCTGTGATCATGAGCATAGTAAGCAGCATCAGTGCTTCAGTATAGGTGCTACCCTGAAGTGAACCCATGGTCCAGAATGTTATAGACCTTATCTTCTCTGAAGAAAAGGTAGTTATGAACATGATGATGCTGGAGATGAACATCGAATAGATGACGCCGAGCAGCACTATGGTATTGGTAGACAGTGAATAATCCAGTTTATACGCCAGAAACAGTATCAGCATGATGGAGCCGAATGCGAACAGCATTGCCATAACAGTAGGCCCAGCAAGCGTGAAGACAGGTACTGTAATATCGAACGCGATCGCTATGATGGCTCCAAGCGCCGCCCCGGAAGAAACTCCCAGCGTAGAACCCTCTGCCAGTGGATTCTTAAGCAGTCCCTGCATAGCGCACCCGCACATTGCCAGAGACATACCGCTGAGTGCAACACAGATGACCCTTGGGACTCTGACAGTCATGATCTGAGGCGCTGAGGAGACTGCATATTCATGCTGTGTTCCGAAGATGAGATCCTGCAGATAATGCAGGACATCCGTCCAGGGCAGCCTTACTGTCCCTATGGATACACAGATAATAAACGTTAAGAAGACCGCCGCAATGAATGCCAGATATTCCCATTGCGGCAGTCCTGTTCTTTTTATGCTGTTTTTCTCCCGGTTACGCGGCTTCATCCTGAGCGAGGGACTCTGCGATGAAATCATTCATCGCTGTGATTCCGTCCACCAGTCTCGGGCTCGGTCTCGACAGAGAGTTGTCCTGGATGTTGATTATGTTTCCGTTTACAACGGCCTTCATGTTGCCCCAGCCGGGTCTCGAGGTGATCTCCTCAGCAGGTGTCGGGCCTTCGCCGTAATACATCGTGATGGTCACGATATAATCCGGATCAGCGCTGATGACCTGTTCCTCGGAAACTTCGAGCCAGCCAGACTGATCGCCGAAGATGTTCTTGAGGCCGATCATATTGGCGGCTTCATCCATGAATGTGTCCTTGCCGGCTGCCCAGAGGCCCCACTGCAGCGGGGAAACTTCGAAATAAACGGTCTTGCCTTCTCCGTAGCCTTCCTTCTTGATGGCGTCAAAAGCGGACTTCATCTGTGAAACGACATTCGCAGCTCCGTCTTCTTTTCCTGTGACTTTGCCGATCATGTTCACACAGTCATAGATGCCGTTGATATCCTGCGCGTTAGTCATGACGACTTTGATCCCAGCCTTCTCGAAGGCGTTGATCTGGTCCTCTGTCTGGGCCATCATGGTCATGATGACTACTTCAGGTCCGAGCTCGATGACAGCTTCGATATTGGTCTCATATCCTGACTGAACTGACGGGATATCAAAGACCTCTGCAGGATAATCGCAGTACTCACCGCGGCCGACAAGAGTGTCTCCTGCACCGATAGCATAAAGTATCTCGCAGTCTGAAGGCTCAAGGGCCACGATCTTCTCTGCAGGCTTCTCAAGGGTAACTTCCCTGCCGGCCATGTCAGTGAACTTGATAGACGTATCAGCAGGTGTTACGTCTTCAGGCTCTTTCTTGCCGCAGCCTGTCAGCATTGATACCATCAGGACCAGTATCAGCGTCAGTGATGCTAAGGTCATGATCTTCTTCATATTGCTTTCCAACCTCTTATTCTGAATATTATTGAATGGAAACGCCCGCCTTTTTTTTGCGGCGGCCTTCTCAGAGATCAGCGTTTGAAAAGCCATGCAATCTGGCATGCAATGGTTTTTTATCTTTACCTCAGAAGATGTTTAAAATGTGCAGATCGGTCTCCCGGCTTTACTTCATCCTACTCGGCACCTTCCCGCTTCAGAAGCAGTGGTTTCATCGCTTTTCGTCCATTTCACGGTTACTGGGATAGCTCGACACTCTCAGTCGTATTCCCTCAGCGCGCAAGCGCACCGGCATGTCGCCATGCATAAGCACATCACCATTCTGCCTGCTATTATTCCATATTAACCGCTTCATTTCAATGCGAGGGCTCCTCCTGTTATAATATGAAAAGGCAAAAGACTACATTTACACTCATTCTGTCCGCAAACGGTCTTTTCGGAGGTCCTGTACGATGGAGAAACTTCCTTATTTTGAGAACGCTTACTTCATCATTGGCACATCATATGCAGGAAAATCCACAATGGTCAAAGAGCTTGCCGAAGCCCTTGACGGCATTGCCTGCACCGAGAACTATCATGACGCTCTCCTTGACACACTGGATCCCGAGGAATTCCCCGGTCTGACGTATACAAGGGATCTCGTTGACTGGCACGATTTTATACGCAGGTCTCCGCAGGAATACAAGGACTGGATCGATCTGACCAAGAAGGAATGCGAGATACTGGAACTCCGTATGCTTCCGGAGATATGTGATCAGGGAAAGCCGGTATTTGTCGATACAAACATCTCTGTTGAGACTCTGAAGAAGATTGCCCCGCATGATCACACTCTGGTCATGCTCTCTGACCCTCTTATTTCCGTCCGCAGGTTCTTTGACCGTCCTGATCCGGAAAAGCAGTTTCTGTATCGTCTTATCATGGAGGAGCCTGATCCTCAGAAAGCGATGGAAAACTACCGTCAGGGCCTTGAACTGATCTGCTCACAGGAATCATACGATGAACTGCTGAATTCCGGATTCAATGTGATCCACAGGGACGAAAACAGAAGCATCGAAGAGACTCTTGCTCTCGTGATGCAGAGCCTCGGGTTGACACAGCAATACCCTTAAACGCCGGGAGGAGCACACATGGACAAAGACCGAATATATGACACTGAGAGGCGTCCGCGCCATGTCATCATCATGCACATAATCATAAATGTGATCCTGATAGCTGTACTTGCACTTATCGTGATCCGCATCATAGGAGGAAAAGGAATCATGGATATCTCAGATCTGTTCTCCGGCAAACGCGAAAGAACAGCCGGAAAGGATTTCCCGCTGGAAGATATAACAGAGTTTTACTATACTGTCAGCACTTCCACGAATCCACCGCATTATCAGAGGTATCGCTTCTATACTGAAGACGGCAGATACATGTTCTATCACGAGACCCGTGAAGGCGGCGGATGGCCGCAGACAGAAAAAGACATCACTGCGTCCGGAACAGTCGTCCTCTCTGAAGAACAGTGGAACCAGTTTCTTGACTCAGTAAAGAACGGGACCGTAAAAGCCAGAGAAGAGTCCCTGGACGACGGAGATTCAGGGCCCTGGCTGTACCTGTACTGGAAGGGAGACAAGTCAAAGTATCAGGAATTCTCCTTTCCTTCATACGGCGATCTTCTGTCCTTTGAAACAATGTGCGAAGAACTTGCACAGTGATACATCGTTTTTCAGTTTCTTAATTACTGGAAAGGAAATAACAAAGCATGGCAGCTGATGAAAAAACTATCAGACGCATCACCGAGATGGAAGGCTATCTGGACGAATGCACAAAGACTGTTTCCGGTCTTTCTGCGCAGCTTGACAGACTCGAGGAAGTTCTCGATTCCATGTCGGAGCTGTTCTCATATTACGGGAGCAACGAGTGGTATGACGACAGGCAGGAGGAGCTTCCTTCCGGTCTGAAGGCAGGTGTGCTCTCAGAAGATCTTGTATACGATCAGATCACTGAGATACGTGATGAGGCTTTCCGTATGCTGGAACTGGCCACAGATATTCTCAAGAACAGGATCTGAGCTGACCCTGTTCTTTTCTTTATTGGGAGGAATGATATGAGCAAAAAACTGATCAGCGAATTCCGCCGCAGCGACATGCTCCTGCGCTATGAGCAGGATGAAAAAGGAATGGTAGGTCTCACTCTCATTCCCATTTCCGCAGAACCGCTTCTCAAGGAGAAGGAAAAGTGTGCTTCTGCCCCGCTTACAGAACTGTATGTCAGAGGAGACGTACTTCCTGCTGACTACGCTGCCGGCAACACGATGTGCGGATCCGGGTCCGTCTTTTCTCTTGTGTTTGAATCTCAGGAAACTGCCGGAGACGGCATCATCACCCGTTTTTCCGACAGAAACAGAAAGGTCACACATACTCTCATCTTCCGCGATGACCTCAGAGCAGTGGAGACTTTCTCAAAAGTGGAGAATACTGGAGATGAGCCTTTCACGCTGGAGATGCTGTCCAGCGGAAATATAGGAGGACTCACTCCATTCGATGAGGGAGAAGCTCCGGACAGCATGGATATCACGACGATGACCGGAAACTGGAGTGCAGAAGGCGCCATGGTCACCGAGACCGTCGAGCAGCTCTGTCTCGAACCGAGCTGGGCTGTTCAGGGATACCGCCTTAAGAAGATAGGCCAGCGCGGTTCCCTGCCGATACGCAACAATTTCCCCTTCGTTGCTGTCCGTGATAAGCTAAGAGATATCACCTGGGCTGTTCAGCTGGAGGCTTCTTCGTCCTGGCAGATCGAAGTCAGGAGGAAGGATTACGGTCTTTCAGTCACCGGTGGAATAGCCGATTACGACTTCGGTCACTGGGCAAAGACCATATCTCCCGGCGAAAGCTTCACTACGCCGCACATGTACATGACAGCAGTCTGCGGAGACGCTGAGAAAGCTTCCCAGAGGCTCCTTGATATCCAGGAAAAACACCGTCCCAAAAACCTGTCTCTTCCTCCTGTCATGTTCAACGAGTACTGCACCACATGGGGCGTACCCAGCCACGAGAACATCTCAGCCATACTCGATACTCTACGCGGAAAAGGAATGGAATATTTCGTCATAGACGCAGGCTGGTACAAGAATGAGAAATACGACTGGTCACGTACAGGCGGAGACTGGGTTCCGGCAGAGAAGCTCCTGTTCCCGCACGGATTCAAAGCCACATCTGACATGATAAGAGAAGCCGGAATGATCCCCGGTCTCTGGTTCGAATCGGAGACATGCGGTCCCAACTCAATCATGCATGACAGAGAAGAGATGCTGCATCACAGGAACGGATATGTCATCGACACCGGCAGCCGCAGATTCCTAGACATGCGCAGGAAGGACGTCAATGACTATCTTGACGAAAAAGTCATAGGCCAGCTCAGGGATTACGGCTTCGGTTACATAAAGAACGACTATAACGAATCCATCGGGACCGGTGTTGACGGGGCTGAATCGCTTGGAGAAGGACTCAGACAGTCCGTCGAGTGCAGCAAGGCTTTCTTCCGCAGGCTTAGGGAAGGAGTTCCCGGAATAATCATGGAGAACTGTGCTTCCGGCGGTCATCGCCTGGAGCCTTCACTGATGTCTCTGTTTGACATGGCTTCCTTCTCTGATGCCCATGAATGCGTCACGATACCGGTCATAGCAGCAAACCTGCACCGATTGATCCTTCCCATACAGTCACAGATATGGGCAGTGCTTCGCAAAGAAGACAGTCTTCGCCGTCTGCATTATTCCATGGTCAGTGCATTCTTAGGCGCAATGTGCCTCTCAGGAGACGTAACTGCCCTGTCTCCCGAACAGTGGGCTGTGGTAGACCGGGATATCGAATTCTACCGCAGCGTCAGACATCTCATAGCCCGCGGCGATTCAAGAGTAACACAGACAGGTGTCACTTCGTATTCAGATCTCAAAGGCTGGCAGACTGTAGTCAGAGAGAACGAGAATGAGCTTCTGGTTACCGTGCACACGTTCGGAGGTGACCTCCCGAAAGCTGTTACTGTCGAAACAGGATCCGGCAAGATCATAGATGCCGTGACTTCAGAAGACAACAGCTATGCACTGACAGACAGAAAACTCGTCGTCGAGGTCAAGGCCAATTTCGAAGCATCTGCATTCCATATCAGAAAAAGCTGAGAACAGTCATCATAATGCACTGCCCCGGATCTTATGATCCGGGGCAGTTATATCTTTTCTTTTTTTAGTAAGTTTCCTGTCAGCGCGTCAGAGTGCCGGTAACTATCAGGAATTCTGCCAAAAGATATGTCACCATGACCGTGAAATTCCTTTTGTAGACGATCCGCGGTCTCTTATGGTACAGAAGCAAGAAAAGAGCACAGTCTGAAAGGAAAAACATTACTGCTCCTATAAAGACGAGTGCCGCGCCAAAAGTGCCAAGTGTTATCATCCTCATGACCGCGAACAGATTCATCACTGCGTTTATAAGAAGATACAGAAACAGTCCGAGGGAGATCATCTTAGGAGCTTCATCTTTTATACTTCTGATGACCAGATAAGCCGCAGTGATATATACGATCATCAACAAAGACAGCAGCACCCA
>JAEEGL011435616.1_pt1 | contig 17227 bp, 6 predicted proteins | sample 9134231 | NCBI WGS metagenome assembly JAEEGL01 (sample SAMN16246548, study PRJNA631951) | gut metagenome | biome: gut microbiome; feature: rumen; material: fiber-attached | host: Bos | place: Iran: Karaj | collected 2018-10
GAAAGTGGCAGAGGTGGCTTCCTGTATATTTGGCAGCGATTATTCTCCTGAACAAATCATTGATGAAACCCTCACCGCTGGTCTAGCAAAAAGTGAATATACAAAGGAAGAGTTAATTCAGGCTATAAGCACTCCAGTTCCTGGCGATGCTGACGCTGATACATTAAGGAGCTACCCTACAGCTATATGGATAGAGCAGAACATAGCTCTGAACTACGATGTTGAAGAAAACAAGTATTTCAGAGGCAAGCCAGTTTCCATTGCAGAGATAGCTGAAAAACTCAGTTCTTACCTTGATGATATTGGTGCAGAACGATGCTATGAACATATTATTGAAGTCCTGGAATGGTGTAATCGCATTAACATCGAACAGAAGGGCATAAACATTTTGCCATATAAGATACACCAATTCATTCCTCAGACGGGTAATGTATATGCAACATTAGGACTTCAAGAAGAACGCTATATTACCGTTAAAGAAGAACTTTATTGTGAAGAGTTGTCAAGTGGCGAAACCAAAGTGATGTATTATCCAATGGTTTTCAGCCGTCTTAGTGGGCATGAATTTTATGTTGTTCACCTCGACGGCAATTCAAGTAGAATCATTCCACGCAGTTTCGATGACCGTAACAGGGACGATGAAGATAGTGACTTGAATTCTGGTTACGTTTTTATTGCACATGACGGTGAAGATCCTTCCTCTTATGAACTTGACATCAATTCAGATGATATTCCAGATGATTGGTTTACGGTCAACAGGCAAGGGCAAAGGAAATTGAAGAAAACATATGCGGACAGGCTTCCTCGCAGGATTCACTTTACACCAACAGGCTTTTATACAGAAACAGACGATGCCGAAGGGTGTATTGACGGATGGTTTGTTCCGGCTCCGCTGATGTATGATCCTACTTCAAAAGCCATTTATAAAGGCAGACAATCTGAATGGTCGAAACTTGCCAAGATAGGTGGTGAAGGTCGTAGCACGGCAACCACGATTCTTTCATACGAGAATATAACTCAGATGAAAGAAGCTGGTGTTGAGGAAACAGACAGGAAGGTATTGACTTTTGTAGATGCAAGACAAGACGCAGCCCTGCAGGCTGGTCATTTTAATGACTTCATTAGAATAGGTAAAATCCGTAGTGCCATCTGGAATGCCGTCAAAGACTCCACAGGAAAGGTTGACAATTCCAATATTGCACGTCTTGTATTTGACAAACTAAATATCTCGATAGATGAGTTCTCAATTCGACAGGGACTTCGAGGTGGCAGAGCGGATGAAGTTAAGGAAATAATGACCAGATACTTGAACAGTATAATTTATGATGACCTGGCTGGTAACTGGACTGTTATTATGCCTAATCTTGAAGATTGTGCTCTGCTCACTATTAATTATAAGTATCTGCATGAGGAAATCTTTGGCGAGAATGGAAGTGAGCGTTATTACGATATTCCAGAGTTAGATGGCCTTGGTGATAATGAAAAGGAAGAATTCCTAATTCAGATATTTGACTATCTGCGTCATAAGCTGTGTATTTACTCTGCTGATAGAAAAGAATCTGCTGTAAAAGACCTTACTAAAGCAGTGCGCGACAATCTCAAATCACCTTGGACACTTGATGAAAATGATCGGATTGATACGTCACATAGTTTATACATCGTCAGACCGGATCGCAGACAGCTTTTCAATGCAGAAAGCGGTGGTTACAGGAGTAAGTTGGGATTGTTCGTCAGAGACTACCTTCAGTTCCACACAGGAAGGTCGTTAGATGAAGATGAATACAATTCCTATATGATTAGCCTCTTTAGTCAATTGGGCAATTATATCAACTGCGACAATGGAAAGTATCAGTTGGATTGCAATTCTATACTATGGGAGGTTGGTGATGAAGAGCACATAAGGACGGATCAGGTAAAAGTCCGCACTATGGGTAATATAGTTACATACAAGCCAAATACATTCTTCCAAGACTTCTATAAGAGCATACCTTTGGGAACGCTCAATCTGGAAGCGAAAGATCACACAGGTCAGGTCAGTAAGGCAGACCGTGAGCAAAGAGAAATCGATTTCAGAGAAGGCCGTTTCCCCATCTTATACTGTTCTCCTACCATGGAGCTTGGTATAGACATCAAAGACCTGAGTATTGTTGGTATGCGAAATGTACCGCCAACACCATCAAATTACACTCAGCGAGCAGGTCGCGCAGGACGAAGCGGACAGGCAGCACTCATCTATACATATTGCCGTCCCAGAAACTCGCATGAGAATTATTACCTGCATCATCCTGAAAAGATGGTTAATGGTGAGGTGAAAGCTCCTCGAATGGAACTGATAAATGAGGAATTGTTCACTACACACCTGCATTCTACCATATTATCAATGCGTCCTATTCCACAACTGTCAGATGGTATTTCAGAACTGGTGGACTACTCGGATATTGACAATATAGTTCTTAAGGATGAAGTTAAGTGCTTCCTTCAGTTATCAGATTCCTTGAAAGAACAGATCAAGTATGTATTTACACAGGTGATTTCTGATACATTCCTAAAAGGTCGCTTAGATGAAGAACGTCCTCGCTGGTTTACAAGCGACTGGATGGATAAGGTTCTCCAGTCTTATGAGCATGACTTTGACACTTCACTAAATCGTTGGCGGGCTTTGTATAAAGAGGCTCAAACTCAGATACGAGAAGCCAATATTGTTATTGAGAACCGCATCTATGGTGAGAACTCTCAGGAAAAGAAAGATGCCCATATTAAGCAACAGCGTGCAGAAAACATGCGTGATATGCTATTGGGTAAGAACCAGGGCAAGAATAAAGAAGAGAACGAGTTTTATCCTTATCGATACTTTGCTAGCGAAGGTTTCTTGCCAGGGTATAATTTTACTAAACTCCCACAACGCGCCATGCTACAATACAAGGGTGATAAGATAGAATATCTCAGTAGGCCAAAGCAGTTAGCATTGAGTGAATTTGGACCACAGAACATCATATATAACAATGGTGGAAAGTTCCGAGTTAGCCGTATGTTGCTGACTGGTGATGTGCTGAATCATCGATTCTTCTATAACCCGAACACGGGGGTAATATACAAGGATCAGGAAAACTCAGATAATCACATTGATATTATTACTGGAGAGCCGCTTGATGCCGTCGCAAGAATGGTTCCAGGACTGTGCATACAATCTTGCGATATGGTTGCTACAGAACAGGAGAAGATTACCTGTCAAGAAGAAGAACGTTCAAGGAAGTATTACCAAACTAAGACCTACTTCTCCAGTGATGACCCTCGTACCATTAGTGAGTGTGAATTAAAGAGTGGCAATGAGCATCTAGCCAATATCCGATATATCCCATCCTGCCGTATTACATATTTTTTGGAGTCTAAGAATGACAGTAATGCCAACGGTTTTGCCTTTGATATTAAGACTGGTGATTGGCTCAGTTATGACCGAGTGACTAAAATCCAGCAAGAGGCAGAGCAGAATCCCGAACAGGTAGGTAGGTTGAAGTATGTAAAGCTCTTTACAGAAACCACAGCTAATGCAATCTATATTCAACCTCTCTCCACATTAGGCCTGCAAGATAGCAGTTCTGTTCGCACCTTCCTTTATGCATTCAAACAAGCAATTGAAGATGTATTCCAAATTGAAGGAAGCGAAATTGGCGGAGATGTGATGGGACAGGGGGATGTGCCTAACATCTTCATATACGAAAATGCAGAGGGCTCTCTAGGTGTTCTTTCTCGTTTAGTACAAGATTCTCAGGCATATCGTGCTGTTGTTTCTCGTGCATATGAGATTTGTTTCGGCAACAAACAAGATTACACGCCCGAAGAACTACAAGAACTTGTACCGGCTGACTACAGCAACCTGCTGAATTATTATAATCAGCCCTATCATCAACAGATTGATATTAGGAGGATTTATAATACGTTGAAGATAATGGGTCTGTCTCAGGTGGAAATCCACAGGGCAGGTCAACAACAGCGATCTTATAGAGAGCAATACCTTGCTTTGGAAGCTGCTCGTGACCATAACAGTAGCACAGAATACAAATTTCTCAAATATCTATATGACCATCGTCTGAGATTACCAGATGAAGCTCAACCGATGTTCCCCGAAGAGTATTATGTTCAGCCAGACTTCAAGTATGGAAGTAGAATTGTAGTATTCTGTGATGGTACACCGCATGACAGACCTGAGGTAATAGAAGATGACCGTCGAAAGAGAGAAGTATTAGAGGATGCTGGTTTCGTTGTGTTAGTATGGCGTTATGACCAGCCCATAGAAGAGTTTGTAGCTCAACATCCTGATTTATTCACTCCTGTAAACTAATAGCATTATGGAATTCAAAACAGGAACATTAGTAGAATACCGAAACCGTCCTTGGGTTATACAGCAGTCAACTGATACAGATTTGCTTATCATCAAACCTCTTGGAGGAACAGATGCAGAAACCATAGGACTTTATCGGCCCCTTTATGGCGATAATCTACAGATTTCGTCATATCAGTTTAAAAGGCCATCGTCAGCAGACATTGGTAACTTCGGCTACCAATCTGCCGCTCGCATATTATATAATGCTTGCAGATTGTCTTTCCGCGATATAGCAGGACCATTTCAGTGCCTTGGCAAGTTATCTTTTGAACCACGTCCGTACCAGATGGTGCCGCTTATCTTAGCTTTGAAGCAAGAAAGAATAAGGCTTCTTATATCTGATGACGTGGGAATTGGTAAGACACTAGAGTCGCTTCTGATAGCCAAAGAGCTGTTGGACAGAAAAGAGATAAACAGGTTTGCTGTTATCTGTCTTCCCCATCTATGTGAACAGTGGCAGAATGAAATAAAGGACAAGTTCGGACTAGACGCTGAAATTGTCCGCTCCAGCACTGTCAGTAGATTGGAAAAGAAACTACGCGGCGACCAAAACATCTTCCGTGACATCCCATATCAGGTAATATCCATCGACTATATTAAGCAAAAAGAGCGTATAGGCATCTTCTTAGATCACTGTCCAGACTTTATAATAGTGGATGAAGCTCATACCTGTGCCAGACCTCGTGGAGCAAACAATTCCCAGCAACAGCGATATAATTTGTTAAAGAAATTATCTGACAGAGGGAAGCAATTAGTGCTTCTTACCGCAACTCCTCATAGCGGCCAGACAGAAGAATTCCAATCACTCATTGGACTATTAGATCCGGAATTTGAGCATTATGAATTGCAGACACCAGCAGAACGCGAGAAGTTATCAAGATACTTTGTTCAGCGTAGAAGAGCTGATATTAATCATTATCTTGGCGGTGAATCTGTGTTCCCTAGTCGTATTCAGCTGGAAGATGACGAATATGCTGTTGCACCGGAGTACCGTTCATTACTAAATGATTTGATTAACTACATCAAAAGCGGAGTGAGTAAGATGAACATGTCTGACAAACGTAAACAGCGTTATCTCTATTGGGATTTGCTCGCTCTAATGAGAGGTGTAATGTCAAGTCCCGAATCTGGTATAAGTATGCTCCAGAATAAATTGGCAAAAGCAGAAGATGACTCGGCAGGTAATACCGACGATGAAGAGCAACGTGTGTTTATTTTTAATGACCAACTGAAGGATTTGCTCAATGCGGACGATGTAGTACCGGAAGCATACGAAACCGCGTCATTAACCGACAAAAATAAGTTCCGGGCATTCATAAAGACCTTAGAGCACATCAAAGAAACCGATACAGACAATAAGGTTAAGGCTGCTTTGGACTATGTTGTATTTGCCCTTAATAGCGGAAAGAATCCAATTGTTTTCTGTCAGTACATTCAGACGGCAGAATACGTTGGCAAGTATATTTCTGAGCACCTAAAGACTAACAAAAAAACCAAAAATGTCGCAGTAGACACTATTACAAGCCGATTAGCTGATGAAGAGAGAAAAATGAAGATTGATCTTCTGACAGAAAATAGTCGTCATGTGTTAGTATGTACTGATTGCCTGTCTGAAGGTGTAAATTTACAACAAGGCTTTGATGCTGTCATCCATTACGACCTTCCCTGGAACCCCAATCGCATGGAGCAGCGTAATGGTCGTATAGATCGTTTCGGTCAGGTTTCTTCTGAGGTTCTTATCTCAACGATGCACAGTAGTAACAATCCCGTCGATGATATTGTCCTTAATGTACTTTACAAAAAACAGGAAGAGATTAAGAAGCAACTGGGTGTGTATTTACCAATTGCCGACAACGATGCCTCTCTTATGGAAACCATTATGGAGCGCATTTTAAAGTCCAATACTTCCAACCAGTCTCAATACGTCCAAATGGATTTGTTTGCTGACGATGAAGAATTTCAGAAGCAATTTGAGAAGGAGCGCGAACTACAGATTAGACGTTTGGAAGAAAGTGAGAAAATATCTCATACATACTTCGCTCACAATAACAAACAGATGGATCCGACACGCCTAACTGCCTCTTTGGAGGAAGCTCGTCAGGTAATTGGTGGCGTAAAGGACACCTGTGACTTTGTAATTCAAGAATTAAAGCACGCCAATGTTAACGTGAAGAAAGATGATGATTTATGCTATAGTTTTCTGAAGGCAGAACTGCCGGACACTCTACAGCATTATTTCTTCGGTTCGGGTAATACCGTGAGGATTTCTTTTGCTTCACCCACACCGAGAGGATATACCTACATTGGACGCAATCATGTGTTCGTCGAGGACCTGTCACGCAGAGTTGTGAACGAGTCTATTAACGGTGGCGAAATGGCTGCTAGCCGTGCAATGGTGCTGGAAACAGCCGATGTTATGAAAAGGACAACAATCCTTCTCATGCGTGTTCGCAGCGTAATTAGAGATAAAAAAGATGAGAATAGGCAGCTCGTCGGTGAAGAAATGATATTCGTCGGCTACAGAGGCAATATTGAGAATCACGAGTATCTATCTCAGGATGAGTGTAAGACTCTGTTTTTGTCTGCCACAGCGTCTGGTAATGTAGATCCGTTATCTCAAAAACAAATCTATGACAGAGCTATCGAGTGGATTAATGATGAAGCCACCCTACGCAAGCATACTGATAAAATTGCTATGGAAAGGGCTGAGCACTTGGTAAATGCTTTCTCTCAGTATCGCACTTATCTGACCGCTACCGAATATCAAGTGGTGGAGCCTGTGCTTCCTATGGATGTTATCGCCGCTTATGTTTTCATACCTAAATTTTAATGTATTATGGACTATACAAGCATTCATATATATGGCCATTTCCTCTCTGATGACATATTAAAGGCCGTTGAGCAGGACAGAACATTAATTGGAAACCGTGAACAGGATTTTGGCTTAGACCTGCCAGTTCAGGATACGATTGACTATGTTTGGAGTTCTCTAAGAAATGACTGGAGGTTTTTCAATGAGCGTAGTGGCGTGAACGACCCGTATGGCACCCGGCGTTCTCGCGATCTGATGGAACGTTTTTTCAAGAGCATGGGTTTTGACCTGACAAGGCAGAATACCAATATAGTAATCAACGGTGTTAGTCATGAGATTACTTATCTTTGTTCACCTTTGAAAGATTTGCCCATTATCGTTATTGGTGATAAGACTGGTGAAACGGACATTGATACCTTGGATAAATGTTCTCTGGACTATCGGGCAAAGGGCACACAGAGGAAAAAGTCACCCCATGCAACGATGCTTGAATATCTGAATAATACAGAGAATGTCTATGGCATCGTTGCTAATGGCCGTGTCCTTCGAATTATCAGGAATACTGGCCAGCTCGTCAAGCTCACATACATTGAGTTTGATATACAGCGAATGATGGAAGAGGACAAATACACGGAGTTCTGCCTCATGTTCCGTCTGCTACATGCTACCCGTTTCCGTGTATCTGGTGATGAACAGTGTATCATTGAGAGATACTTCAATATGAGTATTGAAAGTGGAAATCGTATTCGTGATGGTCTCTCATTCGCTGCCCAAAAGACAATGGAAATCATCGGTTGTGCTGCCGTTCAGGGAAATGGAGATGGTAACGAAGCCTTACGCCAAGCCTTCCTTAACGGAGAATTAAACCCGGCAACCTTTAACAAAGAGTTGATTCGGTTGATCTACCGAATTCTTTTCCTGTTTATCATCGAGGAAAGGAACCTTGTTTATGAAGTTCCATCGTCTGATGATGAGAACTATAAGAAGATATGTCATTTACAGGACATCTACAAAAACTACTATGCAGTAACCGGACTGCGTAGAAAGAGTGAATTAGCATACTTACGTCAACGTCAATACCATGACCTTTGGCAAGGACTGATGGACACCTTCCGTTTGTTTGAAAATGAAAACTATGGTGAGCCATTGGGCATAAAGCCTCTTGGTGGTATGCTTTTCAATTCAGAAACCTTACACTACCTGAAAGCATGCACTGTCGACAACGCTACAGTGTTAGATGCATTTAGTGCTCTAAACGAGTTCATTGACGAAAGAGGACAAAGAGTGAAAATTAACTACTCTTCATTAGACGTTGAGGAATTTGGCTCTGTTTATGAGGGCATTCTTGAAATGCGCTTGTTTGTTACCCCTGGGACAGTTCCTGCCAACTGGCAATCTGGTTTTGTTGGTGGCTTAGACCGCAAGAGTACCAGCAGTTATTACACTCGTCCAGATCTTGTACAAAACCTGATAAAGACAACACTTGTTCCTGTCATTGAGAAGATTGTTAGCTCTAATCTAGCAAAAGAAGATAAGATAAAGGCATTATTAGCCTTGAAGGTTTGTGATGCAGCTTCTGGGTCTGGCCATATAGTCTTAGCCATGGCTCGTACTATTGCTTGGTATGTTTGTTCTCTTAGGACAGGTGAAGATAATCCTGCATCTCTAGATTATCGTGAAGCTCTTCGCGAAGTAATCCAGAAGTGTATTTATGCAGTGGACTATAATCCTGACGCAGTAGAACTTTGTAAAGTTGTGCTCTGGATAGAAGGATATTGTGCTGGAAAGCCATTGTCGTTCCTTGATCATCATATCCGTTGCGGTAATTCCGTTGTCGGTATCACGGATCTCAATGTCTTGTTAGACGGAATACCCAAAGATGCTTTTTCAGTATCTCCTGTTGCTACTGAAGAAACGGCAGAGTTAAATACTGAGAAAGAGAAATCCAATCTCAAAAAGATAAAACAGCTTAATCAAGAAGCTATTGACGAGATTCATGGAACAGCCTCTCTGTTTCATAGTGAGTTCAATATTGAGCAAATTGATGAAGAGCAGATAGGACTTGCTAACAGTGTAAACGAAATATCTGCCCTGCCAGAGAACTCGTTATTAGAAGAACTAACGAAGCAAAAGAGATGGGAAGATCTTATGGCTTCACCTCGTGTTGAGTGTTTGCGGAGAGCATGTGATATATATACATATGCTTTCTACCATCAATTTACATCAGAGGACTTGGAAGGCTATTTTGATGGGAACGTCTTTATTCTTCCAAATGTTCCTTACACTCGGACGGTCTACAGAGCATTAGAAGAAATCAAACATCTTGAAGAAAGAGCATCTTCATTCAACCCTCTACCCGAAGAGTTTAAATCTCATATTGCCGACATTTCAAAGCATCATGGCTTCTTCCATTGGTGTGTGGAATTTCCAGAAGTATTTGTTGGGAATGGAGGATTTGATGTAATGTGCGGGAATCCGCCTTGGGATAAGATTAAGGTTGAAGATAAGAAATGGTTCGAGCAACAAGGACGATCTGATATTGTGAACGCTGGTACAGCAGCACAGCGAAAACGTGCCATTGCCAATCTTCCCGAGACAGACCCAATATTGTTTGCATCATATCAGGAAGCCCAGCGTAACGCTGAAGCAATGAGTAGATTTGTTCGTTTATCTGGTAGATTTAAATACAGTGCGACAGGCGATATTGATTATTATCCTCTGTTCGCGGAGAACTGTATGTCTTGTTCGAAATGCGCATGGGGACTTGTCCTTCCAACTGGCATAGCCATTAGCGATAACTGCAAGACATTCTTTTCTAAGTTGGTGGATGAAAACAGACTAATATCTCTTTATGATTTTGAGAATAGAGAAGCTTTATTTGACATACATCGTATGTTTAAGTTCTGTTTATTAACAGCAGGTAGTTCTCAATCAACCCCCCGTGATGTATCAGCTGGTTTTTATTTAACAAGACTAGATCATTTGTTAGACCCCAGTAGAATTTATAAGTTAAAATCTGATGATTTTGCTCTTTTGAACCCGAACACCAAGACGTGTCCTATATTTAGAACAAGTAAAGATGCTTTGCTCACATCTAAGATATATCACAAGTTCGGTATAATTCTCAAAGAGGAACCATATAGTAATCCTTGGAATATAGAGTTTGGAAGCATGTTTCATATGTCAAATGATTCGTATCTCTTTAAAATCTATCAACAGTTGATTGCTGAAGGCGCCAAACTAAATGGAAGTGTTTTTACGACATCTGATGGAGTTGAATATGTGCCTCTGTATGAGGGTAAGATGATTTGGCAGTACAATCATCATTTTGGTACTTGGCCTACAGATACCGATATTCGTCCAAATGCAATTCCTTCACCAAGTCCAGATGAATGGGCAGACCCTAATAGTTGCATATATCCTTGGTATTGGATTCCAATGGAAAACGTAGAATCTTCGTTCCATAAAGAAGATGCTTTAGGAAAAACTATTTGGGAATGGAAGCATAATTGGCAACTTGGTATTCGTAAAGTATCTAACGCTACGAATGAGCGAACATGCATTTTATCATTGATGCCAAGGAATGTTGGTGTTGGTGAATCTATCCATTTTGTCAACCCATCCCAGAGTGCTCTCCACTCTGCTCTCTTTATGGGCATGTTGAATTCTCTACCATTTGATTATATTGTTAGGCAAAAGATGGGAGGTAGCAATATGAGTAACTATATTATTGCACAACTCCCTGTTCTTTCTCCTGATGAAATTCATGCCTCTGGCGTTGAACGTGAAATCGTAGAAAGAGTTTCATGTTTATGCTGGTTTAATCATGATTTGGATGGGTGGATAGATGAACTACGTAACGATTGCCCTGACGATTATAAACTACCCAATGAACCTCTTGTTTGGAATGAGAAACAACGTGCTGTTTTACAAGCAGAACTGGATGCCATCTTTGCTCATCTCTATGGCTTGACTACAGAAGAACTTCGTTATATTCTCGATCCGGAAGATATATGTGGCCCTGGCTGTATTAATGAAACCTTCCGTGTACTGAAGGACAATGAAATTCGACAGTTTGGAGAATACCGGACTAAGCGACTCGTCCTTGAAGCATGGAATAATTTCGGCTATGATAATTAAATATGTATGAAACAATTAGGTAAATTAGAAAAGATAGAAGATCTTCGCTCCATATGGAAACATGAAGCGAAGGACTTCACACCGTGGCTCGCAGAGGAAGAAAACCTTTCTCTTTTGAGCGAAGCCATCGGTATTGACATAGTTCTCGAAGAGCAAGAGTCCAATGTTGGTGAATTTAGTGTGGATATTTTCGCCACCGAAGAAAGCACCGGCAGAAAAATTATCATTGAGAACCAACTAGAGGATACCAATCACGACCATCTAGGTAAGATAATAACTTACGCTTCTGGTAAAGATGCAGAGGTAATTATTTGGATTGTAAAGCGTGCTCGTGACGAACATAAGCAGGCTATTGAATGGTTGAATAATCATACTGATGACAAATGCGCCTTTTTTTTAATTGAAATAGAACTATGGCGTATTGGTAATTCTGAGCCTGCAGTTAAATTTAACATTGTAGAGCGTCCAAACGACTGGGCCAAGAGCATGAAGAAATCTTCATCTCTGACTCAGGGAGGTGCTCTAAAACTGAACTTCTGGCAACAGTTTGTTGAATACAACCAGTCGAACAATGGTGTATATGCTAATTCTATGCCAACGACCGACGCATGGATTGGTAAGTCAATCAAGGGGATTCCTGGAACAAGTGTTAACCTCGTTGTAACAAAAGACACTTGCCGCATTGAGGCCTATGTAAATTCAGGGAGTCAAGAAAAGAACAAGAGTATTTTCGATGCTTTGCTTAACTGCAAAGATGTTATCGAAAAGGACTATGGAGCAACCCTCACCTGGCAGCGCCTTGATGAGAAGGTGACCTGTCGCATTTTTGAAGATCGCCCTCTCTCATATACCAATGAAGATGATCGTCCGGCTATCTTTGAGTTCTTCTGTGACGCAACCAACAGAATGCTGAAATCTTTTGGTAGTCACGCCAAATTGTTCAAGAAATAAGATAATTTCAGAGAATTATAATATGCAAAAACCTAAGAGAGTCAGTCTCAAGAGTCAAATAGAGGTTTTAAAACCATTTGATTGCGAGGAACAAATCGATAAGCTTGTAGGTTTGATGACCGAAAGAAATAGCAGTATAGACTGTTATTTGGATAAGTGGATATGTAGTCTCATGGAATCTCCTAGCTTAGTTGACTACTTTAAGGAGAAAAGTACTTCATTAAAGCATATTGAGCCTGCTACAGACACTATGCCATATCTCGCAGACCTTCTTGTAAAATACTATCCTGTTGACAACGCAAGTAAAGTAGATAAATTATATGATGAATTAACAGAAAGTGGCAACCTTTTAAGCCGTAGAGATTTTGACTTCGCATCTGGTAAGATATTGGGTAAAGGCAAACAACAATGGCAGAAAAGATATGATGAAGGACGGGAAATAAAGTTGGAGGTTGTTAATATACCGCCTAATAAAATAATATCTGTACCCCAGCCATTAGCATCCCTTCTTGTTACTGGTTCTGTAAAAGAAATCAAAATAGAGAATTACTATACACTCCATGAAGGCGATACCATATATATTCATGCAGACGAGTATTCACCGGAAATGATGAATAAAATCAAATACAATTTAGATATATGGTCGAATTTCTGTAATGGCATCTTTACTGGGAGTTATCAAGACGAACACTTTTCTGACAATTGTTATTTGGGAAAGATTGTTGTTGGGGAAAAGATATCAAAGGGTGTGGAACAAGTCGTTAATCCGACTGTTTTTGACTCTCCAATCTCATCACAGATTAATTGTGCACCCTCAAAGCTTTTAGTTCCTTCTCATCATTTTAAAATGAACCATATTGAAATATCAGGTCGCACAATCATAGCTCCTGTAAATGATGAGACATGGAACCAAATAGAAAAACTCGAAGGAGATACATTCTTCTACTGGGAGGAGGGTTTTGACAAAATCATTCGCTTTAAGAGTATAGACGAGTATAGACTTGAAATATGGGATGACGATGACGAAGAAGAAAACGACCATAATAGCTTTATGGAAGGAATTGCTGGAGACGAACAAGGCCTGTATGAGATTCTATTCGTTAACGGTCAGAAACAAAAGCTCTATAAACAGATAAGTGAACGTGCAGTACGTTCAGAACTCTACATGACCAATGCTGGAGATCATTTTAAGGCTTTAGTATTTGATTTTGAATATATTATTGCTGCAAATGATAAGGAAAGTTCTTTTGATATCCTACAGAAAAAAGAATGGGTACTAGACTGGAATTGCGTACGATTTAAAAACGGAACAATGATAGTTTCTGCTCCTATGGATGGTAGTGTTAGGTTTAAACCGAAAGAAGTTCATCTCCCTGGAGCAATTGAGGCATATAATTATCTTACCTCCTATCTAAGTAATAGGCTTGCACCGATTCATTGTTCTGTGGAAAAGATGGAATTGACCATTTATGATACAATCCGTCTAAATGAAGCCATTCAGAAATTTGCGACAGCATCAAGGCAGAAAGGTATTTCCATTACGGGTAATACTTCATTAAGCAGAATAAGTGTACCCCAACAAATGTCTTTCAATCAGGCGCTTTCAAAGGCGAAACAGATGACTGCTGATGAGTTTGAAAAGTATAAATCTGAATACATTGATTATTTAGTTAAACAACAAAGTAAAAAATATAAAGTTATCCCTTGCGTAGAAAGACTAGCATACAGAGATAGCGATACAATGGAGTACGCATTTATGTTCTCTATACAATGTAAGTCTGGAGATATACTTATCGTGCATGAAAATGTTCATCCAGATAGATCAACGCTCCTTTTTGTCGTAAAGCAGGAAAATTACGACCAGGCCATTCGTTCAGTCTATGATTTCTTGCAAGGTGCTGAAATAAACAAACGTAGTTGTCTTAGAGACAGAAACATTGATATTAAGCAATCCGGAGTTGAGCATTATAGATCAATTAACCATGATTACTTTTATTCTTGGAGTAAAGTCATCAAAAACTACAAATCGTTTTATGAGAATGGGCATGTATGGATGATATACTGATTAGCAACAACTGAAGAAAATGTTCCTATAAAAACAAACATGTAACAAGACCCAATAATAATGCCTCGATACGACAAAGACAAACAATTGGCTCTCAATCTGGTCAATGAGGGTATAAACCTGTTCATAACTGGTAAGGCTGGTACGGGTAAGACTTGGTTGCTGGATAAAATCCGTGAGAGATTCATAGGCAAGAAGGTATTAGCGGTTCTGGCCCCAACTGGTATTGCAGCAGAAAATGCAGAAGGTTTTACTATGCATAGTTTTCTGAGACTCCCTATTAATCCCTATCTGCCAGAGCACAAAACTAATCCCGGATTATATCGGTTGGATAGTGGTGTAGAGACTATTATCCAGAGGTTAGATGTCCTTATTATCGATGAAATAAGTATGGTAAGATGTGACATGCTTGATGCCACCGACATGATTTTACGGCATTACAGAAAAAACCGCAAGCCCTTTGGTGGCGTGCAGTTAATAATGCTGGGGGATCTGTATCAACTATGTCCAGTCGTGAAAAGTGAGGAATGGGAAACGTTAAAGAAATATTACCAGTCACCATATTTTTTTAGTTGCTATGCCCTGAAAAAGCTCGATTACAGGGTTGTCGAGCTAAAGAAAATATATCGTCAGAATGAATGTGAATTTATCAACATGCTGAACAATATAAGAACAGCAGAAGTTGGACTGAAAGACATATCTATACTAAATGGTCGTATTGACCCTGATTTTGTTCCCAAAGTTAAGGATGACGTTGTTACATTAATGACGCATAAATGGATGACAGATGACTGGAACGAAACGATGTTTGCCAAGCTAAAAACAAAGATGTGGTACTATGAAGGAAAATATAGCAAGGGGTGGTATGGTGAACGCCCGCCTGTGAAGAAAGATTTATTTCTGAAAGTTGGTTCCCGCGTCATGTTCATAAGAAACGATAATGATAGCGGTCAATATAAAAACGGAACGATGGGTAGAGTGACCAAACTGGGATATGACCACATCGAAGTTTTGAAAGATGATGGGAAAACTGTTGATGTGGAGAAGGCCGTATGGTATCAATATGACTATTTCGTGGACGAGAAAACAAAAACTATATATACTCAGGAAAGAGCAAGATACACGCAATTCCCACTCAAACTGGCTTGGGCTGTTAGTATTCATAAAAGTCAAGGTCTTACCTTTAATGAGGTTGTTATTGATGCTTCTAAATCTTTCACCTACGGACAGGTTTATGTCGCACTTAGCCGTTGTCGGACGTTGGAAGGTATTCACCTACTGACACAAATTCCTATCCAGAAGATAATGGCAGATCCTATCGTCAAGAGCTACATGGATAGCATTGACGAGGAAGGGAATGTCAAGCTACCCAGAAAATTTGAGCCTATTAAATACGAAAAGAAACCATTAGTAATCAACGTGGCAAGAGATAAATTCTGGAGGATTTTTGATGGGGAAATCAAAAACTACAATCGAGGTATTGACGCCCAGATTGCGAATCAGCTATTTAAATGGGATAAAGGGAAATTAGTTGTAGAAGAATCTTTCAAGTCAATAAAGAAAGACTGGCAATATTGGGAGTCCTACGAAGGTAATTGCCCATTTGTTAAACGGAACTTCAATAAGGTTCGCTTTGAAAGTTCAACGGAGAACATGTATTTCATTTGTGAAATAGATGGCTGGATAGAAGTCCGTTTGAATAAGGAGAATAAATTGTCAATAAGGTTTCATATAGCTAAAGTTCAGAAATAAAAGAATATGAATAGAACGTCATCTATAACCGCAATACTGGCACTCATGCTGACATTCATAGCATGTGGTGGTAACAAGTTGCGCCGTGGGGAACCGACTATGATAGGAGAAAGAGATTCCCTTATCATTGACTCGCTGCCCCCAATGGATAGACCAAGCGAAGGTCGATATGATAATATACCACCTCCACCACCGCCTCCTGGGGATGACGGTCGCCATCACCCTCATCATGGACCAAAGCCTGACAACATGCGTGGCTTCGATCCGGCCTCTGAGGATGATATGGAAGATAACGGTATGACTCGTTATATGGAGAACAATGACGAAGAAGGTTGGGACTAATTCATAGAAATAATATGTCGAACGAAACACAAAATTTACCTGCTGTAAACTATTACTCACCTGTTGAGGTAGTAGGGCTATATCGCAAATACCTTGATAAAGGCAGCACAAATAATGTGGTGTGGATTCGGGGTATATATATACAACGTCCAAACCAAAATCCACAGTGGGCTGCTTTCTATGATGAACTGAGGGATCCCGACAACACCAATCAGTCCATCACTCTGAAAATTAATCGTCAGGACAGGGAAAAGTTGAAATCCAATAGTCTGGTGCATATAGGTGGTCTAATCGAGTTGGTAGCCAATAACACAGGAACAATACAGATACTGATCAATGTAACACGGTACGAGATAGTAAAAGACCAGTTCGTAACAGAGCTGGACTTGAAACGTAATGAAATACGTATAGCCAAGAGTAAGAAAGGCTTTAAGAATGTTGATGCAATTCTGGAGGATAAACTTTTCCGCGACGAACGCCCAAAGGTAGCCTTGGTGTTCGCGTTGACTTCTATCACGATGGCAGACTTTAATGCAGGTGTGAATGCTGCAGCGGTGAAGATTGATTTCCAAGAACACAGGCAATCATTTGGCAATGCTGCCATGCTGTCCTCTTTCCTTCAGAACCTTGACAAATCTGGTTATGATGTGATAGCCCTTGTCCGTGGAGGCGGTGGAGGCATTGAGGCCTTAGATGAAATTCAAGTGCTCCAAACCGTCTCGGTGATGACAACCCCTGTTATCTGTGCCATTGGCCATGTCGGTGAAGAATTGTTTATGAAATC
>JAEEGL014491071.1_pt1 | contig 17227 bp, 12 predicted proteins | sample 9134231 | NCBI WGS metagenome assembly JAEEGL01 (sample SAMN16246548, study PRJNA631951) | gut metagenome | biome: gut microbiome; feature: rumen; material: fiber-attached | host: Bos | place: Iran: Karaj | collected 2018-10
GAGGAAGGCAAACCCCGCGGACTCGCGGAAGACGCCACCGACGAAGAGAAGAAAGCCGCGAAGGCGGCCGTCAAGGAAAGCCAGAAAGCTTTCGTCAAGAAGCTGGCCTCCTACGCCGACTGCTACATCAACGACGCGTTCGGCACGGCGCACCGCGCCCACGCGTCCACTGCCCTCATCGCGAAGTACTTCCCTGAAGACAAGATGTTCGGCTATCTGATGGAAGGCGAGATCCGCGCCATCGACAACGTGCTCAAGAACGCCCAGCATCCGTTCACGGCCATCATCGGCGGTTCGAAGGTCTCCTCGAAACTCGAGGTGCTCAAGAACCTGGTGACCAAGGTCGACAACCTGATCGTCGGCGGCGGCATGGGCTACACCTTCATCAAGGCCGAAGGCGGCAAGATCGGCAATTCGCTCCACAAAGACGAACTGATCCCCGACGCACTGGAGATCATGAAGATCGCCAAGGAAAAGGGCGTGAACCTCTCCCTCTCGGTCCAGACCCGCGTGGCCGACGACTTCAGCAACGACGCCAACGTGAAGATCGTCCCCTCGCACGAGATTCCGGACGGCTGGCAGGGCATGGACGCCGGTCCGAAGTCGATTGAGAACTGGAAGAAGATCATCCTCGACTCCAAGACCGTGCTCTGGAACGGTCCCGTGGGCGTGTTCGAAATGCCCAACTTCGCCACCGGTACGCTGAAGATCGCCGAGGCGCTGGCTGAGGCAACGGCCAAGGGCGCCTATACGCTCGTGGGTGGCGGCGACTCCGTGGCTGCCGTCAACCAGATGGGCTTCGCCGACAAGGTGAGCTATGTCTCCACCGGCGGCGGCGCCATGCTGGAAGCCATCGAAGGCAAAGACCTTCCCGGCATCGCGGCCATTCGCGAAGACTAACGCTTCGATGTTTCCCTAACAGTTCACGGACGTCATGTCCGTGAACTGTTTTAATTTTTCACAATGATAAGCGATTACGGCTTTTCCGTCGAGAGTTTCGAGACGGACTTTGACAGGCGGATCAAACCTTTTGCGCTCCAGAGCCGGTTGCAGGAGCTGACCTATCGCGCTTCGGCGGAAGGCGGCGCCGGTTATGCCGATCTGCGCGAACGCGGGCTGTTCTGGGCGCTCAACCGCATGCACATCGTCGTAGACCGCTGGCCGGTTTGGGGCGAAAATCTCGTGCTGCAGTCCTGGTTCCGCGGCCGTACCGGGCCCATGTACCAGCGTAACTATGTGCTTCGACGGGCAGACGACCCTGATGGCGCGCCGCTGGTAAGGGCGACTTCCGCCTGGACGGTCATCGCGCTGGAAGGCCGCAGCGTCTCGCGCGAGATGGTCTATCCGGAAAGCTTCGCCGAAGACGAAGACTTGCTGCCGTTCTGCCCGAAAGTGCTGGTGCCGGCCGAAGTCGAGCTAGCCCCCGCAGGATCGCGCGTGGCGGCATGGTCCGACCTCGACTCCAATGGCCATGTCAACAACTGCTTCTATCCCCAATGGGCCACCGACCTGCTGGGATTCAAGTACTTGTCTTCACATCAACTGACCGATATACAGGTCGGCTATTACCGGGAAATCCATCCCGGCGAACAACTCGACTTCTTCCTCGGCCACAACCCAGAAGCCAACGCCCTCGACGCCGTCTGGTACGCTGAAGGCCGCGTGGCCGGCGAACGCTCCTTCGTCGTCCGGCTGGCGTTTTCCGCCCGCTGATTCCTTGCAATTCTTGTCAGGACAGGTATCTGGCGACATTCCGAATTTTACTATCTTTGCAATATCATTTGATATTTCAAAGATATGGAAAGCAAGGAATTCGAATTCAATGGATTCAGGATGAGCGGTTTCATTGCGCTGTTCCTGATTCTGGCCGTCATCGTGGCCGACATCTTCATCATCAACGAAGCGGCCGGTTGCGACCGTCCCGAACTGCTGCTCGGCATCACGATTCCCGTTTCCTTCCTGCTGATCATCTTCCTGGGTATCGGCATGATGAAACTGGAACCGAACGAAGCCCGTGCGCTGGTGTTCTTCGGCAATTACTGCGGCACCTTCCGTGAAAATGGTTTCTGGTATGTCAACCCCCTGCTGTCGAAGAAGAAAGTGTCGCTGCGTGCCCGCAACTTCGACGCCGAGGCCATCAAGGTCAACGACAAGAGCGGCAACCCCATCTTGATCGGCATGGTGCTGGTATGGCGCGTGAAGGATGTCTACAAAAGCCTTTTCGAGATCGACTCGCAGACGATGAGCAACCAGGGCTCGCTGAGTTCCACGATGAAGGCTTTCGAGAGTTTCGTCAAGGTACAGGCCGACGCGGCGCTCCGCCAGGTGGCCGGCAACTACAACTACGACGAGAACAGCAACCCCGACGAGAACGACATCACCCTGCGTTCCGGTGCTGACGAGATCAACGAAGTGCTCAAGGACACCCTGAACGAGCGCCTGTCCATTGCCGGCATCGAGGCCATCGAAGCCCGCATTAACTACCTGGCCTACGCGCCGGAGATCGCCGCCGTGATGCTGCGACGCCAGCAGGCCGACGCCATCATCGCCGCCCGCGAGAAGATCGTGGAAGGTGCCGTGTCGATGGTCAAGCTGGCCCTCGACCACCTCAAGAGCGAAGGCGTGGTGGAACTCGACGAAGAACGCAAGGCCGCGATGGTGAGCAACCTGCTCGTCGTCCTCTGCGCCGAAGAGAACACCCAGCCTATCGTCAACACAGGCGCTTAGTCCCATGGAACTCATTGTCGGAACCTACGGCCAGCGCCTGCGGCTGCTCGAACTGGGCATCGCTACGTTCGAGGTGCTGGGCAACAGTGTCTTCGAGGCGGAGAACACGTCTTCCCTGGCCCTTTCGCCCGACCGGCGTTTCCTCTTCGCCGTATCGGAGAGTGGCGAGAATTCGGGTGTCTATTCTTTCCTGGTCCACCCCTACGACCGGCTGAAGGTACTTCCCAAGGGACGAATCGAAAAACTGTCCGAGATCCGGCGCACCTCGCCCGATCCCTGCCACCTGCTCTATCTGCCCGGCTACTACAACCAGTGCGGCGACCCCGACAACGGCGCGTTGCTCACCGCCGACTATTCGGGCGGCAGCATTTCGGTCTTTCCGGTGCAGGCGGGCCGTATCCTGCCGCCGGTGCAGGTGGTGCGCTTTGAAGGCCACGGGCCCGTGGCGGAACGCCAGCAATCGGCCCATATCCACCACCTGGTGCAGCATGGCAATTTCCTGCTGGCTGTCGACCTGGGCGCCGACTGCATCCACGTGCTGCGGATGTTCGACAGCACGGTCCGGCCGCTCTGCGACAACCGGCTCAACCGGGAGCTGCGGCTCGAACAGCTCTTCGACATCCCGACGCCGGCGGGCAGCGGTCCGCGCCATCTGGTGATCGACCGGAGCGGCTCGCATTTCTATGTCCTGACGGAACTGAGCAACGAAGTGCTCGTCTACTCGATGCCCGATTTCACGGCGATGGACGACCGGCCTTCCCTGCTGCAGCGGCTGCCGGTAGGAGATCCCGCCTTTACGGAGCAGGCCGGCGGTGACCTGCAGCTGAGTCCCGACGGCCGTCACCTCTATGCCTCCCTGCGCAATGGCGACGACGGGCTGGTCATCGCACGGGTGCAGCCCGACGGTTTGCTGGAACGCATCGGCTACCAACATACGGGTGCGCACGTCCGTGACTTTTTCTTCCTGCCCCCGGGGCTTCCGACCGGAGAATACATGGTGGTCTTCTGCAAGAACGACGAGGTCGTTCAATTCTATAAGCGCAATGCGGCCGACGGCTCCCTGGCGCTCTTCAAGGAGATCCCTTTCAACGCTTTCTATGGGGAGCCCGTCCACGGCGTCGTTTATTCGGAAGGCCGCCTGAGCTAAACGGCGTTGACGGGTTGCTGAACAAAAAGCGGGTGGCCGTCGCCACCCGCTTCCCATTTATTCAACCACGGTCACCAGGTTTCGGTCGCCGTAGCCGTTGTCGACGCGGCTGACGGCCGGCCAGAGTTTCTTCTCGCGGATCCATTCCAGCGGGAAGGCAGCCTGGGTGCGGCTGTACGGGTGCTTCCATTCATCGTCGCAGACTTCCGCTTCCGTGTGCGGCGCCATCTTCACCGGGTTGTCCTCGGCGTCGAGGCGGCCGGCCTTGATGTCCTCACACTCAGCCACGATGGTCTTGAGGGTCTCGATGAAACGGTCGAGTTCGCTGAGCGGTTCGCTCTCGGTGGGCTCGATCATCAGCGTCTCGTGGACCGGGAACGACAGGGTCGGGGCGTGGAAGCCGAAGTCCATCAGTCGTTTGGCCACGTCGGTGGCGTCGATGCCGTATTCGGCCTTGAAATGGCGCAGGTCGATGATGCACTCGTGGGCGACGCGTCCGGTGGCACCCGTGTAGAGCGTTCCGAGCTCAGGCATCAACTTGGCCGACATGTAGTTGGCGTTGAGGATGGCGATCTGCGTGGCTTTGCGCAGGCCTTCGGCGCCAAGCAGCTTGATGTAGGCATGGGTGATGGGTAGGAGCAGCGGGCTGCCGTAGGGAGCCGCGCTGACGGCGTCCATGCCGGCGCCGCCGCACTCGCCGACCACGGGGTGTCCGGGGAGATAGGGCTTCAGCTGTGCCGTGCAGCAGATGGGGCCGACGCCCGGTCCGCCGCCGCCGTGCGGCATGGCGAAGGTCTTGTGGAGGTTCAGGTGGCACACGTCCGCGCCGATGTAACCCGGGTTGGTGAGGCCCACCTGGGCGTTCATGTTGGCGCCGTCCATGTAGAGGAGGCCGCCATGGCGGTGGATGATGTCGACGATCTCGCGGATGCGGACCTCGAACACGCCGTGCGTGGACGGGTAGGTGATCATCATGCCGGCCAGAGTGTCGCCGGCCTCGGCGGCTTTTTCAGCCAGTTCTTCCACGTTGATGTTGCCGTGGTCGTCACAGCCCACCAGGACGATGTCGAAACCGGCCATCGCGGCGGAAGCGGGGTTGGTACCGTGCGCGGAGGTCGGGATGATCATCACGCGGCGGTCCTTGCCGCCGTTGGCGTTGAGGAAGCGGCGGATGGTCATCAGGCCTGCATATTCACCGGCCGCACCGCTGTTGGGCTGCAGGGAGCAGCCGTCGAAGCCGGTGATCACGGCCAGATCGTGTTCCAGCTCATGGATGAGCTGCAGGGTGCCTTCGGCCTGGTCGGCCGGGGCGTAGGGGTGCAGGTTGCCGAATTCGCTCCAGCTGAGCGGGAGCATCTCGACGGCGGCGTTGAGCTTCATGGTGCAGCTGCCCAGCGGAATCATCGAGTGAGCGAGCGAGATATCCTTGCGCTCCAGCATTTTGATGTAGCGCATCATCTCGGTCTCGGAGTGGTAGGTATTGAAGACGGCCTGGGTCAAGATCGGGGTTTCGCGGCGCAGGAAGGCGACGCCGGCCGGCACGTTGGCGCCCGACGGGCAGCCGAAGATCTGGCAGATGGCGCGGGCCTCTTCGTCGTCGGACAGCTCGTCGAAGGAGAGCTGGACGGTTTTTGCATCGGGATAGTAGAAGTTGAAGCCCAGGGCCAGCGCTTTCTCGCGGATGGCACGGGCGTCCACGTCGCAGACACAGACGGTGTCGAAGAAATGCTCGGCAGCCAGTTTGTAGCCGGCTTCCTTGAGCTTGGCAGCCACGGCGTGGGCATAGCCATAGGCGTTCATGGCGATTTCGGTGATGCCCTGCGGACCGTGCCACACGGCGAACATGCCGGTCATCGTGGCCATCAGGGCCGTGGCGGTGCAGATATTGGAAGTGGCCTTCTCACGCTTGATGTGCTGCTCACGCGTCTGGAGGGCCAGGCGTACTGCGCGTTCGCCGAGGCGTCCCACCGAGATGCCGATGATGCGGCCCGGCAGGTTGCGTTTGAAGCGGTCGGCACAAGCCATCCAGCCGGCGGTCGGGCCGCCGAAGCCCATCGGAAGGCCGAAACGCTGGGCGGTACCGCAGGCAATGTCGGCACCCCAGGCGGCAGGCTCCTTCAGCAGGGCCAGTGCGAGCAGGTCGCACCAGACAGCCACCAGGCAACCGGCTTCATGCGCTTTGGCGCAGAATTCGGTGTAGTCGCGGACCTCGCCGTTGGCGGCCGGATACTGTACGAGTGCGCCGTAACATTTCTCCTCGAAGGCATAGTCGCGGAAGTTGCCGGTATGGATGTCGATGCCCAGGCCGGAGGCACGGGTCTTGAGCACCGAAAGCACGTTCGGGAAGATGTTCTGGTCGACGAAGATGACGTTCTTGCCGGCCTTGACGGCATCGCGCGGTCGAAGCTCGAACATCATGCGCATCGCCTCGGCAGCGGCCGTGGCGTCGTCGAGCATCGAGCAGTTGGCCAGGGAGAAGCCGGTAAGCGAGGAGATCATCGTCTGGAAATTGATGAGCGCCTCGAGGCGGCCCTGCGAAATCTCGGCCTGGTACGGCGTGTAGGAGGTGTACCAGCAGGGGTTCTCGAAGATATTGCGGGTAATGACAGCCGGCGAAGCGGTACCGTAGAAGCCCAGGCCGATGAGCGAACGCAGGTTGCGGTTCTTGGCGGCGATGGTCTTCAGGCGGGCCAGGTAGGCATGCTCGCTGAGGGCGGGATCGAGCCGGAGGGGTTCTTTCAAAAGGATATCTTGCGGAACGGTCTGGCTGATCAGCTCGTCGAGCGAGGATACGCCGAGGGCACCGAGCATCTCCTTCTCTTGGGAAGGCCTCGGGCCATTGTGTCTGTTGGCAAAATTGAGCGGCATAGTTATGTGGTTATGTTGTGAATTCGCAATCAATCTACAAATTTAATCATTTTTTCATTGATATCTCCACTGGTCGAGATCGAGCCGTAGGTAGATGAAAATCAGGATGGTGAAAGCCCAGAGCGACGATCCTCCGTAGCTGAGCAGCGGCAGCGGGATGCCGATGACAGGCATCAGCCCGATGGTCATGCAGATGTTGATGACCACATGCATCAGGATGCACGACGCCACGCACCAGCCATAGATGCGGGCGAAGCGGTCTTTCTGCTTTTCGGCCGATGCGATCAGGCGCAGGATGAGCACCAGATAGGCGATCAGTACGCCCAGGGTGCCGATCAGGCCCCATTCTTCGCCGATGGTGCAGAAGATGAAATCGGTGCTCTGTTCGGGCACGAAATTGAAGCGGGTCTGCGTGCCGCCCATGAAACCCTTGCCGGTAAGGCCGCCGGAGCCGATGGCCACCAGCGACTGGTGGACGTTGTAGCCCACGCCCATGGGATCCTCCTTGATGCCGAGCAGCACTTCGATACGGGCCCGCTGGTGGTCTTTGAGCACATGGTTGAACACGAATTCCACGGAGAAGATCATCACCAGGCCCAGGAGGAATCCCAGCATCAGGTTGCGGAGCAGCCGCCGGCGCCGGAATCCCCAGATCACGGCCAGGACCACGGCGGCCGTGCCTGAAAGCAGGGCGACCCATTCTTCCGGCGAGAAACGGTCCAGGAAGGAGAAGGATTCCAGCCGCATCAGGCGCGGCAGGAAGGCCAGCAGCGTGACCACCGCTGTTGTGATGCCGATGCCGAGCATCGGCCTGCGCCCGTAAAAGCCCCCCGCGATACCCGTCATCGCCAGCAGCACGAGGATGGCCACGAAAGGCGAGAACACCAGTGTCACGATGAAAAAGACCACGGCCAGCAAGCCCACGATGAGGATCCATCCGCTCATTCCCTCACGGTAGCAGACCAGGAGGTAGCCCAGGTAGACCAGGGCCGATCCCGTCTCCTTTTCGAGCAAAATGGCCAGCATGGGCAGGGCCAGTACCATCGCCACCTGCGCGGCGTCGCGGAGCTTGCTGAAACGGAAGCCGTAGCGGCTCATCACCTGGGCCAGCAGGAGGGCTGTGGCAATTTTGGAGAATTCAGCGGGTTGCAGCCGGAAGGGGCCGATGGCAAACCACGACTTGGAACCGTTGACTTCCACTCCCACGAAGGCGACCGCCACCAGCAGGACGACCATCAGGATATAGAAAGGCCAGGCGATGGACGGATAGATGCGGGACGGGATGACGAAAATGATGAGGAATCCCAGGACAAGGGACGAGAAGACCCAGATGAGGTCCATCACGTATTTCTCCTTGAGGCTGAAGACGAAACCGTCTTCCGACACCGACGAGGAGAAGATGTTCATCCAGCCGAAGAGCATGAGTCCCAGCCAGATGCCCAGGATGACCCAGTCGATTTTGCGGTAGTTGACTTCTTCCATCGCGCTATCTCCTCACTTTGACTTTGTGGAGCAGATTGCCGTCGAAGACGCGCTGCTCCAGGGCTTTCCGTTCGGGCGCGATCTCGCCGTTGAGGTATTTCTCCACCAGCAGCGAGGCGATGGGCGCCGCCCAGGTGGCGCCGAAGCCGCCGTTCTCCACATAGGCCACGACGGCGATCTTCGGGTCGTCTTTCGGGGCGAAGGTGATGAACACGGAGTGGTCGTCGCCGTGCGGGTTCTGGGCCGTACCCGTCTTGCCGCAGGCAATGACGCCGGGGATGCGGGCAATGGTGGCGGTGGCGCCGCCGCCCGTGTAGTTAATGGCCATTTCCATGCCCTTGACGATGTCTTCGAAATGGGTGGTGTCGACCATCGTGTAATGTCGTTCCTTGAAACGCCCGTCGATGGGCGTCTCGGGCGTGTCTTTCTGCAGATGGGGCGTGTAGAACCAGCCCCGGTTGGCGATGGTGGCGGCCAGGTTGGCCAGGTGCAGGGGCGTGCAGCCGATTTCACCCTGGCCGATGGAGAGCGAGATGATGGAGAGCGACTTCCAGCGGCCCTTGCCGTGGATCCGGTCGTAGCGTTCGACCGTCGGCATGGTGCCGGCTTTCTCGCCCGGGATGTCGGTGTTGAGTTTCTGCCCGAAGCCGAAGCTGGAAGTGTACTCCTTCCACCGCTCGAACCCTTCCTGTACCGAACCGTATTTCGGGTTGTCGAGGATGGAGCGGAAGACGTAGCAGTAGTAGGCGTTGCACGACATCATGATCGACTGGTACAGGTTGATGGGGCTCGGGTGCCCGTGGCAGCCCACCCGCAGGTTACCCACCACGTAGCCGCGGTTGCAACCGTAGAGGGTGTTCGGGGTCAGGACGCCTTCCTGCAGGCCGATCAGGCCGTTGACCAGCTTGAAGACGCTGCCCGGCGGCTGCGGCGACATCACCGCCCGGTTGAACATCGGCTTGTAGGGGTCGCCCACAATCTCCTTGTAGTGCTTGCTGATGTCGGACAGCAGGTTGACGTCGATGCCCGGGCTCGATACCATCGTCAGGATCTCGCCCGTAGAAGGCTCGATGGCGACCAGCGAACCCACCTTGTTCTGCATCAGTTGCTCGCCGTACGCCTGCAGGCGTCCGTCGATGGTGGTGACCACGTCGGTGCCCGCTACGGCCTCCTTGTCGTATTCTCCGTCCAGATAATGCTCCTTGATGCGCCCCCGGGCGTCGCGCAGGAAGATGTTGTACCCCTTTTCCCCGCGCAGCAGCGGCTCATAGGCCTCCTCCATGCCCGTCTTGCCCACATAGTCGCCGCTCCGGTATTCGGGATGGTCTTTCAGGTAGGCGGCGTCAACCTCCGAAATATAACCGAACAGGTTGCCGCCACCCATGCTGGGATAGGAACGGGAGGTGCGCCGTACGCCCGAAAAGCCAGGAAACAGGTAGTTTTGCTCGATGAACATGTTGTACTGTTCGCTGGTCACCTGGCGGCGGAACACCAGGGACTGGAAACCGATGCGCGAGCGGTATCGGCGGTACTCCCGGAACTTTTCGTGGACGAAGGCGGTGTCGAGGTCGAAGATGCGGCAGAAGGCGAGGGTGTCGAAGGGCCCTACGTCGAAGGGCGTCACCATGATGTCGTAGGTCAGCTTGTTGTCGACCAGCACCTCCCCGTAGCGGTCGAGGATGCGGCCGCGGGCCGGATAGATGGTCTCGTACTTGAGCGCGTTGTTCTCGGCTGTGATGCGGTATTCCTTGTCGATGATCTGGACCTGGAACAGGCGGAAGGCGATGACCGCGAAAACGATGACGATGGCGGTGACCAGGATGCTGCGTCGGTTCTTGAATACGTCCATCGGTCAGCTTCTGTTCTGGAAAGAGAGGGCCATCAGCAGGCCCAGCGCGGTGGAGACAAGGGTGCTGGCCACGAATTTGGCCAGGATGAACCCGACAGGGCGGACGCTCACGCAGTCGAGCAGGATGTAGGCGGCCAGGAAGATGGCTGTCAGGGATAGCAGGTATTTGAAATATTTTACCCAGCCGATGTCGCGCAGGAGTGGAATCTCGGTCTTGTCCTGGCGGTCGCGGTTGACCAGGATGCGGTAGAGGAACTTGCGTGGGCCGGCGGTCATCACGGCGGCGAAGGCGTTGAGGCCGAGAACCCCTCCCGACAGGAGGTCGAGGAGCAGACCGAGCCCGAAAGCCGAGAGCAGCACGATGTGCTCCCTGCGCTGGAGCGGGATGAGCAGGATGAGGAAGGGCAGCAGGCTGACCATGACCCACGGACCCAGATGCAGGTAATCGGTGATGATCAGCTGCAGCAGGAAAACCAGCACGAAAAAGAGGATGTTACGGAACCTGCTCATACAATGCTTCGATTTCGGCTTTGTGGTTGTTCTTGACGATATAGACGTGATGGAGCGTGCGGAACTCTTCGAAAAGCTGTACGGAGAGTTCCTGCGACGAGCCCTTGCTGACCTTCGCTTCGATGACCAGGCCCAGGGGGATGTCGGGCGGGTAGATGGTGGAATAGCCGCTGGTGAGCACGGTGTCGCCCGGGGCATCCTGGATATGCACGGGAATTTCTGACAGGAGCATCCGGTCGGGTTCGATGCCCGGCCAGGTCATCGGCCCGAAGGCACCGCTGCGGGAAAGCTTGGCGCTGACCGACTGACCGGCACCCAGAATGGAGAAGACGTAGGCATAGTGGCTGCTCACGGCGCCGACGATGCCCACGACGCCCTGCGGGGCGACCACACCCATTCCCGGTTCCACGCCGTCTTCCCGGCCGCGGTCGAGGACCAGGTGGTTGTGCTGCTGGTCCACCGTGTTCTTCACCACGTTGGCGCCGATGTAACTGAAGTCGGGCTCGATGCGCACCGACACGCTGTCGAGCTGCCGGGCGGCTGCCTCGTAGCGCGACAGGCGCTCATGCAGCTGGCGGTTCTCGGCGGAAAGGCGCTCGTTTTCCGTACGGTAGTTGAAATAGTGGGCGATGTTGCTGGTACGGGTCCAGCACCAGGCCTGCATGTTGCGGACGGCTCCCAGTATCCGGTAGCGCTGCACGACACCGTTCTCCACCACCAGCAGGATGGACAACGCTGCGAGAACGAGGAACAGGATGATGGCGGTTAGCGTCGAAGGGAGACCGCTGCGGTTGTTCATCGCATCAGGAAGGGATAACTCGGGTTCTTGAGGGCGATGCGGGTACCCCGGGCCACGGCGCGGAGCGGGTCTTCCGCCACGTGGAAGGGGATATTGATTTTCTTGGACAGACGTACGTCGAGGCCGCGCAGCAGGGCGCCGCCGCCCGTCAGGAAGATACCTTTGCGGACGATGTCGCTATAGAGCTCCGGCGGTGTTTTCTCCAGTACGGCGAGGATGCTCGATTCGATCTTGACCAGCGATTTGTCGAGGCAGTGCGCCACTTCCTGGTAGGTGACGGGCGCTTCCACGGGGTGGACGGTCATCAGGTTCGGGCCCTTGACGACGAAAGGTTCCATCGGCTCCTCGAGTTCGGAAATGGCGGCGCCGATGCGGATCTTGATCTGCTCGGCGGTCGGTTCGCCGATGCGGATGTTGTATTGCTGGCGCATGTACTGCTGGATCTCGCTGGTGAACACGTCGCCGGCGGTTTTGATGCTCTCGTCGGCAACAATGCCGCCCAGGGAGATGACAGCCACCTCGGTGGTGCCGCCGCCGATGTCGACGATCATGTTGCCCATCGGCGCGATGACGTCGAGCCCGATGCCCAATGCGGCGGCCATCGGCTCGAAGATCATCTGGACGTCGCGTCCGCCCGAATGCTCGGCGGCGTCGCGGACGGCACGCTTCTCCACTTCCGTGGAACCGGACGGGATGCCGATCACCATGCGGAGGCTGGGCGAGAAGATCGAGTGCTTGGAGGTGTTGATCATCTTGATGAACTCACGGATCATCTGCTCGGAGGCGTCGAAGTCGGCGATCACGCCGTCTTTCAGCGGGCGGACGGTCCGAATGTTCTGGTTCTCCTTCCCCTGCATCGCCTTGGCTTTGGTGCCGACGGCGGCGCATTTTCCGGTAAGTTTGTCGATGGCCACGATGGAGGGCTCGTCGATGACTTTCTTGTCGTTCATGAAGATGACGGTGTTGGCCGTTCCCAGGTCAATCGCGAGTTCTTGCTGCCAGAATGAAAATCCCATATAACGTATTTGTTTTTTCTATTAGTTCCAGAGTTACAAAAGTAGGAAAAACTCGGGATTATTTAACTAATTTTGTACATCATTTTTTAACTTTTTTACAATGAAGCGATATGCGGTCATAGTGGCGGGCGGACAGGGCGTCCGGATGGGGGCCGACCGGCCGAAACAGTTCCTGGAAATCGGCGGCAAGCCGATCCTGCGGCATACCATCGAGCGCTTCCAGGCCTTCGATCCCAAGACGGAAATCATCCTGGTGCTGCCCGACGCGCAAAAGGACTGGTGGCGGAACTATTGCCGGACGACCGGCTTTCTGGAACGGTACACGATGGTTTCGGGCGGCATCACGCGTTTCCATTCGGTCCAGAACGCCCTGGCGTACGTGAAGGATGAGGGGGTGGTGGCCATCCACGACGGCGTGCGGCCCCTGATTTCGCAAGACTTGCTGGAACGGGTCTATGAAGCGGCAGCGGAATATCCGGCCGTGATCCCGGCTGTGCCGGTGGTAGAGTCGGTCCGGAAGGTCGAGGGGGAGGATTCCTCACCCGTGTCCCGCGACGGCCTGGTGCTGGTGCAGACGCCCCAGCTGTTTGATGCGCATTTACTGAAAGAAGCGTACCGGCAGCCGTTTTCTCCGGCCTTTACCGATGACGCTTCCGTATTCGAGGCGGCGGGTGGCCGCGTACACATCGTCGCCGGCGACCGTATGAACCTGAAGATCACGACGCCGGACGACCTGGCTTACGCAGCTGCGCTGCTGGCTATTTCTTCTTCTTCGGCTGGGTCTTGACGTAGTCGTAGTCCTTCACCCACACCTGGCGCTCAATGGCCTGGTCGAGCGAGACCAGCGTCTCGGTCTTGCCGATACCGGGAATGTTCTGGATGGTGTCGATCAGGATCTTCATCAGGTGGTCCTGGTCGAAGCAGTAGAGTTTCAGCAGCAGGGAGTGCTGGCCGGTTACAAAATGACACTCGACCACTTCGGGAATCTTGCGGAGTGCCTCAATCACTTTCGGATAGGCATTGGCTTCCGCCAGCGACACGCAGATGAAAACACAGACATTGAGCCCGAGCGCTTCGGGCTTCACCAACAGACGGGAGCCGGTGATCACGCCGGCGTTCTCCATCTTTTTAACGCGCTGGTGTATAGCTGCTCCTGATACGCCGCACTCGCGGGCGATCTCAAGGAAGGGCATCCGGGCGTTCTTCACGAGAAAGGCCAGGATTTTCTGGTCGATCTCGTCTACTTGAAAATTAATCCTTGCCATAACGGCTACAAATTTAGAAAAATTAATTTCAATTTGTAACCAAAAATCTATTTTTTCTTCTCGGCTTTTGCGATAATATCGAGACAGTCCTGCTCAGAGAGCGTTGCAGGGTCGTTTTTCTTCGGGATTTTAAAGTTATCTTTTCCTTTTTTCAGATAGGGCCCGTAGCGTCCGTTGAGCACCTGGATACCGGAATCCGGAAAATCTGCAATCACTTTCTTGTCTTCCTTCTGCTTTTTCTCTTCGATCAGGGCGATGGCCTGCTCCTCGGTGACGGTATAAGGATCCTGTCCCTTGCCCAGCGACACGAACTGGCCGTCGTATTTCACATAAGGGCCGAAGCGGCCGATGGAAGCGGTGATATCCTTGCCGTTGTACTGGCCCACCAGGCGGGGGAGGGCGAAGAGCTGCAGGGCCTCTTCCAGGGTTACGGTTTCGATGAGCTGGCCTTTCTTGAGGCTGACGAACTGTTTGTCAGGATCGTCGGACGCGCCGCGCTGGAGCAGCGGACCGAAGCGGCCGATGCGGGCCGTGATGGGCTTGCCGGTGGCCGGGTCGTTGCCGATGAAACGCTCGGAGTGGTTGTGCTCGCGGTCGGTGAGGCTCTTCTCCACTTCATTGTGGAAAGGTCCGTAGAAGTCGTTGATGACCTTGTCCCACTTGAGCTTGCCCTTGGCCACTTTGTCGAACGACTCCTCCACGTTGGCGGTAAAGCCGTAGTTGAGGATATCCTCGAAGTTGGCAGCCAGGAAATCAGTCACGACGATACCGATGTTTTCGGGCAGCAGTTTCTTCTTCTCGGCGCCTACCGATTCCTTTTTGAAAGTACGGGTGATGACGCCGTCCTTGAGGGTCAGCTCTGCGACCTGGTGGACGGTGCCCGGCTTGTCGCCTTTGATGATGTAGCCGCGGTTGGTGATGGTGCTGACGGTCGAGGCATAGGTGGAAGGGCGTCCGATGCCCAGCTCCTCGAGTTTCTTGACCAGGGTGGCCTCGCTGTAGCGGGGCGGGTGCTGGGAGTATTTCTCCGAGGCGGTGATGCTGCTGCTCTGGAGGGACTGTCCTTTCTCAAGCTGCGGCAGCACGCCGAGGACTTCGTCTTCCTCGTCGTCGCGGCCCTCGATGTAGACCTTCAGGAACCCGTCGAAAAGGATCTGCTCGCCGGTGGCCAGGAATTTCTCGCTGAACTTGTCACCGCTGATGGACACGTCGGTCTTCTCGACCACGGCATCGGCCATCTGGCAGGCCACGGTGCGTTTCCAGATGAGGTTGTAGAGCCGTTTCTCCGTGGCGGTCCCTTCGATGTCGAGGTTGCTCACATAGGTCGGGCGGATGGCTTCGTGGGCCTCCTGCGCGCCTTTGACGCGGGTATGGTAGTTGCGGACCTTGGAATACTGCGCGCCGTAGAGGCGGGTGACCGTCTCTTTGGTGGTATTGATGGCCAGCGACGAAAGGTTCATCGAGCCGGTACGCATGTAGGTGATCAGACCGGCTTCGTAGAGACGCTGGGCGATCGACATGGTCTGGCTCACGGAGAAACCGAGCTTGCGGGCGGCTTCCTGCTGGAGGGTGGAGGTGGTGAACGGCGGGGCCGGTGCGCGGCGGGCTTCCTTCTTCTCTACCGAAGCGATCTGGAAACGGGCGTCCTTGCAACGTTCCAGGAAGGCGCGGGCCTCCTCTTCGGTGTCAAACTTACGGTCGAGGGTGGCATGGATGGGCTTGCGGGAGCCCTCGGGCAGGAAGAGGCCTTCCACGCGGAAGAACGGCTTGCTTTCGAAAGCGGCGATCTCGCGTTCGCGGTCGACGATGAGCTTCAGGGCTACCGACTGCACGCGTCCGGCCGAAAGCTTCGGCTGGATCTTCTTCCAAAGGATGGGGGAGAGCTCGAATCCCACCAGGCGGTCGAGGACGCGGCGGGCCTGCTGGGCCTTCACCAGGTTCATGTCGATGTCGCGGGGGTTCTCGATGGCTTCGAGGATGGCGGGCTTGGTGATCTCGTGGAAGACGATGCGGCGGGTCTTTTCGACAGGCAGGCCGAGGGTTTCGGCCAGGTGCCAGGCGATGGCCTCTCCTTCACGGTCTTCATCGGAGGCAAGCCACACCGTATCCGCCTTGCCGGCGGCGGCGCTCAGTTCGGCGACCGTCTTCTTCTTGTCGCTGGAAATCTCGTACTGCGGCTCGAAACCATTTTCGATGTCGATGCCCAGGCCCTTTTTCTTCAGGTCCCTGATGTGTCCGAAACTCGATTTTACCGTGTATCCTTTTCCGAGAAACTTCTCTATCGTCTTGGCCTTGGCCGGCGACTCCACAATGACTAAATTCTCACCCATCTCGTTCATTTTTGTTTTGGGAGTGCAAAGTAAGGGATAATCGCGCAAACTTTCCAAATCTTTTTTCCTAAATTTGCACGATTGTTGATGCTTCCGGCAGGCTTTAACGTAGTTAAAAAATGAATGCTTCCCTGCAGAAAAAAATAACCAAGTGGTTCTGGATCGTGATCACCATTCCGATCGTCTGTCTGATCGTAGCGCTGCTGCTGGTGGCGCTGTTCGCCAAGATCCCTTCGTTCGAGCAGATCGAAAATCCCGACAGCAACCTGGCCACCTTGCTGATCTCCGAAGACGGCAAGGTCATCAATACCTATCATATTGAGAACCGCTCCTACGTGAGCTACGACCAGATCCCGAAACACGTCATCGACGCGGCGGTCGCTACCGAGGACGCCCGTTTCTACCGCCATTCGGGCATCGATTTCCGCGGCCTGGGCCGCGTGGCGGTCAAGACCCTGCTCTTGGGAGATTCGTCACAGGGCGGCGGCAGCACCATCACCCAGCAGCTGGCCAAGACCCTCTATCCGCGCCAGGACGTACACAGCAAGATCCCCGGCGGCCGCCAGCTCAAGATGATCGGCATCAAGCTCAAGGAGTGGATCACCGCCGTCAAGATCGAGCGCAACTACACCAAGGAGGAGATCGTGACGATGTATCTCAACCAGATCTTCTTCGGCGGCAACGCCTATGGCATCAAGGCCGCAGCCAACACGTTCTTCGCCAAAGATCCCAGCGAGCTGACGGTCGAGGAAGGTGCCTGCCTGGTGGGCATGGTCAACAAGCCCACCCGCTATAACCCGGCCCTCAATCCCGAGCAGTCGCTCGCCCGCCGCAACCACGTGCTCCGGCAGATGGAGAAATACGACTATCTTTCAAAGCATGACCTTGATTCCATCGCGCAGATCCCCATCGTGGTGACCTACCGCCAGCAGGACCACAACTCCGGTTACGGTCCGTATTTCCGCGACATGCTCCGCAGGTTCATGAACGCTGGCGAACCCAAGCGCTCCTCCTATGCCCAGGTGGAAGACTATCGCGCCGATTCCCTGGCCTGGAAAGACAATCCGCTCTACGGATGGCTCAACAAGAACCGCAAGCCCGACGGCACGCAGTACGATCTCGACCGCGATGGCCTGCGCATCTATACCACCCTCGACTCGCGGATGCAGAAATATGCGGAGGAGGCCGTGGCGCAGCATCTGGGGAAAGAACTGCAGAACACGCTCAACAAAGA
>JAEEGL015534931.1_pt1 | contig 17227 bp, 17 predicted proteins | sample 9134231 | NCBI WGS metagenome assembly JAEEGL01 (sample SAMN16246548, study PRJNA631951) | gut metagenome | biome: gut microbiome; feature: rumen; material: fiber-attached | host: Bos | place: Iran: Karaj | collected 2018-10
AAACTGCTCCGGGGCAATATCATCAAGAAGCTTCCTGTGCTCTCCATCCCATTTGGCGAGCTCCTCCCCTGACAATGACGCGCCTACACCCCGGCAGGCTTTCATCCGTCCGTGCCAGGACTCCTTTGTAAACGGCACCATTACATCATATTCTTCATGCTCCTCCATATCAAAATACTTATATGCCACATCCGGGATCCAGATAGGATGTCTTGTCTCTCCGTGCCCCGACCAATCAGGGCTGTACTTTAATACAAGCTCTTCGCTCTTTCCTGCTATCTCATCTTCAAAGGGCAGCCATGCCATATAAAGGATGACCAGCTTTCCACCTGCCTTAAGAAGTTCAGCAAACCGGGGCATCACCTTATCATGATCAAAATACCAGAAACATTGGCAGGCGGTGATCACATCAAAGCTTTCCTTCGGAAAATCAATCTCTTCCGTAGGGACCGCAAAAAAATCTATCTTCATCCCGGCGGCATCCGACAGACGCTTTGCCTGCTCTATCTGTTCCGGTGCAATATCCGTCCCCGTCCAGCTTGCGCCGTACCGGTACATATTACGCGGCAGCACACCTGTGCCTGTTCCGAGATCCAATACTTTCTGACCTTTAGTACAAAGGCCTCTGTTCACGATCTTCTGGTAAAACTCTTCCGGGTAGATATCCCTGTATTTTGCGTAATCCTCCGAGGTCCTTCCCCAGTCAAAAGCCTTTCCGGCATCTATCCGGCTGTCTGTTATTTCCATAGTTTTTCCCTCCGTTAGTTTTATAGCTTACCATCTTCCGCCTGCTTGATGCAGCAGAAGCTGTTTGTCTTCTTTTGAACGAAACCACACTTCAGCGCGGTTTTCATAGATCCCATATTTGACTCCGCATGAGCCCAGACGGGCTTCTTCCCTTTAAGGATTATCTCCTCGCACATCATGCAGGCAAGGGCAGCAGCAATGCCTCGTCCACGATGACCGGGAGCAACCTCGATACCTATATCTACCTCTTTTGAACTGATAGAAGAAGAAAATGCATTGCCGCAATATTCATCTCCATTAAATGCAGCATATCCGAACCCTTTTTGCAGGAACAGCTCATTACCCCAGTAAAAACCGGGTATGACCCCTCCGGAAATCAGATTTATATTGCTTTCATCTATCTTTCTTATTTCGAAATCATTATCAAATGAATAATCATTATGATATCCGGCATATTCATACTCGATCCTTTTTGAGACATCATACCCCCTGTGTTCAAGGAAACTGACGGCAGCATTATCATCCGTGATCAGGACCAGGCGTCTTTTATCCCTATGGCATATATCTGTCAGTATTTCCTCCATATCCTTTTCCGACACGGTACCGGAAATATATGCGAACCCGCTGTAATGCCAAAAAAGAACTGACTTCGTATCCTTTTCATCATCGACAAAGATATCCCCGGGCTGTATGCCTTCCGCAATTGATAAAGGATATACCTGATTGCAGTAGTTTCTTTCAGCCCATGCAATATAGTCTTTGTATTTAAGATCATCTATCCTTTTCATATCATCTCCGCAGACAGGTAAAATATAAGCTGCATTCCCCAGGTTATTGAACTTCCACCTACTGGGAATATGATATCACATAAAAAAACACAGGCCGGAATCACACTGATTCGGGCCTGTATGACACGGATTTATTTGTTTTTATTCTAGGAAGCTGCAGACGTGATAAATATCTTAATGGCAGACATTGTCTGATACTCCCGGCTTTTTATGGCAGTTTCCCGCCATGGGGCATCCGATGCAGCGGTGCCCCTTCTTTTTTTCTTTATAAATATAAACACCGGCTCCTGTGATCAAACATAAGAGTATCAGGATAATAACAATGTCCGCCAATAAAGAACTCAATTATTTCTCTCCGATCTTCAGCTAAGCTTGTATTCCAGTTCCATCTTTTTCTGATTGCTCTTTGCACAATAGAATATCACGGATGCAAAGCATAGTATAGCTATAAGTCCGCCCGCAAAACCGGCGCCGACGGTTCCGGTCGTAATAAGCGTACCGATCTGATATACGAGGAAGCCTACCGTAAAGCCGGTAGCAAGCTGAAGCCCGATCGCTCCCCACAGCCATTTAGCCGATTTCATTTCCGAATTCATCGCGCCGAGCGCAGCAAAACACGGAGGCGTGTAAAGATTGAACATAAGATATGCCAGAGCTGCAGCCTTTGTGATGCCCATTACCGCAGCTACCGCATTGCCCTCTCCTATGAGCTCAAGCTCTTCCGTATCGATAAAGTTTGTTATGGCATACACAGTTGCTATGGTACCTACAACATTTTCCTTTGCGATAAATCCTGTTATAGCCGCAGCCGCAAGCTGCCAGGATGCTATGCCCACTACCGGTACGATAAGGATTGAGAAAGGCCCTGCTATGCTGGCAAGTATCGAGGTATCCTCCATACCTTCCTCGACTGCCTGAAAATGCCAGTTGAATGTCTGCATGACCTGTACCGCTGTATTACATACAAGGATGATGGTACCGGCCTTTATGATATATGCTTTGCCGCGCTCAAACATGCTCTTAAGCGCGAACATGAGGCTGGGCACCTTGTACTCCGGCATCTCTATGATGAAAAAGCTCTTCCTGTATTTCATGCCAGTGACGGCCTTGATAAGCAGCGCTCCGAGCAGTATCAATACTATGCCGAGCATATAACACACGAAGCCCACCCACTTTGACTCCGGGAAAAACGCTCCTGCAAAAAGAGCGATGACCGGAAGCTTGGCACCGCAGGGCATAAAGGTTGCAAGCATCGCGGTGCTCCTGCGCTCTCTTTCATTCTTTATCGTCCTGCAGGCCATTATAGCCGGTATGCCGCATCCAGTGCCTATGATCATGGGTATGACCGACTTGCCTGAAAGCCCGACCTTCTTGAATATGGGATCCAGGACTACAGTGGCCCTTGCCATGTAGCCGCAGTCTTCAAGCAGTGCGATAAGGAAATACATGACCATGACGAGAGGCAGGAAGCCTACCACAGCCCCCACTCCGCCGATGATACCGTCTATCAGCAGGGCATACAGCAGAGGATTTGCATCTCCCAGCTGCTCACCTGCCCACTCCTTAAATGTGTCTATCCATCCGGCAAGGATGTCTGCCAGCCAGGTGCCTACCGTGGTCTGGCTTATATAGAATACCAGGAACATGATACCCGCAAAAATGATCAGTCCCAGTATGGGATTAGTCACGATTTTGTCTATCGCATCGCCGGTATTCTTATCCTTTGTCAGTGTCTTTCTTATCTCTGTATCTTTTACAATGCCGTTTACGAAATCAAATCTTTTTCTGTCCGCGGCTTCAACTGCTTCCTTGCTCTTGATATCAATATCTCCCTGATGATAAGGCGCTTTCTGTCCTTTTCCTTCAAGTGATGCCGCTGCCGCGACCGCTTCTTTGAGACCTGAATCGGCAGTAGAAACTGTCCTTATGACAGGACATCCGAGTCTCTCCGAAAGTTTGTCTGTATCGATCTTATTTCCTTTTTTATCATTTATATCGCTCTTGTTAAGCGCTACTACGACCGGTACGTCAAGCTCAAGAAGCTGCGTCGTAAAGAAAAGGCTCCTGCTTAAGTTCGTAGCATCCACGATATTGATGATCGCATCGGGGTGCTCATTTTTCACATATCCGCTCGTGATGCTTTCCTCTGATGTGAAGGGAGACATGGAATATGCTCCGGGAAGGTCTACGGCGATAAGCTCCTTCCCTGAATCATTGTAATTCTTTTTGATCTGGCATTCCTTCATGTCCACCGTCACTCCGGCCCAGTTTCCGATCTTTTCATTTCTTCCCGTCAGCGCATTGTACATGGTTGTTTTTCCGCTGTTGGGATTTCCCGCTAACGCAATTCTCATTTCTTTCCTCCTGGTTTATGTTAATGCATTATGTTTATTGTTTATGTCAACTTCATATTGACATGAATAGAAGCTCCAAGCTCCGGGTCTATGTTATAACGTGCATCTTTTATCGATACCACGAGATTTCTTTTTTTATCCACCACGGTGATATGCTCCCCGCTGTAGCATCCCAGGGAAAAGAGGAAGCTCTCCATCTCCTCGTCTCCTCCGGTATCGACCTTAGTTATCACATATTCCCTTCCCGTTTCTGCTTCGTTTAAGTTCATCTTCATCTCCTGCTCCTTTTTCCCGGGTTGTTAGGATAGGCTAATCCGCCCTCCTAAAAATTGCCGCTTCATGCGGCATGCAACAAACATTATAACTATCATCATATATCATTTGTTCTTTTATGCAGAAATAATATCGCACATATATTAGCTTTCGCTAACTTAAAGTATCATCTTTTCATTTATCTGTCAACACGTACTTACTGCCACCTCCCAAAAACACAGCTCTCACATTCCACCCATTCAAAATACCATAAGGCAACTCCCTTTCAGATTATATCCTTTTAATGGATGGTCGCATGTATAATTCTGATTTATTATCATGTTGCTCGATAAGTCTCCGCTAATCGAAGGCTTATGAATTGAAGATGTTGAAGAATAAGGCAAAACATGATAAGTTAAAGCTGTTCTTTCAGAAAGGAGATCCTCTGATATGGCTTTACAGGAATCAGGTGAAATGTACCTTGAAACAATATATGTCCTCTCACAGAAGTCGAGCGCGGTCCGCGGAATAGATATCGCTGAACACATGGGATATTCAAAACCCTCCGTAAGCCGGGCCTTAGGGCTTCTAAGGGATGAGGGTCTTGTAAAGAAAGACCGCGACGGCTTTATAAAGCTCACGGAAGCCGGGAAAATACTCGGAAAAAGGATCTACGAGCGGCATACGGTGCTTTCCACGATGTTTATAAATCTAGGAGTGGATGAGAAGACCGCCATTGAAGACGCATGCCGTGTCGAGCATTATATCAGCGATACTACATTTGACGCTATCAAAAAGCATCTGGAGCAATACGGGAAAAAATAATTCAATCGGTCTTTGTTGCCAGTTCCGACCTATCCCTGGTTATATTCTTGGCCCACTTATAGCTGTAGAAGTGCCTGAAAACCCAGGGCCATTTTACGAATTCATCCGTACACAGCAGAAAATAAACAACCTTTACGGGAAGCTTGAAAACAAAGGCTGCCAGAAGTCCCAGCGGCACAGCATAACACCACATGTCTATCGTATCGCATTTGAATCCGAACCTGCTGTCTCCGCCCGCCCTGAATATCCCCGCTATAAGACAGGTATTGACCGAAGTCCCGGTAATGTAATAAGTGTTTATCAAAAGCATGAATTTTAAATAATCAAGCGCTGTCGGCGTAAGGGATGCATGGCTTAACGTAAACGGCATTATCGCAAGCACTATGAGTCCGCCTGCGATCCCTGTAATGAAAGAAAGACGGATAAAGGTATGCGACATGCTTATCCCTCTTTCCCTGTCTCCTTCGCCCAGTATCTGCCCTACAATGATGCCGCTCGCAGAGGCCGTCCCGTAGCAGAGCACTGTGCCCAGGTTCCTTACCACGTTTATGATAGAATATGCCGCTACTGCATCCGTCCCGAGATGTCCAAGGATGGCGGAATACACGGAGAATGCGAGCCCCCATACAATATCATTCGCTATCGCAGGCAATGCCATGCCCGCGAAATCCTTCTGCAGGAGCCGGTTCTTTTCAAACATGGTCCTGAAAGTAAGACTGACACCGGGTTTTCTCATTGATACGATAACGCACCCGGCAAGCTGTATGAACCTGCTGATGCTTGTAGCTATGGCGACGCCCATGACGCCAAGCTTAGGAGCCCCGAAAAGCCCGAATATGAAAACAGCATTAAGGGAAACATTGCATATCAGGGCAACAGCTTCTAGCACTGTTGCAGTCCCTGCTTTATCTATGCATCTTAAGATCGACGTATATACAGCGCTTACAGCCCAGAAAATAAGCCCCGGCGCTATGAACTTCAGATAATTTATGCCTATTCCGATGAGTTCCCCGTCAGGCGTAAATATCCTCATAAGGTATCCCGGTATCAGGAGAAAAGCCGCGGCGCCTGCAAATGCTACGAGCAGGGCGGATTTAAGGCCGATGCCTTCTATCTTCTCTATGGTATCTAGATCCCCCTTGCCGTAATACTGCGCCGCGAGCATCGCAATTCCCGTTCCTATGCCGTACAGGAACATGAACATTATCCCGACCATGCTGTTTGCAAGGGATACGGCGCTTATCGCGTTCTGGCCTACAGTATTGAGCATCAGTACATCCGCGCTGTTCACGGCGGCATCCAGGATATTCTGCAATATGATGGGCATTGCCACAAGCCATATCCTTCTGTAGGTCTCTTTTCTTTCGGGTTTCAGGTATAACAAATCATTCTCCCGTCGCTTCACGGTATTCCGGGGTGCCGGCATCTGCCCATGCGGTTTTACCGGAATCGATAACTTCGCCTGTTTCGATCACATAGGCGTACATATCAAGGATATGCGTGCTGTCATTTGTCACGGAAGGGTCTTTTTTATCCCCTTCGTAATACACGTAAAGGAGGCATTCTCCGTTCTTCGATTCCCTGTCGTACCTAAGGAACCGCACATTATCATCATCCTCATAAAGGACCGCTCCGGGTTCTCCCTTTGCGCTCCAGTCCGTCTCATATTTATAGACTCCCAGCGGCGCAAAATACTCTGCATAGATCGCGACCATTCCGTCGGTCGTCTTATCATCAAAGGACTGTACCGGATCCTCTGGATAAGGCTCTGTACTGTCTTCATGGACTTCCGCTTCTTCCTGCAGGCTGTCCGCAGGATACTGCGGTCCTTCCTGTTCCGGTTGTTCTTCTTTTTCTGAAACATGCGCAATTTCAACCATATGATGCGGAGTTGAGGCAAGGCTTATGAAAGCTATTGCAAGGGCAGCTGTCATGATAAAGCCCAGGCTCCATATAATGCCCTTTATCACATATCCTGCGGATCCCTTTTCATAGCCGCCCGAAATACGGTATGAAAGACCCGTCATGCAGGCGATAATGAAAAACTGGCCTATAACTATTAAAATAAGGAGTCCTTCACCCATATGAGTCATAGCGCATCACCCGCCGCTGCCTTGAGGGAATCGTTATTTTGCAGCAGATCCGCCGCATTCTTTCCCGTATACTGCATCGCTATCCTGTCTTCAGGATGCACATCGGTCAGATAGATCACTATAAGGAAGATCCACTCCAAAGGCTTCATCAGGATATAGACCATATCCGCCGTGCTTTTCTTTTTTATAAGCTTTGCCACAGGAAAACCGTATGCATCATAAAAGCCGCGCACAGCGTGGTGTATGCGCGGGGTACGCTCCTCGAGGATCTGCTCGAAGGCATTCGCTATGCATAGCTGCCGGTTCACTACGACTTTATGATCATGCCTTATCCCCATCCGCAGAGGCTTCACTATCCTGCGGTCTCCCCCTGCGGCAACTGTACACAGATAATGCTCATCATAATAGAGATTCTGAGGCGGGATCATCTCAGAAAGCCTGAAATCCGCGGTTTCGGTAAATGCCTTTATCGCGGCATCGGGAACCTGTCCGAAAAGCATCAGCATGCAGAAAATAACGCCCAGAAGAGGAAGCATGAAAACCAGTGCGAATATAGGCCAATGCCCGGCATCGGAAAACACCCGGTTTATAATGCCGATAACGGTAATGCCCTCCGTCTTATCCTCAGTTATTTCCGGCGGCTTATATTCCGTGATCACGCCGTGTATCACGCGGAAGCTCATAAGGAAGAAGACGGCCGGCGGAAGCAGCAGATAAAGATCCTCTATATCCTCCGTAACGAGCCACATAATATGGTATGTGAAAACGACGGCAAATATCAGCCCGGCGTAAAGCATGGACATCGCAATGACCGGGATAAGCGGCGGCGTCCTGTTCACATCTATAAGATTCAGAATACAGAAGCCGGCAAGCGCCATTACCAGTATCACTATGACTGTCGGCAGGCTTCCTGAATATATGGGAGCATGCTTTTGAGCATTATAAAGCTGCACATGCCAGTCCGATTCAAACATCACATCGCTCATGGACATATAAAACAATTCAAGGGACACGGCAAGAGCGATTATCAGTATATCAGCAGTAAAGAACAGCGTCTTTTGTTCCCGCCGCTTTTCAGGGGATGCCTTAATCGAAAAAACAAGGCATATAACCTCTGCCGCAATAGAAAAAAACGGTACCAGAAAAATAAATGCCAAAACCAGCATTATCAAAAGACCGCCTGCTACATCACCTATGCTCATCATCGCAAAACACTATAGTCAACGGACCGATGACCGCTGATCATTCCTTTCCTAAGCAGTAACTACATCAATACTACCTGTCTGCTGTAATGTCAAGAGCCCGTCCCGCTGTAATTCATGGCTCCATGCATCCAGAGCCTGTAGCTGAGCCAGAAAAACAGGCAGCCGATAAACGGGGAAAGCCACGAAAGGACCGGAACTTCACCAGGACGCAGGATCACAAGGCTGGGATAATAGGCTATGAACGCTATCGGTATCAGGAACGTGAATATGAACCTGAATACCGGCGAGAATATCGTCATCGGATATTTTGCATAATCCTTAAAACGGAATGCCAGATCCAGCACGAAGAACGAATTCTGTATCCAGAAACAGGTCGCCGCTGCCGCGTTCTGCATAGATATCATGATGAGGGAGGCCGTGATCAGAAAGACCACGGTTTTGCAGACCGCCAGCAGCGTGACCGGGAGGGAAAGCTTATACCATGCATATACCAACGTACCTATCCCGAAAAACAGCTGTCCCAGCCCTTTGACATCGAATATCTCGGACTGATAGTAAAAGAACAGATTGATCGGGCGGAAGCAGTACTTGATAAAATCCCCCGAATAAACATTTATCCGGAGGCTCCAGTTATTGTCAAAAAGACACTGTACCGGAGTAATGGATATAAGCGAAAAACCGTACAAAAACAGCATTTCATGATAACTCCAGCCGTTGACCGAAGGGAAATTCTGGAACAATATCCAGAAGCTTATGAAACCCGCTATATTGGTGGCCACCATTCCAAAAGTGGATATGATGAAATCCGCTCTGTAGCTCATCTTGCTCTTAATGTCCTGTATCATTATCCTGCGGTATATCTTCCAATAAAAAGCAATCGTTTTTCTTTCCATATTTAACCCCCGTTCACCGTTATCTGGCGGAGGGATACCCTCCAGAACAGATTGCTCACAACCGTCATGACAAAGCACCACATAAGCTGCAGCGCAAGCATCCTCCCCGTAGTCTGCAAAGCAGGACAAGGATCCAGCAGTATCATGAGCGGGGTATTATATACTGCCTGGAAAGGAAGGAAAAAGACCGCGCTCTTAAAAGGCTCCGGGAAGAAAGCGATGGGGATCGTGGCTCCCGAAAGCAGCAGTACGACCACCTGCTTCATGATGTTTATCCCCCAGATAGACTCTGTAAAAAGGCAGATAGTGCCTACAATGAAGTCGATATTGTAGTTTATAATAACACCCATTACCACCGATGCCAGAAAGTATATCAGATTTATCCCGAGCGGCACTGCGCCGTGCGTCACTATGCAGACCACCAGGAAGGTCGGCAGGAATACGCAGAAAAAATTCCGCAGAAGCTCTCCCGAATATGACCAGAAAAGATAACTCTTGTATTTTATAGGTTTGAGCAGGTCGAGCACTATCTTGCCCGACTGGATGTTGCGCCCTATCTCCCATACCGTATACATCTCCATGAAGCCGTACAGGGCCGTCGCCAGCACCAGATAGACCAGGGTGTCCGAAAAGGTCATGCCGTTCACCTTATCCGTGCCTGAAGAAGCAAATATAGCCTTCCACAGGAAATAGACCAGGGTAAGATACAGAAGATTGCCTATGATCATCACAAAAGTGCCTATGCGGAACTGAAGGGATTCTATTATCCCCATCCTTGTAAGCGTGAAATATTTTCTCAGATTAAGCGTCTTCAATGATTTCCCCTTTATTTTCTTTCATATATCTTACGTATCACATCCTCGGTAGAGATTTCCTCTAGCTGCATATCTTTGATAGTCATTGTCTCTTCAAGCTCATGCAGCACTTTCATCACCTTTGATCTTTCTTCATCCACCAGGATCGATATCCATTCTTCATCGGCTTTGACCGAAAATTCAGGGAACATCTTTTCTATTTCCCCCGCCTTTGATTCAAGGTCTCCGCCTGTGCGTATCTTCAGTGTCCGGTAGGATCCGAAAAGGGTCTTCAGGTTTGATATATCATCATCGTAAAGCATCTTGCCGTGGTCGATGATGACGATCCTGCGGCAAAGCGCATCCACATCCCCCATATCATGGGTTGTCAGGATAACGGTGGTGTGTTTCTTTTCATTCAGTGCCTGGATAAGCGTCCGGATCTTTGATTTCATCGAGACATCCAGTCCGATGGTGGGCTCGTCCAGATATACGATCTTCGGGTCATGAAGGAAGGCCGCAAGTATATCGCTTAATGTCCTCTGCCCGAGAGACATCTGCCGGACCGGCTTATGCAAAAGGGGTTTGATATTCACAAGCGACTGATAAAGATCCAGCATTTCATTATATTTCTCGTCCTGTATCTGATAGATATCCTTTAAAAGCCTGAAGGATTCTATAAGCGGAAGCGCCCACCACAGCTGTGATCTTTGCCCGAAGACCACGCCTATGCCCTGCGCGTTTTTAGAGCGGTTTTTATAAGGTATGGTACCCCCGACAAGGATCTCTCCCGAGGTAGGCTGCAACACTCCGGTCATCATTTTGATGGTCGTGGATTTGCCAGCGCCGTTAGGTCCCAGATATCCTACTATCTCTCCTACTTCCACGTCCATGTTGATATGATCCACCGCGCGGACTATCTTATAATCCCTGGAAAATAGATCCTGTATGCTTCCCTTAAGACCTTCCCTGTGGTTAAGCACTTTGAATTCTTTTGTTATGTCTTTTATTTTTATGATAGGATCCATATCTGCTCCCCAATCCTTCTTTTCCGTTTTTCATTACAGAAAATACCATTACAAAATAAAGCAGACCGGAAGCTGCACTGATTCCGGTCTGTTTTACACTGATTAAGACTTCTTGCGCGAGAAACAGGATTTCCGCTCAATGATCCGGGCTTTGCAGGGATCTGGCCCACTGCGGTCACCGGTCTTCACTGCGGATTCAGCCCTCACAGTATTCTCCGTACTCGCAGCCCACATGGGAAACCTTTATATCATCTATCAGCTCAAGTCCGTCCGCAGTCTTTTCATAAAGGCGTATGCGGCCTCTTCCGTTGCCGCCGTTCCAGAGCCGGTTATGTCTCTTACAGCCGTCAGGCGACTCATAGTTTACAAAAAGCATGTCCTTCTTATCGCATACGATCTTCGTATCCATCACTGAACCAAGGTTTTCCTGTCGTATATGCCAGTATGCTTTATTCCCGCTTTCCTTAAACTCAAACCTGGTCCGCGGCATTGTCCAGAATTTGGAGAAATTATACTCATATTCTTTCCCCTCATAGAAGAACGCTCCGAGCAGCTTTCTTTTCAGCGGGACGAAGTATACCTTCGGGCATCCCCCGCCGATATCAAAAACGCTGTTATTAAGCACTTTCCCGGTCTTCAGGCTTTCCATGCAGTTTGATGAAAGCCATACCCAGGGGCTTGTGAAATTTCTGCCCCAGTTCTTATCCGCGTAGCCGTAGCAGGTCTCGGGCGTTACGGCATATTTCTCACCGTTAAATATGACTGTTCCGCTGAACGCAGTCTTCATTCCCTCAGCGTGCCAGTACATCTCAAAGGCTTCGATCCTTCTGAAAAGCCTGCTTGCACCGTATCCGACGTTAAATGCTATCTTCTTTGATACCTCAAGCTCCCATGACATTTCACCGCTGTCGCACATGTATTCAGGATGCTCCTTTGCTTCATCAGAAGATACGGATACAGAACCTTTTAAGCTGTCCTCAGATGCGAAACAGTCCTCCGCGCTGATGCAAAAAGGCGCGTTTTCATGTATCTTTACATCCTTCCAGGGGAAGAACCTGTGCAGCTGCGCTTTGCCGTCTCCCCAGCTTCCGGCCTTTACCATAAGATATGACGGTTTTTTGCCGTTTTTCCTGTTTTCCGGAAGCTGTCCCAGAACCGGGGCATCCTCCGAAGCTGCCGGGTTGCACAGGAAGAATTCTATAAAGAATGCCCTTTCCTTTCCGGTTTTCTCACTGACTCCGGTAAAGGAATGCCACCACCAGTCATATCCCTGCGCGGCGAGCCCGCCTCTTAACATCATTTCATCCCGGTCTGTATCATGAATATTAAACATCTTTTCCTCCATCCGGCTAAAAAACTATTATCTGGTACATTATAGTCACAATTCAGTGCATTGCCAATGAGCCGAAGTGCAACATATTTTACGCCAGCAGATGTTCGATCAGAACCTTGATCCCTATCCCTATAAGAATAATACCGCCCGCTATTTCAGCTTTTTTCTCATAACGGTTTCCGAAGCGGTTTCCTATATAAACTCCTGCTACGGACAGCAGGAATGTGATAATGCCTATGATCTCCGACGATGGAAATATGGGCGTTCCGATGGCTGCAAAGGATATCCCTACCGCAAGAGCGTCTATGCTCGTCGCTATCGCGAGAAAAAGCATCTCTTTGTGATCGACGGGCTGATCCATTATGACCTTTTCAGGATCCGCGTTTTTTTCACGGACAGCCTCAACTATCATTTTGCCGCCGATAAATACCAGCAGTCCGAATGCTATCCAATGATCGACCGATTCTATATACCTGATAAAACGGCTTCCCAGAAGCCATCCGATGATCGGCATCAATGCCTGGAAGAAACCGAAATAAAGGCCTATGATAACAGCCTGTATTTTATTAAACCGCTTCATCGCAAGACCTTTGCAAACAGCAACCGCAAAGGCATCCATTGAAAGACCGATCCCGATAAGGATTATCTCGATCAACATGTTTTTAATGCTGCAATCTCTTTTATCTGCCTGACAACCATGGCTTTAATTTTACTACCAATGCTGCAAATAAACCATATTGAGTTGAACTTGACAAATACCCGCACAACAGAGTACATATATCTTTGGGTTTATTTAACATCCGGGAGGATTTTCATGACATCGATTAAAAAGATCATTTCAGTATTGTCTGCGTTGATTCTCGCAGCTTCACTCATATCAGGATGCGGCGACAAAAAAGATATCGACCGCATGACCTATATAAAAACCAGCGGAAAGATCATGATCGCGACAGAGGGCACCTGGATCCCCTGGACATATAAAGATGAAACCGGTGAACTGACCGGCTTTGATGTGGAGCTTGCCGAAGCCATAGCCAAAAAGATGGGCGTCAAGGTCATGTATTTTGAAGGAAACTTCGATACGCTTCTGAACGATGTCGCTTCGGGAAGATACGACATAATGACAAACGGTGTCGAAATAACTGATGAGCGGAAAGAAAAAATGGATTTTTCCAGGCCCTATGCCTATATGAAAACCGCGCTTGTGGTAGCAGAAAGCAATACGAATATTAAATCATTTAATGATCTGAAAGGGAAAACGGTAGCAAATTCCTACGGGACTTCATACGGAGATATTGCCGAAAAACTTGGAGCTGAGATCAAAAGCATGTCGACAGTTGAACAGAGAATGGATGCTCTTATATCCGGAGAAGCGGATGCCTCGATAAACAGTGAATATTCGATCTATTCCTACCTTGAAGAAAATCCGGACACGCCCATAAAAATAGTTGATTTTACGGAAGATGTTGAAGAAATAGCCATCCCGCTCCACAAAGGAGAGGATACGGAAGCGTTAAAGAACGAGGTCAACCGGATACTTGACGAGCTGGAAAAGGACGGCACATTGACTGAACTGTCAAATAAGTATTTCGGAAAGGACATCACAAAACCGGATCAATGACTGCCATCCGGAAAAGTCATTCGTATAAACATATGTAGGGGATCGGCGTACGGCCGGTCCTGCATGCAGGAAGATACCGGATCGGGAGGTAGCGGATATGTCCAAAGTTAAAGCAGCGAAGTTATCAGACGATATATTGGAACAGGTCAGCGGCGGCACGAACATTGAAATGAAAGCACTGCAGGATGAGCTTGGAGTTTCCAATCTAAAGCAGATCACCACCGGCCTTGAGGAACTCGGCGTAAAGGCAAAGCTTTCCTCTCTCGCCCCTAATGAGTATACGGATCTGAAGACAGGCAATCCTCTTACCCAGGAAGATGTATTAAAGAAGATACGGACCTCAAATAAATAATAAAATGAGCAAGGATCCGGTTCTAACCGGGTTCTATTCAGGAAAGAAATCAGAAAGCGCGCCGTATTCCGCGCTTTCTTTTGTTGTACGGCGCGGCGATATCCCGTATTTGTCACTGTAAGCCCTTGCAAATGCCGAATAACTGCCGTAGCCGCACTCATAGCATGCCTCTGCCGGCGCCGCGCCCTGCAGTATCATCTCACGGGCCTTGGTAAGCCTGCGGTTTACTATGTATTCATGCATCGAACATCCGAAGGAGCTCTTAAACGACCTCATCATATGATATTTGCTCATATAAAAATGCGATGCTATATCCTGAATGCTCATGTTTTCACTGATATTCTCGTTTATGTAACGGAGAATGTTCAGCATCTTGTCATCCTCCGGCAGGCTGAGCGGCACTGTAAGGGATGACTCTTCTCTGCATCGCCCCGCCTCCACGAGAAACCTCATGACACCCAGCCTTGCTGCAAGAGGCGCGGCATAAGAGGTCGACCTGGTCTCCGTATCTATCCTGTCCATCATGCTCACAAACCTGTCGGCTTCTTTTTCATCAGGTCTTATCACATTTCCGCTCTCTGAAAAAAACAGGTCTTTTATATGACATTCGGGAAGGTCAAAGGTCTTGATCATCCTCGAAGATATATATAAGGTGTAACGGTCATAAAGCTCGCCTGCTTCAAAGGTCGGCTGATGGGGCACGTTCATCCCCACGAGTATAATATCGCAGGGCCTTATGTCATACAGCCTGCTGTCTATCATGTAGCTCCCCGCTCCGTACTTGACGAACGTCACCTTGTAGAAGGTATGGAAGTGGACTCCTACCTCAGTCCCCAAGGTATCCGTATTATGGAACAATCTGAAATCTTCGTTTAAATAGCCTTTTGCAGGTATTTCCTTCTTTTCTGTGTTATTCAAGCCACTTTCCCTCCTCAAGAAGCTTAACTACATCTACATCCTTATCAAGCCCTGTATATAATATCTCCGGCACAAATCCCAATGAAGCTGCGGTATATCTGCTCCCGGCAAATTTATTCGGATCCGCCTCGCTGTTGACCAGCGGAGTATTTATTTTGTTTGTAAGATATGCTATCACTATCTTCTTTTCGGGATCTATCATTATCAGCGTCCCGGTCCAGCCCTGATGCCCGAAGGTATTCTCTCCCGCTCTGCTGCCGAAATACCTTGCGCGCTGCTTATCCCCCTGTCTCCACCAGCCTAATCCCCATTTTTTATCGCTTTTGGATTTCGGAGCGGTAAACATGTCAATGACATCCTGCGAGAAAAATTCCGTATCCCCATAACTTCCGGTAAGCATAAGATCAGCGAGCCTGGCAAGATCCACGGCATTTCCGAAAAGACCTGCGTGTCCCGAAATTCCCCCCATACAGTCGTACGCTTTTTCGTCATGCACTTCGCCCTGAAGCGTATAGGTCCTTATACCGTCAAAGCTTATCGCTCCGTCCCTTGTATTTCCGTTAAGCTCGGTAGCTGCGCAGTCATCGGGCGAAAATCCGTGATCAAGCGGGCAATATGTCAGATGGGTGAGTCCCATCGGCCTGCAGAAGGTTTCCTTCAGATATGTATCCAGATCGCATCCCGTCACCTGCTCAACTACTACGCCGAGTATCATATAGTCAACATCGGAATAAATTGTCTTTGTCCCGGGTTCATAAAGCAGCGGTGTTCTGCATATCTGCTCTATCGTGGATGCTTTTGTCTCCTCATCCGCCCCGTTCCCGGCAAATAAAACATTTACTGAATCGGGCGAGGATTCAAGCGTCACAACATCAAAGTTCGGATCGAAGTAATGAGGATCCGCCGGGAAGCCTCCTTCATGTCTCAAAAGATCCTTAAGGGTAAGCGATGCCTTCCATTCTTTCTGTACGCTGATATCGCTGTCGGCTCCTTTTTCGTAAGGGATCTCGATTACATCTTCGTAAAAACGGTCTCCGAGATACTTTGATACCTTATCATCAAGATCTATGTCCCCGTCCGTTACAAGCTTCTGAAGGGCATAGTTTACGCCGAACATCTTTGTAATGGACGCGAGGTCATATAACGTGTCTGAAGTAACCTCCGGACTGTCCTCTTTTCTTGTTCCGTCCGGATAATATGAATTGACCTTCCCCCATGAGTTTTCATAGACAAGCTTTCCGTCACGCATCACGGCAAGCTGCGCACTGGGAAACCCGTCAGCTATGTCCTTTTCAATGATCTCTTCGATAAGGGCAATGCACTCCTCATGTATCCCGGCTTCTGAAAGGGACATCCTTTCTGTTTCAGAAGCTTCTATGGGTTCTGCTTCGCTTACATCTTCGCCTTCGCCCTCTTTTGCCTCTTCTTCCGTGATAACCGTCATCACGGCCGCATTCTCGCTTAATGCGGCATAGGTGACATCCTGACCGGCCGTTTCGGCAACATGTCCGGCATGGCCGTGATCCCTCATGGCGCAGGCAGCGATGCAGGAACCTGCAGATATTATTACCAGCAAAAGGCATATTGCTTTTATGCGAAAGCGGGCCATCCCAACTCCTCATCCATGGCAGACAGTCTGCCGTTGTTTACTAAAAAACCCCGGCAAGGTAGGACCCGCCGGGGTATGATATAAGCTCGATCTGCTATTTATTTCTTCTTGTTTACGAGATCCTTAAGAGCCTTTCCTGCCTTAAACTTAGGAGCCTTAGATGCAGCGATCTTAATCTCCTTGCCAGTCTGCGGGTTTCTGCCCTTCCTTGCTGCCCTCTTTGCTACTTCGAATGTACCGAAGCCTACGAGCTGAACCTTATCGCCCTTCTTAAGGGTCTTGCCTACGACATCTGTAAATGCATTGAGTGCTGCCTCAGCATCCTTTTTTGAAAGCTCAGCCTTCTTTGCGATCGTTTCAATAAGTTCTGCTTTATTCATCTTTCCTCTCCTTAGAAAATAGATATTTACGACTA